>Ga0209181_10001029_pt1 | contig 49653 bp, 35 predicted proteins | sample MAT05_FD_187208 | JGI IMG/M metagenome (GOLD analysis project Ga0209181, IMG submission 187208) | Freshwater microbial communities from Lake Fryxell liftoff mats and glacier meltwater in Antarctica - MAT-05 (SPAdes) (version 2) | ecosystem: Environmental > Aquatic > Freshwater > Ice > Liftoff... | reverse complement strand
CAAAGATGTTGCTCCGATGGAGCAGGGCGGCTGGATAGTTACAAAACGTTTGGGTAAAAAAAGAGGAGAAAATTTGCTAGTGGCGCGTCCGGCAGTTGACGTATGAATCAGAGAGACAGATTTTTTCTTCGTGAAGGCGAGAGGAGGGCGAAATGCGGGACATTTTAACCGCCGAGCAACGCACAGGAAGGAAAAATATGGCCACTGATTCATATGTCAACTGCCGGACGCGCCACTAGGTACAAGAACAGCCTGCCTTGCACTTTGTGAAATAGGGGGTTTTGCACAAGTGAAGGTAGTGCCAGGCGCGAAACTCCCTATATTACTTTTTTGTAAAAGTCCAATTTCTAATTTTCCAGTGGCAGCAATCAAACAGTGCAGTTGCAAGGAAAAAGTGACATAAAATCACTTCGGCAATCAGATAAAGCAGTCTTATTGGTCAGGTTTCAGAAGCCTTTTGCAAACTAAAACTTTAACTAAAAAGCCCCATAATGAGCAAGGGGTGTTGCCAGACTGGCAACACCCCCTTGCTCATTATGGGGACAAAAAATCGTTGTCCTTAGCGATACCGCAAATGCTTGATCGAGTAGTAGCAGATGGTACCAAAACCCATGGCCAGCATGGAGTGGAACAGCACAAAAGCGCGGTTGTCCGTTTTTAGACCCATTATAACCGCAGCGGTAAACACCAATGCCATGAAGCCTTCGGCAATGGTCACCCACGAAATTTTGGTGGCGATATAACTGGCCTTTTTGAGTTGTGTTTGTTCTCCGGTGATGCCAAACTTGGGCGTCCGCACGAATGCCGACGCTTTGCCTCGGTAGCCTTCGATCACCGCAATGGCATTGTACAGCGACAAGCCCATTGAGATCGGCATAAACGAGATAAACAAACCGAAAAAGCGGACCTTTTCCCAAAACGTAGCCGGATGGGTGCGGTGCAGGGCCGCAGTGATATTAGCGGTGTAGGAAATGCCTACCACAGAAAACAACCCCAGTACGGAGAACGAAAGGAAGTGCGTCGAAATACCCAGTTCGCGGAAAGCGAACGCCAACGGAATGCTGCTGATCGCCGCGATGAACACCCACAAGAACACGCCATACGCCAGCAACTGGCTGGTCGCGTGGAGTTTCTGGATCATGTTCAGTTTGTTGCCGCTTTCTTTCCAGATCAGGTGGAGCAGTTTGCGTGCATTTTGTGCGCCGCCTTTGTTCCAGCGAAATTGCTGGCCTTTCAGGCCGTTCATTTCTATAGGCAGTTCCGCCGGGCTTTCCAGTTTCTCCAGGTACTTGATTTTGTAGCCTTTGATCTGCGCGCGGAAGCTCAGGTCAAGGTCTTCTGTGAGGGTATCGCTCTGCCAGCCACCTGATTCGTTGATGACGGTTTTGCGCCACAAACCTGCCGTGCCGTTGAACTGAAGCAACAAATTGCCGTAAGAACGACCTGCTTGTTCCACCGTGAAGTGGACGTTCAGTTGAAGTGCCTGCAAGCGGGTGAGGAAGCTGTAGTCTGCGTTGATGTGTTCCCAGCGTGTCTGTACGATGCCTACTTGTGCATCTTCAAAGTATGGCATCGTGGTCCGCAGGAAATCCGGGCGCGGCGTAAAGTCAGCGTCAAAAATAGCAATGAACTCGCCTTTGACATTGGGCATGGCCTCTTGCAAGGCACCGGCTTTATAGCCCTGGCGATTCACCCGGTGCAAGTGCTCAATGTTGTAGCCCTGCGCTTTCAACGCAGCCACTTTGGTCGCTACGATGCCGACGGTTTCGTCGGTAGAGTCGTCCAGTACCTGAATCTCGAAACAGCTCTTGGGATATTCCTGCGCGGCGACATAGTCAATGATGCGCTCTGCAACGTACATTTCATTGTACATCGGGAGTTGTACCGTTACGAAAGGGACACTTTCGTCGTTCATGTCGTACTGCCGGTACTGTATTTTCGGATTTTCCTTGTGGTATTTTTTATACAGGTACAGCAGGTGAAATTGCAAAAGGCAGTAGATGGTCACTGCGCTCATTGCGACGAAATAAATGATGAGCATCAAATAGCCGAAATCAACAAAGGCCTGATACTCGAATGCTTGAAAAAGCGAATGAATGCCGTACATACAAAGTGGTGAGTGAAATGAAGTGTTTTAAAAAGGAAGGGGAAGTAGTTAAGAGTTTGAAGTTCGAAGTTTAACCAGAGCGAATCATAGTTCATCGTTCATCGTTCCATCAAAGGTATTTAAAAATGGTGGCGATAATTTTTGTTCCGGCTAAAAAAGCACCCCGTATCGTGCCGGAAACCTTGCTTTTGCCACCCGCCCGTTTTCTGTACCGAACGGGCACTTCGGCGCAAACGAGTTTGTGTTTGGCGGCTTTTACCTGCATCTCCACCGTCCATCCAAAGTTTTTATCTTCCATCTCCAGCAGTTGCAACTTATCCCACCGAATCGCCCGAAAAGGCCCCAGGTCGCTGAACCGGTAGCCGTAAAACCACCGGATGAGCAGCGGGGCCAGCCAATTGCCGAACCGCTGCGGGAAAGTCATCGCGCCGGGTTCCATACCGCCCAATCGCCGCGAGCCAATGACCATATCTTTCCCTTCATTCAAAATCGGAGCCACCACGTTTGGCAGCTCGTCCGGATAGTCTGAATAATCACCGTCCAGGAAGACTACAATTTGAGGCTGTTCAGACGGAGGCAGGGTTTTCAGGTAACGCATTCCGGCCAGACAGGCATTTCCGTAACCACGTAGAGGCTGGCTAATAACTATCCCTCCATTCGCCCGAGCGACGGCAGCCGTACGATCCGTAGAGCCATTATCGCACACGATAACATTTCGCACCCAGTTTTTTGGCAATCCGGCTAGCACCAAGGGAAGCGCATCTTCCTCATTCCAGGCCGGGATCAACACGTCAATCATGAATTTGCTACTTTTTGATGCTACAAATCGCCCGGACGTTGTGTTGAGCGATCGTGCATCAAAAAGCCGGTGCAAAATTAACATTTGTAGTTAAAAAAACGTTAAGACAAGGAGGTATATTGTCGTTAAAGTTTTGCAAACATCTTCCGCACCCGAATTCGCGGCTTTCAAAAACGGTCGGCTTCAAATAAAACGGCAGGTCATTTCCCCAATAAATGTTTGGCATGAAGATTTTCGGAAATTTGTTAAAGTTGCTCCGTTGAATCAAAACAATTCACCTAAGGAACGCGGCACCAATAACTTAGTCATTTGATGCCACCCTTTGTTCCATCATACGGCCGCTATTTTTCTTTAAATAGCCCCACTATTCGCAGAAAAATAGTGTTGTCTGATGAAAAAATGGTTGACCTAAAATGACTAAGTTATTGGTGCCGCGTTCCTAACCACTCAAATCTTTCCTTTATTATGAAAAAAATCATTACTACTTTTTGCATTGCGATCATCTTGTTGCTCACTCAATACGACGCGGCTGCCCAGCCCAACCACGGGGTTACTTTCCGCTACCTCTGGTACAATTATCAAAATCCCGAACCTGCGTGGCAGGACTGGCAAGACATTTATTCAGATGCCAAAGGCCGCGGCGTGGAAATCGCTTACAACTGCAAAATTTCCAAAAATTCTTTTTTGGTGGTGCCGCTCAAAATGGGTACCGCTAAAACAGATGGCAATGCCTTAGGCCGCAGTGATTTGCTGGGCAATCTGGACGTGCTGCTACAGAACAACTTGTTCAAGCATGGAAATTTCATCAATCCGTTTGTACAACTGGGTGTAGGTTCTACGTACAACTTCGATTCGGAAGCATTTGATTTCAATATTCCTGCGGGTCTGGGCTTTAACATACGGGTCGTTCCAAACGTATATATCAACGCGATTACCCAATATCGCTTTTCAATTGAAAATCGTCCAGGCTGGCACCATGGCGTAGGGGTTACTGTTTATTTTGGCATAGATGACCGCGACAAAGACGGTGTGTCCGATGAAGAAGATAAATGTCCCGATGTGCCGGGCATTGCTGCGCTGATGGGCTGCCCCGACCGCGACGGCGATGGCATCACGGATCTGGACGACCGCTGCCCGGATGTCGCGGGACCGATGCCTATGCGTGGCTGCCCCGACCGCGACGGCGACACGGTAGTGGATATAGACGATAAATGCCCCGATATGGCAGGTTTGGTCGCCATGATGGGTTGCCCCGATAAAGACGGCGACGGCATCGCTGATGGCGACGACGCATGTCCGGATGAAAAAGGAACACTTGCGATGGCAGGTTGCCCGGACAGCGATGACGACGGACTGGCAGACAATAAAGATAAATGCCCGCGTGAAAAAGGGCCGGCTTCCAACAACGGCTGCCCCATTCTCGACCGCGACAACGACGGCATCAACGATGCAGACGATGCCTGCCCGGATGCCAAAGGACCAGCCTCTACCAGGGGCTGCCCGGACCGCGACAGCGATGGTGTAGCGGACAAAGACGACGCTTGCCCGGATAAAAAAGGTGATTCCGCACACAAAGGCTGCCCGGATACCGATGGCGACGGCATTTACGACAATGATGACCGTTGTCCAGATCGGCCGGGTACATTGGCGCTGAGGGGCTGTCCTGAAATCAAAAAAGAAGACAAGGCCAAACTCGAACGCGCTATCAAACTGGTACAATTCGAATCGGGCAAAGCCGTGCTGCTGCAAAAATCGTACGCTGTGCTTGATGAAGTCATGTCCGTGATGAATACATACCCAGAATATAGCCTCAATATCAGCGGCCACACGGACAGCCAGGGCGATGACAAAATGAACCAGGCCCTCTCCGAGCGCCGCGCCAAAGCCTGCTACGAATATCTCGTGAAAAAAGGTGTCGACACCAACCGGGTCTCCAGTATAGGTTATGGAGAAAGCAAGCCGATCGCGACTAATATGTATGCTGCCGGTCGAGAACAGAACAGGCGCGTAGTGTTTGAGTTGGAGGTGAAGTAACGACATTGGGTTTCACACGACGACACAACGACACAACGACGACATTTTATCAATTCGTTGTGCCGCCGGGTCGTCGTGTGAAATTAATCAATCAATCCAATGGATCGAGAATGCAAAATGGCTTCATCTGTATGTTTGAACAGACAGGTATGGATTTCCTTTTTTTGAATAGAGTCCAATAACAGTCGGGTCGGCATTTCTTTATTTGCCCGGATATTTCTCAGGTAGATTGCCACGATATTATCCGGAAATTTATTCGCTAAAGCCGCATAAATTTCGGGATCGCTTTGTGAGTTATCGCCCAACAAAACAAATCGTTGCTTTGGAAATGCATGGAGTATTCTGGTAATTCTGATTAATTTACCCTGATGTTTGGTCTTGCCCGTTTTGAGTAACTGATGCCATTTTTTTATCTGGCTTAAAAGGAATGCGCCTTTGGGGAGTTCGTTGTGTTTGAAAAATTCGTTGAGGTCATCATATAAATTCCACTCACTGCTGGAGACATAAAAAAATGGATTAAGCAAGTCCGGTTCTGTATGGGCGAGGGCAAGTAAATGATAGAATTTCACTACATCCGCGAAGGTTTTCCGACTTCGCGGATTTTTTGTAAACATGACTCTGAGCCGCTTGCCGGTTGTGGAAGAGTGGGATACCAGTACCGTATCATCAATATCAGAGATAAAACCATATTGCGTCGAATGTGGCACGAAAATTTTACCTTCACCTGTTGCAACTGCCTGATTATTAACACCTAATAATTGCACATTCACCGGATGCCATCCTGCCGGCACCGTGGCAGAGGACTCCCATTCAAACTTGAAAAATCCGTCTGGTTCTGTAGTTCCGTAAAATTGCTGCTCTCCCCATTGCAACCGGATGCGTGCTCTGGGGATTGGCCTGACTATAAACAATTTAAGCAAATGAAGGGCGTTGGTGAGGACATTGTTGCTAAACCTGCTTCTACCCGCGCGTTTGCCAGCCAATACGTGACCATACACCGTAAGATTATGTTGATGACCGTAACCATGATATACCTTTACTGTTATAGTACCGTACTTTGATTTTTTTATCATACCGTTTTAAATATAGATCATTCTTGGTCATTATTATACCATCATGATACAAAAAGGCGCTTTAAAGTTACTTTTTATTATTAATCCTAATTCAGGACACAATACAATTGACTGGCCCCAGGCGATCATAGATTATTTCACAACTTCCAGTCATACGATTGAATTACATCACCTGACAAAAGGCTGTTCTTTACAAACCATACTGGATAAAATAAAATCGTTCTCTCCCCATCAAGTGGTGGCTGTGGGGGGAGATGGCACTGTCAAACTGGTGGCCGAATGTTTACTTCAGCAAAATATCGCTTTGGGTATCTTGCCCGCCGGGTCTGCCAACGGGCTCGCCAAAGAACTGGGCATCAGCAACGACCCTGTGAAAGCACTGGATACGCTGGTACAAGGTCATTCCAAAAAAATACATGCCACAAAAATCAACAGCCATCTCTGCATTCATCTGAGTGATATTGGCCTGAATGCATACGCGATCAAACGATTTGAAAGTCAGCGCATTCGGGGCATGTGGGGATACGTCATCGCTTCTTTAAAAGTGCTTTGGCAAAATCCCCGAATGGAAATTGAAATGCGGGTGGATAAAAAAGTCACTCATATCAAAGCCGAAATGATTGTGATCGCAAATGCCACCAAATACGGCAGCGGCGCGGTCATCAATCCGATCGGCCAACTGGACGACGACTTGTTTGAGGTCATCGCCATCAAACAAGTCTCCTTTATTGAAATATTCAAAATGATCTTTCTGCACACCGCCTTTAATCCGGAAAAGACAGCACTGTTTCAAACCAACGCATTGATGATGAAGTCGGCCAAAAGAATACATTTTCAGGTAGATGGCGAGTATCTTGGCAAGGTAAAGGAGGTAAAAGCGGTGATTATACCCGATGCGTTAGAAGTGATTGTTCCGGAAATGGTCGCCTGAAACTGATTGTGATACCTGATAAGGTTTTTTTTGACAGGATTTACAGGATTTACAGGATAAACAAGATTGGGTTTTAAAATTTATTAATCCTGTAAATCCTGTCCATCCTGTCAAAAAAAAGTTCTACCCGGGCGACCTTAATACTCATCCCAGTTTCCCTAGCGACTCTTCCAGCATCGCAATCCTCGACAAACCGTCAGCCAGTTTTTTGCGCTCTGCTTCTACCACGGCAGCAGGTGCGCTGCTCACGAAGCGCTCGTTGCTGAGTTTTCCTTCGATGGACTTCACAAAGCCGCGCTGATATTCCAGTTCGGTCGTGATTTTTTTGCGTTCTCCTTCAATATCAATCACTTGATTGAGCACGACGTAGTACTTTTCCGTACCGGAAATAAATGATTTAGCATTTTCCGGTTCTATATCAGACAGATCAAACGACTCCAGTACGGCCATTTTCATCACCATCTCCTTCAAGCCCTCCTGCTCGAACAAGGCCCGCGCCGAGTCGCTGGACTGCACCCGCACGGTCAGCGGATCGCGGGGTTTTACCTGGTTCTGATTGCGCACATCGCGGATATTGGTGATGATGCCTTTGGCCGATTCCACTTTCTGGATCAAGGCAGCATCAGCGGTTTCCGATTTCAGATAAGACTGGCGGCAACAATCGTCGCCGTCCGCACGCTCGGCCAATTGGTGCCAGATTTCTTCGGTAATAAAAGGCATGAACGGATGCATCGCCACCATCAGATGGGCGTACATCTGGATCGTGGCTTCGTACGTCGCCCGGTCAATCGGCTGCTCGTAACCCGGTTTGATCATTTCGAGGTACCAGGAACAAAAGTCGTCCCATACAAACCCGTAGAGCGAAAGCAACGCTTCGCTCAGCCGGAACTGTTCGAAATCACGCTCTACTTCCGCCAGCACTTGCTGAAATTTTTCCCGGAGCCAGCGCACGGCGAGCGCATTTTTGCGCGTCACCTCTTCATTTTCAGCCGTTTCTGTAATCTGCCAGCCTTTTACCAGGCGCAGCGCGTTCCAGAGTTTGTTGCAGAAGTTGCGCCCGTTCTCGCATAGTTTTTCATCGAACAAAATATCGCCGCCTGCCGCTGCGCTCGACATCAGGCCGTAACGTACGCCGTCGGCACCAAAGTCAGCGATCAGCTTCAGTGCGTCGGGCGAGTTGCCCAGCGACTTGGACATTTTACGACGCTGCTTGTCGCGCACCATACCGGTGAAATACACGGCTTGAAACGGCTTCTCACCCCGGTACTCGTAACCCGCCATGATCATCCGCGCCACCCAGAAAAAGATAATGTCCCAGCCCGTCACCAATACATTGGTCGGGTAATAGTAGTTCACCTCGCCTTTCGGGTCCTGGAAGCCGTTGAATACGGAGATGGGCCAGATCCACGACGACGCCCAGGTATCGAGCACGTCTTCATCCTGACGCAAGTCGTTGATTGTCAATTGTGGATTGCCGGTTGCGGCTTGTGCTTGGGCGAGGGCCTCGTCCGCGGTAGCCGCGACAAAAACGTGGGTTTCCCTGCTCAGCCCTTCCGATTTCAGGTACCAGGCCGGTATCTGCTGTCCCCACCAGAGTTGGCGGGAGATGCACCAGTCGCGCAGGTTCTCCATCCAGTTGCGGTAAAGGTTCTGGAAATTGGGCGGGTAAAATTTCACCTCTTCGTCCAGCACGGCCTTGAGCGCAGGTTCGCCGAGCGCAGCCATTTTTACGAACCATTGAAGCGAAAGTTTTGGCTCCACGACTGCGCCTGTGCGCTCCGAACGGCCGATATTGGTCATATAATCCTGGATTTTCACCAGATGACCACTCGCCTCTAGGGCAGGTTTCATGGCTTTCCGCGCTTCAAAACGGTCCATTCCAACGATGGGTGCATAGGTGCAGGCGTCGTTGATTTTGCCATCATCGCTGATGGTATCAATCACTTCCAGGTGGTGGCGTTGACCCACTTCATAGTCATTGGGATCGTGTGCAGGCGTGATTTTCAAGGCGCCGGTACCGAATTCGATGTCTACATAATCGTCGGCGATGATGGGAATAGCCCGGTCAATCAACGGGATCAATACCTTTTTACCCACCAAATGCGTATAGCGCGGGTCTTTGGGATTGACTGCCACCGCAACGTCGGCAAAGATAGTCTCCGGACGCTGGGTCGCAATCGTGATTCCCTCCACTTCGCCATCCGGAGCGGGAACGGCGCCTTCGAGTGCATAGCGAATGTAAAAAAGTTGGGCATTTTCTTCGCCGTGGATCACTTCCTCGTTGGAAAGCACCGTTTTTGCCGCCGGATCCCAGTTGACCATCCGCAATCCCCGGTACAATTTGTCTTTGCTGTACAAGTCTACAAATACGCGAATGCAGTCGGCATAGTAGCCCTTATCCATCGTAAAAGCCGTGCGGTCCCAGTCGCAACTGGCACCGAGTGTACGCAACTGATTGAGGATGATGCCGCCGTATTTTTCTTTCCACTGGTAGGCGTATTCCATGAACTGCTCCCGGGTGAGGTCGGCTTTGCGCAGTTTTTTCTCTTCCCGCAGCCAGTGCACCACTTTGGCCTCGGTCGCAATGCTCGCGTGGTCGGTACCAGGCACCCAGCAGGCGTTTTTGCCGTCGAGCCGGGCTTTGCGGATCAGAATATCCTGAATGGTATTGTTGAGCATGTGCCCCATGTGCAGCACACCCGTCACGTTGGGGGGTGGGATGACGATGGTGAATGGCTCGCGATCGTCGGGCGTGGAGCGGAAATAACCGCGGTTTTCCCAATGGGCATACCAGCGTTGTTCGGTCTCGGAGGGGTTGTAGCGGGTGGAAAGTTCCATGTAATGTAGAATGTACTGAGGGCGTGATTCGTATTTCGTGTTTAGCACAGCCGCAGAGCGGCGAAAGATTTGTAGTATTTTAGGCAAATAATATTCAGGAGGTGCAGCGCACCGGCCTTGTATTCCGGTGCGCTGCACCTTCAAAATATATATTCTGACGACAACCTACCAATCTTTCGCCGCTCTGCGGCTGTGTAACCCATTGCGTTTATAATCAGTTGTTTTGCTACCAATGAATCTCATCTTACAAAGCACCCATCTTTTATTCTGAAAACGAGCACAACAGCCCGTCGGTTCCTACTAAAAATTTTGACGCGGGGGATCGCAAAGGTAATAACCAGCCAGCCAAAAAGAAAAAAACCGTGACACCTGGAGGCATCACGGCTAAGAAAGATTGCTTTTGTAGTTCTTAAGTACAGCAGCAAAGAAGAAAATCATCTTCACACTGCCGGACAGGCAATGCGCATGATGTTTGGGTGAGAGCGCATCTGTACGACGCGATCTCTGTATTTAACAAAAAACAAACACTACAAACTGTTGGCCGCTCCTGAGGAGCAGCGGTATTGCCGACCCGCCCTCTATTTTAAATAGAGCGCGGGCAACGGCTTTTGGTTTTTAATGAGGTTCTGAGGGAAGAACCAAATATTACTTGCTAACAAAAAGGATTGTTTTTACTGGCCCTTGCGGTTCCAATATATTTTTGACGGGAGCCCTCCTGCACGACGATGGCGCTGGGACAAAAAGGATTAAATATGAAGGCAATTTATTGTTTACATCTGCAATTCATCTCCAATCATATATTCATTTGAAGTACCAAAATAGTCAGTCCGAATTACATATCCTGAGGTACTATCTGAAGGCTTGGTAAAACTGACCACCTGACCAGGTGTAGTGTATCGAGTACCTACTACTGCTCCCGTTGCATTTTGCAGAGTTACGATCACATGATCCGCAGCAGGCACTAGGTTAGGATTCACCAAAATTGCGGAAGATGTTACCACAACAGAGGTTGGTCCAGTCATTGGGCTTTCAGGCGCCCGGAACGACATAGTAGTGAGGGCCAGTGCGATAACTGCGAAAAGGGAGAGGGAGCGGTTTACCAAAGAAACGTTCATAGCGAGATTTGTTTTGATGTTGAATCTGCTACAAAGGTCAATCGCCCTCCAAGACTGCCACAGGACAGTTTGCACGGTTTTGATCCATAGATGTTGGGCAATAGAATTTACATCCTATGTCAAACGACACGAATTACTACTTTTAATTCCGTAATAACTCTTTTTCAAAAAAGAAAATGAGTTATTTTTGCTTTTATTTCAAAATTTAAATCGAAGCGATAGCGGTTATGATTAGGAATATTTTTGGGTCTTTTAGGTGGATTTGATCAGTGTTTCTACTCAACTTTGATGCACCTTAAAAAAACTCGGGGTTTACCCTTACACAATAACCCTAGGTAAATCAAAAGATGCTGATTGGAAAGGGTGCGCGGCAAATCATCCTCATTTCTAGACACAAAGATGGGCGTGACGCACCTGGAAAAAACAGGACAGTTTACACGATTTTGATCCATACATTTACGCGGCTAACTCGTCAAAGATCTTCTAAATGAAATTTTTTTCATCGAAAAACAGCCTAAAACATGGAGTTTGATGCCTTAAAAGATTTGGTAGGTTTGATTACCCGGCACAAAGCCAAAAATATTGAGATGCTGGGAGGCTCTGGGAAACCCTCCAACTTGGTAGATGAACTGTATGATGGCATTGTCAAGGGGAAATTTAAGGACGATGCGCAGGCGGCTAAGCACTTTTATGGTATCAATAATCCTAAGGATGCCAATTACCGCAAGTTGAAGATAAGGTTGGTGCGGCAGTTGGTAAACACGTCATTTTTTATTGATACGAACCAACCCTTGTATACTGACAGAGCACGAGCCGTTTCCAGTTGTTACAAGGACTTTGCCGCTGCTTATCTCCTTTTGACCCGAAATGATGCTAAGAAAGCAGGCATCTACCTGTTGGAACAAACTTTAGAACAGGCTATTAAATATGAGTTCGTAGAACTGGCGGCAGATATAGTACGTGTCATTCGGATGTACTACGCACGTGCACTTGGAGACTCGGCATTACACGAACAATATACCAGTCTCCATCGAAAATACGAAGAAATTCGCCGTTTAGAAATGCTGGCATTCGATTACCATGAAAATCTTGTCAACTATTATGTAGTCAAACGCTCTCCTAATCAGGACGTCCATCAAATTGCTACTCAATACTACGAGGAATTATTGCCGCTTGCAGAAAAAACAGACACCTCTGCTTTTTATTACTATACCTTCCAGATCGGGGTCATCAAATGTTTCTCGATAAACGATTGCAATGAAGCATTGTCTATTTGTAACAAGGCTCTAGATATTTTGGAGTCTCGAAAAAATACCAACAAAGGCGCACTTTTTTCCATAGCACTCCAAAAAATCCTCTGCCTGACCCAACTCCGCATCTTCGACGGGCAATGTGAAGAAACCATAGCGTTCTGCATGAACCATGTGACCGAAGGCGACTACAACTGGTTCAAACTCATGGAGGCGCACTTTCACTATTGCCTCTACGCCCGCCGCTATGAGGAAGCACTTGCCATTTATGCCAAGGCCATACAGCAAGCGCGTTACGAACTGCTGGGTGGAAATGCCCGCGACGACTGGCACCTTTACGGCGGCTACCTGCACCTGCTGGCGCAACTCAAAAAGTTGGATGCTCAAAAAGTGATCCAAGTAGACGGCACATTCCGCTTTGCCAAATTCAGCAACGACTTTTCCATCCTCAACAAAGACAAGGAAGGCATGAACATCCCCCTGGTGCTACTGCCTGTGCTGTACAGCCTCACGCCTGGTGCCAAAAAAGAATCGGACTTCTCCGAGGAGGGTTTGGACAAATACCGCCAGCGTTACCTGGAAAACGACCTGAATCGTCGGAGCGCGATTTTTGTAAAAATGCTCATGGCGCTCGCCAAACGGGAATTTGAACAAGCCAGCGCCGACCGAAAAATCCAGCGGGAACTGGAGGAATTAAAAACCCTGCCGCCAGAACTGGCCCGCCAAACCTTCGCCATCGAGATCATCCCTTACGAAGACCTTTGGGAAATGCTCACCAAGCGGTCGTCATGATCTTCCGGCTCCTCCTGAGTACAATCTTTATTCCATTCGTTTTTTTGCCGCCCCCACCCGAAAGTGGCCTCCGGTTCCGCTTCAAAGGCAAGGAAATCGTGCTCACGCATCCCATGAAAGCAGGAGCCTCCAACTTCCTGCCCCGGGGCAATCGCAGTAAAGCGCAACTCGACACCCTGAGCAACTATTTCAGTCCGTCGCGGAAATACGTGGAAGTCATCCGGCAAGACGACCCGGTACACCCCACCCTCGGTATGGCGCTCGGTTTCGAGTTCGATGAAGCCAATGGTGAATATCCCTACACACCCGCCCGCGCCGTGCTGCAAATCAAGGATTTTCGCTGGGGCGGCCCCGAATTCAGCGCCCGCGACACCTTTAATTATACTGGTGTATCCAACGACGTGAGCAACGACCTGAATATCGAGATCGATAGTTTCCGCAACAACACCTTCTACGGCCGGTTCAGCGGCCTGCTGCTGAGCGGCGGCGAAACGATGACGCCGATCGAAGAGGGAAGGTTTGAGGTGAAGGTGTATCGGGTGGAATGAGGAATTAGGGTAACCCTAATCTCCCCCCTCACACCGCCACCGGCGCCTTGATGCCCGGGTACGGATCATAGTGCAGCAATTCAAAATCTTCGTACTTGAAATCGAAGATGTTGCGGACGGCAGGATTGATCTGCATGATCGGCAATGGGCGCGGGGTACGGCTCAGTTGCAGGTCCACTTGTTCCAAATGATTGACATAGAGGTGGGTATCGCCACCTGTCCACACAAAATCGCCGGGTGTGAGGTCGCAAATCTGAGCGAGCATGAGCGTCAGCAAGGCGTAAGAGGCGATGTTGAATGGCACCCCGAGAAACACATCCGCACTGCGTTGGTAGAGTTGACAGGAAAGTTTGCCGTCGGCTACATAGAACTGGAAGAGACAATGGCAAGGCGCCAGAACCATATCCGGTATTTCAGCGGGATTCCAGGCCGAGACGATGATGCGACGGCTGTCGGGGTTGCGTTGCAGTGTATCTACGACATCGCGGATCTGATCAATCGTGTGCCCGTCGGGCGCAGACCAACTGCGCCACTGCTTGCCGTACACCGGGCCGAGATCGCCGTTCGCGTCGGCCCATTCGTCCCAGATACTCACGCCGTTTTCTTTCAGGTAGCGGGTATTCGTCTCCCCTTTCAGGAACCAGAGCAACTCGTGGACGACACTTTTCAAATGTACTTTTTTGGTGGTCACAAGCGGAAAACCCGCTTGCAGGTCAAAACGCATCTGATATCCGAACACACTCAGGGTTCCGGTGCCAGTGCGGTCGCTTTTATGGGTGCCATGCGCCAGAATGTGGCGCAGCAGGTCGTGGTAGGATTGCATGGCGGCGGTTCTTAGTTGTTGGTTGTTGGTTCTTAGTTCTTAGTTGTCAGTTCTTAGTTGTTGGGGTAGAAAAACAGTGCGAATGTCATAACCTTTTCTGAGTTGGGCAGTATCGAATGTTCTTTCCTAAATTTGCGGCCTTAAAAAAGTCGTTATTTGCCGGTTCGTTACCAATCATTCGTTCGTTGACAAAAAAAGCCACCACCAAGCAACCAACAACTAACAACCAACAACCAATAACCAATAACTATCCCGTAGGATGTCCTTCGTTTTTCCAGCATTTCTCGCCGCGCTTGCGGTGCTCGCCATACCCGTCATCGTTCACCTGTTTTATTTTCGGCGGTTTAAAAAAGTTTATTTCACCAACGTCCGCTTCCTGAAAGAGGTGAAGGAAGAGACCAGCAACCGCCGCAAACTGCGCAATTTACTGGTGCTGCTCATGCGCTGTCTGGCTATTATCGCCATGGTACTGGCATTTGCGCAGCCCTATATCCCACGTTCCAGCGCCGTGAAACAGGGGCAAAAAGCCGTCAGCGTGTTTGTGGACAACTCCTTTAGCATGGCCGCGCGCTCGAAAGACGCGCCCCTGCTCGAACTGGCCAAACAACGCGCCCGCGACATCGTGGCCGCCTACGCAGCCGATGACCGGTTCCAAGTGCTGACCAACGACTTCGAAGGCCGCGACCAACGGCTGGTCAGCAAGGAAGATGCCCTCAACCGCATCGAGGAAATCCGCACCAGCCCGGCCTCCCGCGATCTTTCGAAGGTGCTGATCCGGCAGCAGCAATGCCTCGCCACCGGTAAAGAGGACAACCAGGTGGCGTTCCTGATCTCTGACTTTCAGCAGAACATCTCTGCCGACCTGGCCAATTTTAAAGATACACTCCTCGCTGTCAACCTGATCCCCATGCGGGCGGTGCAGGAGCGCAACATCTCGATCGACAGCGCGTGGTTTGAAAGTCCGGTGCAGATCCTCAACGAACAGGCCAACCTGCTCGTAAAAATCAGCAACCGCAGCGACCAGGATGCCGAAGAAGTGCGCCTTTCCCTGCGGCACGACGATCAGACCAAGCCCGTCGGCGCATTGCGCATCCCGGCGCGCGCATCCCGGCTCGATACGGTGCGGTTCACCGTGCTGCATCCCGGCTGGCATGAGGCCAAGTTGTCGGTGACTGATTTTCCGGTGCAATTCGATGACGACTACTATCTTTCCTTCCATGTCGCCGAACGCATCAATGTTTTGAGCATCAACGGCTTGCAGCAGAACAAGTATTTGAACAACGCTTTTCTGGGCGCCAAATATTTTCACCTCGACAACACCGAGGCGCGCTCGCTGGAATACTCGCGCTTCCCGAATTATCAACTGATCGTACTCAACGAATTGCCCGTCGTTTCCTCGGGTCTTTCCCAAGAACTGCGCACATTTGCCCAGAACGGCGGCAACATCGTGGTGTTTCCGCCGCAAGGTGCCGACCTGAACTCGTACAACGCCTTGCTGCAAAACTTCGGAGCCGGCAACCTCGGAGCCTACGAATCGTCGCCCCGCCAGACCAGCCAGGTGAACACGGAAGAGTATGTTTTCCGCGATGTTTTTCTGAATAAAAGCGCCAACCTGCGCCTCCCCGCTACCCAAGGCAATTTCAAATTGTCCCCCAATCGGGGCGAGTACATCCTGACCTACCGCGATGGATCGGCGTTGCTCGCCAAATTTCCGCAGGGAGAAGGTGCGCTCTATATGAGTGCCGCGCCACTCGATGAAAAAGTCAATGACCTTGTCCGCAACGGCGAAATTTTCGTTCCCCTGCTCTTCAAAACAGCCATTGCAGGGACCAAAAGCCGCCAGATCGCTTTCACCATCGGCAAAGACGAAGTGCTGGAAGCGCAGCACCGGGTCGCCGCTTCGGGCGAGATGGTGTATAAATTGAGGCGGACGATGGACGATGGACAAAGGACAGAGGATGCAGGATCAGGGAAAAATGAACCGTCCAACGTCCAACGTCCACAGTCCACAGTCGCGGAGTTTATCCCCGAACAGCGCATCCTCGGTTCCAAGGTATTGCTCACGCCGGGGCTACAGGTACATGACGCAGGCTGGTATCGGCTTACGCTACAGTCGGACTCTACGCTGGCCGAATTTGGCTTCAACTTCGACCGCAAGGAAAGCGACCTCCGCTACAGCGAAGACCTGCAAAATGGTCTGCCTGCCAACATGAAAGTGCTGAGCGAAAACGCAGAAGCCAATTTCACGCAGGTGGTCGGGGAAGAAAACCAGGGGATTGTGTTGTGGCGCTGGTGTGTGGTGTTTGCTTTGCTGTTTTTGGCGCTGGAAGTGCTGTTCCTGCGCTTGTGGAAGGTTTAAATGCCGTTCTTTGTTTTTTAAAATCTCCCCTCCATGCACGAAACGATTAAAAAAGCAGGCAACACCGATTCAGGAAAACACCGCAGAACCGGCGCAACATACCGAATCACCCCGGAAGAAATCCGGAAATACCATGAGCTGGGTTACCTGATCCTGAACGACGTGCTGACGGAGGAAGAAGTGGCAACGCTTGATCCCTGGTTTGAACATTTTGTCACCGGCAAAGAGCCGAACATGGACAAAGACTTTTGCGACATGAGTCAACCCTACGGCACACCCGTGGAAGCGTTCAAACTCGTGAACGCCATGCTGCCCAGCAAATACCGTCCCGAACTGGTCAACAACATTTTTTTTCAGTTGGCGCAAAGCATTGCAGATCAACTCTATGAAGGCGACGCTGCGATGGACTACGAGCAGTTTCTGGCTAAAAAGCCGAACAAGGCGCAGGCAGAATTTGCCATGCACCAGGACCTGGGCTATTGGCCCAAAACCAAAAATACCTGGACGGCCACCTTTTCGCTGGCGATGAGCAATGCCGACGTGGAAAACGGCTGCCTGCAAGTCGTGCCGGGCAGCAACAAAGAACCCGAACTCCGCCAGCACCGCCCCAAAGATTACGGCCATCAGGATGCAGAAACGGTTAGCCGCGACGATTCGCATACGCTGGTCATAGACATGAAAGACAACGACGAGATTTTATACCTCCCCGTCAAACGCGGCAGTATCACCATCCACGATGAGCGCATCGTGCACGGTTCGGCGGGCAATATGACCGATGAATGGCGCAAAACCTACGTCATGGCATTCCGCGATGCCAACACCATTGCCGAAGAACGCGCCCTCGGGTTCACCCACTCGCACAACGATGTGGTGGATTGGGAGAAAATTATTCTGTAATGCCACGCATCGCCTTCAAAATGAAACTCCATCCCGGTCAGGCCACGGAATACCAGCGCCGCCACGATGTACTCTGGCCCGAACTCGCCGACCTCCTGCGCGAAACAGGCATCCGCAACTATTCGATTTTTCTGGAGGAGGAAACCGATTCCCTCTTCGGCGTTCTGGAGATGGATCAGCCGGCACATTTGGATGATTTGCCCGCGCATCCGGTCATGCAGCGCTGGTGGGCCTATATGGCCGACATCATGGAGACCAACAGGGACAACGCGCCGCAGAGCATGCCCTTGCGGGAGGTTTTTTACATGAAATAAGACCAAGTTTGTCAGCGGATAATGGAAACTGAGTCTGTGGCGATCCAACCAATGCCCGCATACATCATCTGCCGGATTTGTATCCTGAAAAATACAAATGTCTGCTGTAGCATAAAAAATACCAGGATCAGCAGCGGGGAAATCATACCGGAGGTAGATTCTAATAACCAATATACCATTAAAAGAAAGGCTTGAAGCCCCAGAAAGCCCATTACCAAACCCAGCAGGCTCCACTTCTTTTTCCAAAAAATGCGCCTGCCGCTATTAAGACTCGCAACCACTGAGGCGCCCGTTTTTATGTGAACCAGCCGACTGACGACCGACCAGATGTATAATTTGGCCAGGCCGGTGAGATAGACCGCCAGCAAACCCAATACCAGCCAGACCGCATAATTTTCCGAAGGAAAATCTTGAAACCAGGACTCCAGCGACATTGCCACCGGCACCCAAATCACGGCAGTTACTACAACCGCCAGGAACAGGAAAAACAAGCCGATTTTTAAAAACGGGAAAAAATACTCGATGCCACCAGTCCAGAATGCCCGGGCCGACGTTTGCTCCGGAGAGGCTGCACAAGCCAACAAACCAGCATTGAGAAACACGGAAAAAATCAACCAAACCAGCAACAACCAACGCAACTGACCGATGAGCGGCGTGATCGAAGCACCGTGCACTTTCAAAAAATCAGTCAGTACCGTGTGGTCGTAATGCGCGAGTAACTTGTTGATTTCCAAAGAGTGCCCGATCGAAGACTGCAAAACGCCGTGCACCTGCATCCCCAAAGTCAAGGCCAGGCAGAGTTGAATGAAGTACACGATGGCAGCCATGCGCCACTGCCGCATCCCAATCGAAAAACTGTATGAAAAAACGTTGCGCGTATTCATGGTAGGTTGCTCGCAAAGACAGGTTTAAAATTTCTCGCAAAGGCGCAAAGGATTGATAATCAAACCTTTGCGCCTTTGTGAAAAATTTTTTACGCTCACACTAGGAAACTCATCGTTTGCATCAAATTTTGTATCCAAAAAATCGCCTTGGCCGAGTATTTCCAGAGCGGCGCTTGTTCGGGTTGCAGCGTCATACTGTTGTTGTTCGTGTCAACATCCAAACCGATTTTTTGCCCGGGATCTATCTGCGCCGACACCACGTTGGGTCCGCCTGTAAACTCGAACACTTTTAACCCTTCCTCACCTGACCAATGCAACAATTGGGTCGTACCGTCTTCAAAAGTCACGAGGATCTCTACGGGAAAAACCCAGTCGCCTTTGCGCTGCACCTCCACTTTTGACAGTCGCGGCTGTTCGCCCGCCCCGTTTTGAATCGTACCGGACGAGTCATTTTCTCCAAAAACACCTTGCACCGCAGGCAAGATTTCGTTGGAAATATGGGTAACCGCATAATCCAGTACCACCGCGTGATAGATGCTGTTTTCAAACAAGCCATAGACCTGTCGGGCAAAAGTCGAATCGGGTCCGGCGGCCAGTTCTTCCTTCAGAACGGCCATAAAATCACGTCCCTTCGGATGCCGGAATTTCCATTTTTCAAAATAAGCCTGGATGATCCGGTCCATTTTTTCCTCCCCGACCAGCGTTTGCACGGTGCGCAGGGTCGTAGCGGTTTTGCTGTAAATCAGCGCTTTAAAATTAGAGTCCGAAAAATACCAGCCCGGGCGCGCCACCGTCCCTTCCCGGGGATTCGACATGGTGGTGTACTCCAGCCGGGTCAGTTCGCGGTTGTCGAAACGATAGCCGAATACGTCTACCAGCGATTTTTTTTCGCCGAAGGCCGCATCAATGATGCGATCTTCAAAATAGGTAACAAAACCCTCGTCGAGCCAGGCCTCTTCCTTTTCGTTGGAAGCGACCATGCCCATAAAATATTGATGCACAAACTCATGCACAACCAATGACTCCGTGATACGAATGTTGGACGGCATCCCATAGAAGGTGCCGACCGTGACCAAAGTCGGGTACTCCATCAGTCCGGAGCGCAGCCCGTGAAACGGCGGGTCTACGACCGTAATACTTGGGTAAGGATATTTTCCGACATGTTTTTCGAGGTATTCAAGTGCGAATTTTAGCGCGTACAGGTAGCGCGGCGCCAATGCGGCATGTTCTGGCGGGATCAGCAGGCGGATTTGCACGTCGTGCCAGCGGTCTTCCTGTACCGTGAATCGGGGATAGACCGACCAGGCAAAATCAATCACATCCTCTACATGATAATGCCGGGTGACGGTACCGTTGCCATTGTTTTTTTCGCTGACCAGACAGCCCGAGGCACCCATCACAAATTTGTCGGCAACGGTGATGTGGATGTCGTACACTCCAAAATCGGCATAAAACTCAGTGGTGCGGAAAAACTGGTGGCAGTTCCAAGCCCAGTTCCCGGCCTGGTTTTGTTCAAACACGCCCAACTGCGGAAACCAATGGCAAAACAGGTAAAAGTCTCTGCTGTATCCGGCGCGGGCAATCGTTTTGGGCATTTTGGCCCGCCATTTCAAGTGGAAAACCGCCGTTTCGCCGGGCAGCACGGGCCGATCTAAGAGAACTTCGAGCACCGATTGATCACTGGTATTCCCGTCGTCCAATTGGATATGACGCATGTTGCCGCTCAAATCAGCACCGCCTTCTTGCTCTATTTTTTCAATGTCCATCCAACCCCATTCATCCTGCGTCCGGTTGATAAAACTTTGTCCGAAAATATGGCCCGTACCTTTTAGAAAAGAGGACTGGGTATTTTTAAAGGCATTGAGATATTGATACATCCGCAATTCGCGGACAGGTACCGGCGACTGGTTGACGAACCGGATGGTCTGACTGGCCTCGATGGTTTTGCTGCCGTCGTCGAGTGTCACATGAATATCATAATTCGCAGGACGGGCGCTCAACGGCTGCCGGAAATAGGGGTCGCACTGCGCAACCCCGTTTTTTTGGGTCAACAACAACAGCAAAAAGAGGAAAAGGACGCGGAAATAGACGGCCATCATGCTTGTTTCGGGTAAAGTGATGAAGCACACAAAGAAAGGAAGAAAATGACGAATCGCCCCCTACCCTATGGAAATAACCGTTGGTTGTTGGCCCGATCCACATCCGCCGTTCTTTGTTCCGGATCAATGGTAATCGCCTGGATGCTTGTGAGCGGTTTATTGAGGCGCAGGTCATATGTATCTGCGGCAAAACTCCAAGGCTCCTGAATGACGGTTTTATCGGACATCTTTTTCAAGCCGCGCTGATAATCGGTCGGGATATAGTACCATTCTGAACTGCCGTCTTTGTATTTCACCAATACCTCAACGGGCAATGGCACTTCCTGCAGGCGTTTGAGCGTAAGAACAGTTGCAGTTGAACCGTCTGCAGCCACCTTTTCGACACCATAGTCAATGGTTTTAGTGGTGCGCAGCCAGCAAGCCTGAAACCAGTCGAGTTCCATCCCGGAGGCGCGTTCCACGGCGCGCACGAAATCGTCACCGGTCGGATGTTTAAAACACCAAACGGCGTAGTAGCGCAACAGGGCCTTCTCAAATGCCTCGTCTCCGACGATATAGCGCAGTTGCCACAAAAATGCCTCTCCCTTGGCGTAAGCGTTGAAAAAGTAGGCATCAGAACTGTGGTAGAAGTTGGCCGGCAGCGCCGCTGGTTCTGTGACCTGTGCGCCCACCCGAACGACCGTTTCCAGGGCCGCCCGGCGCAGGGAAGCGGCATCGGCCCCGTTGGATGCTGCCAGAATGACCGATGCGGCATAACTCGCAAAGCCTTCATCGAGCCAGTGCTCATCGTTTTCGTTGTTGCCCAGCATCCCATAATACCAGTTGTGCATCCACTCGTGCACGGCCGTACCGCGCAGGTCATCGGACGGGCTGACTTTTTCAATGAGGGTCATCATGGGATATTCCATCGCCCATTCGCCGCCTTCGACAAAGGAGAACTGCGGATAGCGATACCGGCCAAAATTGGCTTCTATCAATGGCAGGGTCTCGGCAGCATATTGTTTCAAATACTGCATGGACGGGTCCGATTCCGTGCCGGGCTGGTAGAAAAAATGCAGGGTCAAATCATCGCGCACCTGCACTTTTTCATGCTTGTACTCCGGGTCGGCCGACCAGGCGAAATCATGCACGTTGTCTGCCGTGAATTTCCAGACATTTACAAGACCGTAGTTCGGCTTTACTGCAACTCCTTCGTTTTCATAACCGTATCCGATATTAGCGGCATTCTGAAGTACGCCCGTAGCCGCCACGACATACTTTTTCGGCAAAGTAATATCAACTTTAAAAGAACCAAACTCGCCGTAAAACTCCCGCCCGATATAAGGGTCGGCATGCCAACCCTTGCGGTCGTACGCGCAGATTTTAGGATACCACTGGGTGAACGTGTAAGCGACCCCGGCCGAACTGTTGCGCCCGCCGCGTTTGATGATCACCGGCACCTGTCCTTGCCACGCTACATCGAATACGTCGAAATCGCCCGGCAGCAGCGGGCGACTGAGCGTGACTTCCATGATGGTCTCGTTGACTTTGTAGCCAATTGCTATGCCGTTTTGTTGAACGGTGAAAATGTCTTGCCGACCGATTTCGTCGGGCTTGAGTTCCAGCAATTTTGTGTTGACGTAGGGATCCTGTACTTGGTTCACCCATTTTGCGTAAGCACTTTTCGGCTGGAAAGCATTCCAGTACAAGTGAAAAAAGACGCGCTGCAGCGTATCTGGCGAATGGTTAATGTACTTGATTTTGGCCCGGCCCTGCACCGCGTGTGTCTGGTCGTCGAGCCGGATATCTATCTGGTATTCCACCCGCTGCTGCCAATACCCGGCGGGGACCTGGGCCATGAGGGAAGTAGTAAAGGAGAACCAACAAAGCAAAAGAACAAGTAGTAATCTCATGTTGAAATGAATAAAAATCTAAAAATTATGGAGGGTTGACCGCTCCAAAAATGCAGCATCTACGGTGATCAGCAGGCTGTGAAACAAATGCTGCAATTCTACCTGGAATTTTCGCTTGCCTTCCACCTGTACGATGCGGCCTTTTAACCCCATGAGATTGCCCGCCGATATCTCCACCCAATCGCCTTCGGTGAAGGCGCCTGTCACGGCTTCCACCTCCAGTCCATCTTCCAGCGTGATGCGACGCAGAATATCAATCTCTGATTGCGGGATCGAAAGCAAATCTTTGGAAAAACGCACGAAACCCGTGACATGTTCGGTTTCCAGCACCCGGACGTATTCACCCTTGAGGATACGAACAAAAACGTAACAATTCATCAGTGGTTTTTCTACCCAGCGTGTGCTGCGGGTGTAGCGGCGCAGCAGTTTTTGCAACGGCAAATAGCTGTGTATTCCTTTTTTCTCCAAATCGCGCTGCACCATTTTTTCGCTCTTCGAGCGGGTGCGTACTGCAAACCAACGCAACTCGGTGGCGTGGAGGTGGTTGATGGGTTGCTGGCTGCCGGCTGCCGGTTGTGGATGGGTATTGACCATAATCAAGGGGCAAATTTGGGAATTTTTCGGGTAGTGGATGGAACGCGGATTTCGTGTCCCAAAACAACCTCCACTTTCCCGTCATCCAGGGCATACGTTTCTCCACTTTCCGGGCACACGGCGCGCCCGTCGCCACCGAAATGCAGCCGATGTCCGAGGCGGCTCACCCAACCGGTCTGCCGGGCGGGATTGCCGACCACCAGTGCAAAGTCGGGAACATCGCGCAGCACCACGGCTCCTGCTCCTACAAGTGCATATTGACCGATGGTAATGCCGCATACAATCGTGGCATTGGCGCCGATGCTGGCGCCACGCCGAACCAGTGTGGGCCGGAACTCCGATTTACGCTCCACGAAACTGCGCGGGTTCAGCACGTTGGTGAACACGGCGGAAGGTCCGATAAACACATCGTCTTCGCAAGTCACGCCGGTGTAAATGGATACATTGTTCTGCACCTTCACGCCGTTGCCGAGCGTTACGCCGGGCGCGACCATTACATTCTGACCCAACACACAACATTCGCCGATCTGGCAGCCAGGCATGAGGTGGCAGAAGTGCCAGATCCTGGAACCTTGGCCGATGATGCAGCCATCGTCGAGGACAGCGGTGGGATGAGCGTAGTAAGCCAAAAGAGCGTTCGAGGTTTGATTCGGCAACATCATTTCTTCAAAGTCATCAGGTACTCCACTAAATCTGCCAACTGCTGGTTGTCCATGGCATAATGGAAACCGGCGGTCATCAGCGATTCGGGAAGTTGTTTTTTGCTTTTTACATCTGCCATTTTAAAAGTCTGCAAGGTGCCGCCGGGCATTTTTACGACCAAATCCGTCTCTGATTGGCTGGCAATGAGGCTGTTGATCACCGATTTATCCCGAAGATGAATCTCCCAGCCTTCATAACCGAAACTAATCCCCGCGCTCGGATACAGGATCGCCAGATATTGACCTTCTTTCGGCAATTTGGAACCGATTTCGGAGAGGCCCGGACCATAATTAGTGCCGATGCCATTGACCTGATGGCAGACTGCACAATTCTGCTCAAAGAGTTTTTTGCCGGTGGCGACATTGCCCGGGATTTTGGTCAGCGTCGCAATATCGGGAATCGGTTTGGCAGGGTCGGTGCCGGACCCGCCGAGGTAGTGCTGGGCCTCAAGGCGCACCGGCATGCGCCAGGCATTGCTCACGCCCTGGACGGCGGCCGGGATGAAATAGGTTTCGATCTTTTTGTCTTTCAATAATTGAAGCACCAAATCTTCCCCGCCCCAAGAGTTGCCGAGATATTCGAATGCCGTGCGGCGCACCAGTTCGCTGCGCCTTTTATCGAAGGCCGCTTTTTGTAAAAAGTCCAGCTGCCGCTGACCGCCCGACCAGCGAATGGCATCCAGTAAAGCAAGGGTTTGCGGCTCGTTGCTTCGGTCGCCGAGCGCTTTTTCAAATAGGTTCGTGCCCGCTTCACTTCCCATCAACACCTGGGCGGCTTTAGAGCGGTGGTCGTTTTTCAGGATCATGTCGAACAGGCGGCCGCTCTCTTCCGGAAGCTGGTAACGCTCCGCGAATTCCAGGTAATCGTCCCCTTGCAAACCGGCCATCAAAGGGCGAAGGGCGGCTCTGGCCTCGGAATTGGATTTCACAAATGCGGCATCCAGGTGACGGAGTGCCAGGCGCAATACTTCTGGTTGAGCCGCGCTTTTTTTGACGATATTGAACAACACTTCAGAGGTGGCTTTTTTATCATCATTAAAATCAAACGCGCGGAAATAGCGCAGCCGGTCGTTGAGCGGCACTTGGGGATCAGTAGCAAGTTGGCCGAGCAGCGGCGCAGCGGCAGCGCAACGCGCACGCCAAACGATGTCGCGACGGGCGGCTGTTGTGAGCGGAGATTGAACCAATCGAAGCCACTCGGCAAAATAAACATCCCAGTTGCCATCGGCCCCGATGCCGAGCGCTTCCAGGTACCAGCGATCCTGGCTGTTGTGTTGGACAGCCAATTTTGCCCAAAGCGCGGGTGCGGCGGGATCTTTGGAATGGCGCAGTGCCAGGGCGCATTCGCGGCGCACTTGAGGGTCGAGGTCAGAAGCGAGTTTCCGGACCATTTCAATCACGGGCGCACAACCTTGCCGGGCCGCCCGAACAGCGGCGATACGGAGGTCCGGGTTTTTGTCCTGCGCAGCGGCGCGGACGTGCACCGCTCCGTTTTTACCTTTTGCCAACAGCCAGAAAGCGCGGGCCCGAAGCGGGTTGTCAGGCGAATGGCGAAACATCTTAAGCAGTTCGCTTTCTGCGGCATCGCCCATGCTGTGCAGTGCATTCCAAGCGAGGTAGCGCACCGAGAGGTTGGGATTTGACAGCGCGGCAAGGGCGTTTAATGGGGTAGAATAGTTCAATGCCGGCACTGTGTACCGGGCTGCAGAAGGCGGGGCGACCCGAAATACACGCCCGCGGTTCTGGTCGCCCGCTGCGTGGCCGCCCACCCCCGGGTCGTACCAGTCAGCCACGAACAGCGAGCCGTCGGGCGCCACGCACACATCGCTGGGTCGGAACCACTGGTCGGCTTTGCTTTCCAACAGATTGACGATTTGCGATTTGTAACCCGCGCCGTCGGGCGTTTTGGCGTAAGCCCGTACAACATTATGGCCTGCTTCCGCATGAATGGGCTGCCCACGAAAGACTTCTGGCAACAGGTCGCCTTCGTAAACACAGATGCCGCAAGGCGAGCCAGAGCCAGTTTGGAGCATGTTGGGTACCACACCGGGATCGTTCAGGTGCCAGTGGCGGCGCGGGATCTCGGCTTCGATGTTGGTGCGGTTCACCTGCCAGCCTGCGCCGGTCACTTCGTCTGTGTAGCCATAGTTTCCATAGTCCATGACGTAGTTGATGCGGGTACCTTGATTGCCGTCGTCGTCGTTGTCGCTTTGCCACATCGTACCATAACTGTCGGGCGCGACTTCATAGTTGTTTCTGAAATTATGGCCCATCACCTCGAAATGGGTAAAGTCCGGGTCGCAGCGGAACACCATGCCCTGGCGGTAATTTTGGAGGGAGATTTCTTTGCCCTCCAGGTCTTTGATCGGTTGGTTATTTTTATCCAGCAGTTGGCCGCCTTCATTGCCGAAGTTGAAATAAAACTTGCCATCCGGCCCAAATACGACCGCGTGTAGTCCGTGGTCGTGCTGGCGGCCGCCTACGCCTTGCAGCACGATTTCCTTTCGGTCGGCGCGATCATCGCCATCCGTATCGGTGAGCAGCCAGAGGTAAGGGCTTTGTGACACGAGCGCCGAATGACCCATGACCCAGATGCCGAGCGGAGACGCTACTTCCGGTCCCTGAAAAAAAACGGTGTGTTTATCTGCTTTGCCGTCGCCGTCTGTATCTTCCAGGATCAGGATGCGGTCGCCTTCGGGATGGACCGGATTGCCGTTGATTTCAGGCCGGTAATTGTAGGCTTCGCAGAGCCATACGCGGCCCCGGTCGTCCATGTCCATATCCGTGGGATTGGTCATCATCGGTTCGGAGGCGAACAGTTGCACCGCAAGACCTTCGGCAGCCTGGAGATTGTGTACCGCATTTTCAGGTTTGCGCAATTCGTCGTCGGGGTCGCCGGCAAAAGTGAGGGAGAGCAGCATAAGCGCGCTGAGGGTGAGTATATTTTTCATGCTGCCGGATGTGGTTTTGTTGTAGAGGTTGCCAGCACCTCTTTCGCGTGTATGTAGCCGATGTTTTCAATGATCTCAAACTTGCCCCAATCAATCAGGCTGAATCCCCGAAGCGGCGGGTTGAAATACAAATCTACCTCTTTTTTGTTGTCCATAGTACGGCGCCGACCGCTGAGCATCGTGGATTCCATGACCACGAAAAGCAGGTTGGGCAGTCGCCGCTTGCCGCTGCCGCCCCAGTGTTCGGAGCCATCGTGTGCGCGATAGGTTTGCAGGTCAACGGCGATCATAGTGCCTACGCCCGATTGGCTCATCACATCTACCGGCAGGTTGTTGAACACGCCGCCGTCCACATGCAGGTCATTCTGGAATTCGTGAGGGGGAAACACGCCGGGGATGCTGATGCTGGCCCGGATTGCATCGAGCAAGCCGCCGCTTCGGTGGACGTGTGGATGGATTTTGGTGAGGTTGCAGGAAACACAGAAAAAGTTGAGCCAGCAGTCCTCGATCTGTTGGTCGCCGAAGTTTTCACGCAGCAAACGATTCAGTTTTTTTCCTTTAAAAATTGAGATCCAGGGGATCCAGTTGAAGTCGCTGGTAGGGTTGGTGCGAAACACCCGGCGACAATGGCTCCGCATTTCTTCGCCCGACCAGCCCTGAGCAGCCATCGCGCCCATCACAGCCCCAATACTTGTGCCTCCGATTATATCCACCACGATACCTGCCTCCTGCAAGGCCCGATACACGCCGATGTGCGCGAACCCTTTGGCCGCTCCACCGGAAAACACCAGCCCTATGGCGTTGCCGCTCAGAAAACGGGCCAAGCGATCAAAACCTTGTTTTCCATCGGTTTTCAAATGGTGGTAAAACAACAGATCGCGCTTTGCCAGCCAGGCACGCGTTCCTTTTGGAGAAGCCTCCCCCGGCGGGTGCAGCAATACGAGCCGCTGCCCTGCGGAAGTGATGCGTTTGTCACCGCGCAGGTACTGGCGCTCGAACGGGTGCAGGTCGGGAGGAGCATGGGCATCGGCCAGCAACAGGATTTCGTCGGCTTGGCGGAGACAGCGACGCGTCCACTCTGTGTCGCCCGGGTCGGGCAGATAGACGACGAACCGATGGCTGGATTCCTGTTCCTCAATCCATGAAGCAAGGTCATGATAGCCTGCCCGCTCGTCGCGCACCGCGTTCGCGATATTCGGCCGCCGCAGCGCCTGATTGACATAGTCGCTGTCCAGCAACAAGACGGAGCCATGTGCCGTCAGGCTGGAACAGATTTGTCGCGCTGTTGCCTGCGCGTTCGCCCCGCCAGTGATTGGCAAAAGACAAATATTGATGATGCGCTTGGGCGCTTGCTTGGTCTTGTTGCGATTTTGCAGCCGTTCGATGATGTTGCGGGAAATGTGCATCAGCACCCGGGGATACTGTTCGGCCAGTGCTTCAAAATTGGCTTTTGACAGGCGGGCCAGCACACTGTCACGCATGGCTACGATATCTGCTGTACGCGGTTCGCCAGTGATGAGCGCCATTTCCCCGACGGTCTCACCGGGCGTGATATGGTCCAGGGTTTCCACCACCCCGGAGGTGCGGCGGAGCAGTACCTGCAAACGCCCGCTTGCTAAGACATACATGCTATCACCATCGTCGCCCTGCCGGAATAAATGCCTGCCGCCCGGAACTTCCACCCAGTCAAACAAGCTTGCAACGGCTTGTAAAGCCGCCGGTTCCAAATCGCCAAAACGTTCAAAAATAGCGGTTCGCAAACGGTTTTCTAAAAAACGATTGGATATTTTGGTGTCACGGAGTTCGTTCATATCAAAGGCTTTTTCAAAAAAAGCATAAAACCTGTCAGTGCGAATGAGTTTTTTTTGAAATTCGCCGGTAAAAATAAAGAGGATTTACAAGATGAACGGAATAACACGATGTTCATGCTCCAAATCCCGTCAATCTTACATAATCTTGCTCGATCTCGTCCACAAACACTTTTAACCACCCGCCACAATATGGATTTGCAGAAAACAAAAATCTACTTAGACAAACTGAACCGCGAATATGCCCGCATGAGCAAAGACCCTGAGAACGTTGTCCGCATTGACGTGGACATCATGCTCTCTTACGTCCGCGAACTCTACGATGCGATCCTCTCAGAAGTTGCGACCACCGCTTCTGTGTCTTCGCACCGGCACGAGTCCACTCATACTCCGGTACGTAAACCCGTCGTCACGCGTCCTGTACAAGAAGAAATGCCGACCCCTGCACCTGCGCCTGTTGTAGTGCTCGCACCGCCTCCACCGCCCCCTCCTGTTGCGCCGGCGCCCGTCTTCGTGCCTGCGCCCGCCCCTGTGGCAATCGCTCCGCCGCCTGCGCCCGAACCTGTTGCCCCACCACCTGCTCCTCCCGTAAGACCAACCTTGTCTGTATCAGCGGAAGCGGAAGCGTTGTTTGAAGAAAAAAAAGCCAAAGAGCTGTCAGAAAAACTCTCTGACCTGCCCATTGCCGACCTTCGCAAATCCATTGCACTCAATGATCGCCTATTGCTGACCCGTGAGCTGTTCGCAGGCGACGGCCAGTTTTTTGACGCCGCGCTCACTGCCCTCAACAGTTACTCCAGCATGGAGGACGCCAAAGATTATCTGCTCGAACATTGCGTGATCCGTTATGGATGGCTGGACAATAAACGCCTCGAGGCTGCCAAGAACTTCATTAAACTGGTGCGTCGGCGGTATAAATAAATGTTGACCACATTCAACCACATTAATCAAATTAACCACATCCAATGAAATATCTCCAACCTTACCGCCTGCTTGCCACGTGTTTGTTCCTTTTTTTGATACTAGCCCAAACTGGCTGCGCCTGGTATCAGCGCTATCCAATGTCGAAGTCGCGGCTGCCTAAGATTGATGCGAACAACCTGACCTTTTACCTGATTGATCCGTCGCGGCCTTTGAGCGGTGTCTGGTATGTGGGCTCCTACAATTTTGGCGAAAAGTCCATGCAGGCCTATCTGAGCCGCCTCAGTGAACGCGAAGCATTGGATGTCACTGCCGTCCGCAACAACCGCGATGCGCGCAACAGCAGGAACGAAGTACTGATCTATGTGAAGCCGCAGGTAGCGCGGGGATTTGCCGACACGCTTACCACCCGACTGGATTACGACCAGTTGGAAAGGGTGGAAGTATACGAGGTCAATTATGGCAAAACACTGGCATTCAATTTTTTAGGTTACGCGGCTATCGGCCTTTTGCTCGCGCTGCTCGCTTTGGCAGCCAAGGGGAGTTGCCCGTTTGTTTATGCGCTCAACCCGGACGGAACACCGCTGCAAGGCGAGCTGTACTCCGGTTCGACCTATCCCCAACTGGAGCGGCACGACTGGCTTCCCCTGCCCGCACTGCGCCCCAACGACGGCGCTTATCAGGTCCGTATCGCGAACAAAGTCAAGGAAATTCAACATACCAACCTGCTCGAACTGGTGGCAGTGGATCATCCGGTGGGTACGGAAGTGCTGTTCGACAAAAAAGGTCAGTTGCATACGCTCAATCGCTCTCAATCGCCGGTACAAGCCGTTGATTTTGAAGGCCAGGATGTAAAAAAGTTTATTGAAAAAACCGACACATTGACCTGGTATGGCAATCCTGCCAATCCGCGTCCCCGGGCAGAAGACGGCCTGGTATTGACGTTTGAAAAACCCGCCGGAGCCAACCAAGCCAAGTTGATGATCAACGCCAAAAACACGTTCTGGATGGACTATATGTACGGCCTCTTCCTCGACGAATTCGGCGAATACGCCGGTTATGTCCGCAAACAGTATCTGGAAAAAAGCGAGGCCGACATCCGCCGGTGGATGGACGAGCAAAATATTCCGCTTTCCGTCTCTGTCGAAACCGCTCCCGGTGAATGGACCAAAGCCGATTACTTTCACGTCGCCGGGCCAATGGCTTTGAAAAAAGACGTGATGCTGCTTGACTTGTCGCAAGTATCGGGCAATCAGGTGAAAATAAAACTTGAGTCTGGATTTCAGTTTTGGGAGATTGATTACGCCGCGCTGGATTTTTCGGCGGACATCCCCGTCGCCATACAAACGATGAAACCGATTTCCGCGGTGACCCAAACGGGCGACGACATGGCTGCCGCTCTGGCTACTGACGACGCACTGTATTATACGCAACCCAACATCGGTGACGAGGCCATCGTCCGTTATGCCATCCCGCCCCAGGCACAGGGAACAGCCCGTTCGTTGTTGCTTCATGCGAAGGGCCACTACGAGATTCTTCGTGCGCCCACCGAGGGGAAGCCGAATCTGCTCTATCTCCGTGAATTTCAGAAGCCCGATGCGCTGCCGAAATATTCAAGGCACCGGTGGGAGGAGTTGATGCGACCGGAGTTGTTGGAGAAGGAGGAAAGTTGAATAGGTACTATCGCAACAGCGTCACATCGCCCTTCTCCGCCAACCCCTGACGCTCCCCTCCCCGCACAATTTCATACTCCACCCGCCAGGCATACACATCACCAGGCGCAGGCTGGCCGTCCAAAGTGCCGTCCCAACCGGACGATTTGGGGTCGCTGGTCGCAAATACTTTTTGGCCCCAGCGGTTATACACTTCAAACGTCATGGTTTCTGGCGGGCAGGCCAGCAGCGGCCGGAAGCGGTCGTTTACGCCGTCGCCGTTGGGGGTGAAAGCATTGGGAAAATGATCGTCTGTCCCGCCCACATCCACGATTTGAGAAAAGGTCTTTTGGCAAACGCTGCTTTGTCCGGTTCGGGTGATAAAAAACCGGCCGCAATCGGGGTAACAGATGCGCAGCGAATCCATGGGGTCAAGCATACCACCTTGCAAATCAAGCGTGTAATGGACACCAGGTATTGAATCTGGCGGTGAGATTTTCACGCAATCTCCCGGTTGAAGCAGGGTATCAGAGAGGGTAAATTCGACCTCCACCGGGATACAGGGGTTGGTGACTTGTGCGGATGTCTGCGCTGCATTCCATACTTCCTGCAAGGTTGTACTGGGCAAGGCCGTGGAGTTGGGTACGAACGACTCGGATTGCGGCGCCACATTTTTTCCCGTTACATCCACCGTGCGCGGGCAGCATTCGCCCAGCAAACCATCGCCGCCGAGGCACACAAGAAATACATCCGAGTCACCATTCCGGGCGGCAGTGCCGACGGCTGCAAATCCATTTTGGAGGGGCTTCACTTGCCGGAAAAAATCGCGTTCGCCACCACTCCGGTATTGATATTCCCAGACCAGGGTTCCGTCGTCCGTCATCCGCAGCAACAATGCCGGACTGCCTGCTGTAAATCGTGGGTCCACCACCGTTGCTAAGAACTGGTTGGCAGGCAAAGCCAGCAAGTCGGTTGCGGCCAGGTCTTTTTCCGGCAATTCATAGGTTTTAGACAATCGGACTGTACCGTTTCGATCCGTCGTGAGCAGCCACATTCGACGATAGATGTTGTTGAAACTGGACGTGGAACCGACCAGCAACAGTCCATCCGAAGTACCGCTGCTGGTCGGTGCAACACAGGCAAAGTCATCGGCTTCGTTGCCCCCATAGCGCCGCGCCCAGAGCAAGGCGCCGGAAGGACTCAGTTTGGCAAGTGTCCCGTCGCGGTTGCCGCTAAAATTGACTGCATAACCGGAGCAGTATGCAAAACCTTGTGCGTCCACCCAAGCCGAAGTAAATGCATCGTTTCCCGGAATGTCCCAGCGATACGACCACGCTATGTCTCCGTTGTCTTTAATTTTCAAAGCGATGGCATCCTGATCAAAATCGGCTGCGGCCTTTGTGTAACCCGTCACGATAAAATCGGAACCGACCCGCAGCACCCGATTCAAGTGTGCGGCTGTGGTAGTCAGTTTCACCCAAAGCAAATTGCCGAGGGGTGATATTTTCATCCAACCAGCCAGACCCAGCGGTGCGCCGGTGGCCGCTTGCAGGTTGAAAACCACGAGCAGGTTGCCATCAGCGGTTGGACAAATATCAGTGGCTGTACCACGGCGATTGGCAAACTGCCGCGACCACAGAAGTGTCCCTTGCGCAGTAACGCGCTGTACCCAGATCACTGGCATGGTGTCGGCGATAGAAGCAAATGATCCTGCTATCATCATGCTTCCATCGGACAGTATTTCCAGGGCATTGCTTCGGTCTGTGAAGTCTCGGTCGGAAAGGCGCTGGAAGAAGTTTTGGCCAATGAGCGGGACGCAGGAAATGAAGAAGAGCGCAAGCGAAAGGACTTTATGTTTATTCATGTAATTTGGGTTTTTCTGACTTACTTTTTCCTACGATTAAAACGACAATTATGAGTGTTTTAGAATTAAAAGGTACTGCCTACGGACTCCTTGCTCAAATTGAAGATGAACCCATGCTCATTCAACCTCACCGCAACAGCGTCACATCTCCTTTCTCGGAAAATCGCTGCCGCCCTTCCTCCCGGATCGCTTCATATTCGATGTGCCAGACGTATACGTCGGCGGGTGCAGGTTTTTCCTCGAAGGTTCCATCCCAGCCCTGTTCGGAATCTTTGGTCTGAAACACCAGTTTTCCCCAGCGATCGTACACGCGGAAATCCGCTACGACGAGCGGGCAAAAATACAGCGGGAGAAACGTTTCATTCAAACCGTCGCCATTGGGTGTAAAAGCGTTGGGAATCTGGTCCTTGATGCTTCTCACCCGCAACGGTTGAGCGGCTGTTGTGTCAATACACCCGGCTTTGACGGCACGAACCTGCACTTGATATTCGCCTGTCCGGGGGAAGCCCTGGGCATCCAAGTGCAACAACCAGCCGTCCAGATTAAGTGTACCACCGCCGATGACTCCGGTACCGTCGTCAAGCACAACCAAGTCCCTGAAACCACTATGCAGGTCACTGGTTGCATAGTTTTTCGCCCACAAAAAGGTGCCATTGGAAGCGAACTTTACTAAAATACTCTGAGTGAGTCCGTTATTGTCCAAGCCATAACCGCCAATCAGATAAAGTGTGCCATCAGGGCTTTCCGCCAGGCTATGGAAGCTATTGATAATACCCGTTGGCAGGAGTGATTTCTCCCAAACAACCTGCCCGTCAAAATCTATTTTGATGGCCAACAAGGCTTCAGAAGGAAGATCACCTTCGGAACCACAAAGGATATAGCCATCTGCGACGCGCAGCATACGGGTACCGACCCGGCCATCCTTCGAATAAGTTTTACTCCATAAAACATCCCCTTCGGCAGTTGTTTTCACGATGCCTATTTTGACGGCATCTACACTTGACCGGCTCATGAGCAACATCAGCGAGCCATCTGGATTTTGTTCGATCCATTGGATCTCCTCGTTGTAAACCGGAGTAGAAAAAGTTTTTCCCCATAAAAATGTGCCATCGGGACTGAAAGCCATCAGCGGGGCTTTATCGCGCGCAGGCGGCGCGTACCAATAGCCTCCCACCAAGCCTCCCAAAGTTTTTTCAGGAAATGACCACATCGTGCAAACTCTGCACGTCCAGTTCTTCCACCAGCCGCCGCGCCACTTCCAGGTTGTCGTAATTTTCCATACAAAATTCCCTGGCGGCATGCCCCAGGCTGGCCAACTGCTCTCCTTGCTTATAGCACCAACGCACGGCTTCCAGGATTTCGGCAGGTGTGTCGGCCAGCAGGCATTCCTGGCGATGCCGTGCTTCGATGCCTTCCATCCCCACGCGGGTGGAAAGCACCACTTTCCCGACAGCCATTCCCTCCAGAATTTTTGCCCGCATTCCACCACCGGAGAGCAAGGGGACTACCATGACAGAGTGCTGGTTCAAAAAATCGGACGCGCTCGGCACTTCGCCGTGGAACGTGACCCGTTCTACCTTCAATGTATGCAGCCAGCGGGGAGCCGTTCGACCGGCGATGTGAAAAGTGAGTTCGGGAAAAGCAGGCGCCAGCACCGGACTCCACACCTCATCCAGAAACCATTTCAGACCTTCCTGATTGGGCATCCAGTCGAGAGAGCCGATAAATGACAGGCGGAGGGGTTGGCGGAAGCTGGCGGGGTCGGGCTGGTAGTCGCGGCAATCCAGTCCGATGGGCGTGACGACCGTCGGCTGATGCAGCCCCAGCCGACGAAGGTGTTCCGCATCGCGTTCGGTAATGGCCGCCACGAGGTCGTAGTCGTTCAGGTGCTCTACCTCGTACTGCTTCAGGCGCGGGGTTATTTTTTGCAAATACCACTTTTGGAAGGGATTGGAATTTGCGGCAACGCGCTCCCAGATTTCATGCTCTACATTATGGGCCCGCAAAACCACCCGTGCATCAGGAGCCAGCCGACGGATGACCGGAATATACGGGGTGAGATAGAGCGACTCCAACTGCACCACATCAAAGTGCGTGCAGGTTAAAATTTCGGACAGTTTTTCAGCAAAAGCAGCATCATCAAACCGCTCGATGTGGTAGGATTTTCGGGAAAACAGGTTTAAAAACGCTGGCAGCGGGCGAATATGGTTGTTTACAAATACCGTATACAAATCGGTGTAATGGTCAAAATCATGCGGAAGATCGGCCGTGTCAAACCAGTGCTTGCTGGTATTCATGGAGAGCAGGGTCACCTCATGGCCCAGTTCGGCAAAGGCTTTGGCCAGGTAAGTAATGGCGATCGCCGCCCCGTCTTTGAGTGGGTAGGGAAACTTGTTGCAAAGTTGGAGTATCTTCATGAGCAGGTGTGGATTGGAAGGTCAGCGATTGGAGTATTTGTCATAACCCATAGAAAGAACCTGGAATAATTATCAAAAAATAGCCTGCAAAGTATTTATTATCAATCATTTACATTTTTTATACAGAACCTTAAAAACGGAAATCAGCAGGAGCAAATCACCAACTCCTCAAATCATCAATTTTCCGACCTTTGCCACATGGTATTGAAAGCCGATAACATCCACAAATCCTACGGCGCATTGGAAATCCTGAAAGGCGTGAACGTCGAAATCCGGCGTGGCGAAATTGTCAGCATCGTCGGTCGCTCGGGAGCGGGCAAAAGTACGTTGTTGCACATACTCGGCACGCTTGACAGCGCTGATACGGGCGAATTGACGATCAACGACACAGCAGTTCGCTCCCTAAAAACCACCCGACTGGCGGCTTTTCGCAACCGCCACATCGGGTTTGTATTCCAGTTTCATCATTTGTTGCCAGAGTTCACTGCGCTCGAAAACGTCTGTATCCCCGGTTTTATTCAAAAAACCCCTGAAAGTGCAGTACGCAAGCGGGCTGCAGAACTCCTTGATTACCTGGGCCTTTCAGAACGCCTCACCCACAAACCAACCGAACTGAGCGGCGGCGAACAACAACGTGTTGCCGTTGCGCGCGCCCTCATCAACCAACCTGCGCTTATCTTCGCCGACGAACCAACGGGCAACCTCGACACGGCTGCCAGCCAGGATCTGCACCGGCTCATTCGGCAACTCCGCGACGAATATGGACAAACCTTTGTCATCGTGACCCATAACCAGGAACTTGCCGACCTGAGCGACCGCCGCCTGGAAATGCGCGACGGGTTGCTGATTGGTTCTTAGGTAACTATACAGCCGCCTTGAAATGCTTTTTGCCATACGACCTCGGAGCGGTCAGAGGTTTGTAGAAATGTAGCATTTCAATGTTTTCCTGACCTCGGAGAGGTCGAAGGTTTGCAGAAAATAGCGTTGAAACAAACGTTCGACCTCTCCGAGGTCGGGAATTAATGTCAACCCGATGCATTTCTACAAACCTTTGACCTCTCCGAGGTCCGAAATCATAAGTATTTAGGGGCGGCTGTATAGTTACGTTCTTAGTTCATAGTTCTTAGTTCATAGTTTATCGTTCATCGTTCATCGTTCTCATACAGTGTTTTTAAAAAAATCGCGGCAGCGTTTCCAGTTCTTCGGCGTTGAAACGCGTTTGCATGTTGTTCTGCTGCCTCTGTTGATTTTTCTTTCGGCTTGTGCTTCTTCCCGGAAGCAGGCGGTTGATTTTCAATCGGTTGAGTTTTCGTCCAAGCCCAAAAATATTATCCTGCTCATTGGCGACGGGATGGCGCTGGCGCAGGTATCGGCACATATTTATTGGAAGGGCGTTGACAAAACGGTGTTTGAGCAATTTTCCTATGTCGGCTTTCACAAGAGCCATTCCTGCGACGACCTGGTGACAGATTCAGCAGCAGGCGCCACGGCGTTTTCCTGCGGGCAGAAAACGACCAACGGCGCGATCGGCGTGCTGCCCCCCAGTGAACACGTCTGCACGTCCGATTTTCGAAACAACGATGCCGCTTTGATGCAGCCCAACGGACTATCCGGCCGGCCCTGCACAACCATTCTGGAAGAACTGGATGCCTGGGGGTTCGCAACGGGCATGGTTGTGGCCTGTACTGCCACCCATGCTACCCCCGCCTCTTTCATTGCACACCGCGAGTTAAGAGCGTTCACAGAAGAAATTGCGCTGGATTATCTGAAAACGCCGATTGACTGCTTTATCGGCGGCGGCGAAGCACTGTTTAGAGACCGTCCCGACCACCGAAACCTCGAGGATTCTCTGTTACGGCGTAACTATGTCGTTCGGCATGGCACCTCGTTCAACCGATTGCCACTCGACGGCTCTCAACCTTTCATGCTTTTTACCGCTGAGCGGGAACCCCCGACTGCTTCCGGCGGACGGCAGTACATGCCTCAAGCCACTCGTGTAGCCTGTGATTTCCTGACCAAACGCAGCGAAAAAGGTTTTTTCCTGATGGTGGAAGGCAGTCAGATTGACTGGGCAGGGCATTCCAACGACCACAACTGGCTCCGCGCTGAAATGGAGGATTTTGACAAAACGGTCACGAAAGCCCTCGAATTCGCCTCAGAAAACCGGGAAACGCTGGTCATCGTTACCGGTGATCATGAATGCGGCGGACTGGCGCTCACGCAGGCCGAAGGAAAAAGGGATTTTGTGCCCAAGTATTCCGCTCATCTTCATACGGCAGCCCTCGTGCCTGTATATGCCTACGGCCCGCAAGCGGATATGTTTTCGGGGGTTTACGATAATACGGAGATTTATCAAAAAATGCGAATGGCACTGGGTTTGGTGCGGTAGTTGAAACGTCATTACAACATCTGCGTTTCTGAATTTGTCTATCTTTGCCCGGCTTGCCACTGTAACAACTGTTCATCAAATTCCAATTCTACTTTGCCACTTATTAAATCCATATCCGGCTTTCGAGGTACCATCGGGGGGCGACCGGGAGAAAACCTCACCCCACAGGACATCGTGGAATGTACTGCTGCTTTCGGCCAATGGGTCAAAAACACAACCGGTAACCCGAACATCGTAGTAGGCCGCGATGGCCGCATCAGCGGCGAAATCGTCAGCGCATTGGTTGTCAACACCTTGCGGGCCATGGGTGTTTCAGTGGTTGATCTGGGGCTTAGCACTACTCCGACCGTTGAAATCGCTGTAACAATGGAAAAAGCAGGCGGCGGTATTATCCTCACAGCCAGCCACAATCCGAAAGAGTGGAACGCCTTGAAACTGGTGAATTATCGCGGTGAATTTATTTCATCTGCGGATGGCGCCGAGGTGATGCGCCTTGTTTCGGAAAAAAGTGTGGAATATGCCTCAGTGGATCAATTAGGCAAATACCGGGTAGACGACTCCTACATTCAGAAGCACATAGACAAAATACTGGCCTTGTCGCTGGTAGATGCAGGTACCATTCGCGCCAAAAAATATAAGATTGTGGTGGACGCGATCAACTCGACCGGAGCACTATCAGTGCCACCGCTGCTCGAAGCCCTCGGTTGCGAAGTGGTACTGCTCAACGGCGAAGTCAACGGTCATTTTGCCCACAATCCGGAGCCGCTTAAAGAGCACCTCAGCCAACTCTCTGTATCGGTGCGCCAGCAAAAGGCGCAACTTGGCATTGCTGTTGACCCGGACGTAGACCGGCTGGTGTTCATGTGTGAAGACGGCGAACTTTTCGGAGAGGAATACACCCTTGTAGCGGTGGCCGACTATGTGCTTTCACAACGCCCTGGCAACACAGTCAGCAACCTCAGTAGCACCCGCGCCCTGCTCGATGTGACAGCCAAGTACGGCGGCCAATACTACGCAGCGGCAGTCGGCGAAGTGAATGTGGTAGAAAAAATGAAAGCCGTCAACGCGGTCATCGGCGGCGAGGGCAACGGCGGGGTCATCCTGCCGGAGTTGCATTACGGGCGGGATGCTTTAGTAGGCATTGCGCTGTTCCTCACGCACTTATCCAGAGTCGGTAAACAGATTTCTACCATCCGCCGCACCTACCCCGACTACAAAATGGCGAAAACCAAGATTGACCGCAGCGTGGACATTGACCTCGAAAAAGTGTTTGTCGCGCTCCGTGAAAAATACCGCAACGAGCAGATCAACACCGAAGACGGCCTCAAGATTGACTTCGCCGACGGCTGGGTGCACCTGCGTCCGTCCAACACCGAGCCGATCATCCGGATTTATTCCGAAAGTACGTCTAGTATAGTGGCGGAGAATCTGGCAAAGAAGATTATTCAAGACATCCAGCAACTGCGCTGAATCACCAAAGGGGATGAAAGAAAAATGAGCAGGATCAGTTTGGTCTGTTCATCGTTCATCACTTATTACATATCGTTATGAACAGGGTCTATTTCGACAACGCAGCCACGACTCCCATTTCCGAAGAAGTCATCAATGCCATGTTGCCCGTGTTGCGCGGCCAATTTGGCAACCCGTCGAGTATCCATGCCGAAGGACGCAGCGTCCGGGCTGTGATTGAATCGGCCCGAAAAACGGTCGCTCAGACCATCGGAGCCAGCACGGCGGAGATATTTTTCACCTCCGGCGGCACGGAGAGCAACAACATGGCGATTAAATGCGCCGTGCGCGACCTCGGCGTGCAGCGCATCCTCAGCAGCCCGACTGAACATCACTGCGGTCTTCACGCCATCGAGGCGGTAGAAAAAACGAGTGGTGTGGAAGTGGTTTGGTTGCCGGTAGACGAACGCGGGCGTGTTGATTTTCAAGCACTTGAATCGGCGCTTGCGAACGATGACGGCAAAAAAACGCTCGTCTCGCTCATGCACGCCAACAACGAGATTGGCACCATGCTCGACCTCGCACAGGTCTCGGCGCTCTGTCAGCAGCATGGCGCATTGTTTCACACTGACTCTGTGCAGACCATCGGCCACTTCCCGATCAATGTGCAGCAAACGCCCATCCATTTTCTTTCTGGTGCAGCGCATAAATTTCACGGGCCAAAAGGTGTGGGATTCATCTACATCAACGCCGGGGCGCCAATCAAGCCGTTTATTGACGGCGGCGCACAGGAGCGCAACATGCGCGGCGGCACGGAAAACGTATATGGCATTGTCGGCCTGGCCAAAGCGCTCGAATTTGCCACCACCCAGATGGATGAACGCACAGCACAAATCCTGAATGTGTGCAATTACCTGAAATCAAGGCTGTTGGAAGAATTTGAAGACGTCCAGTTCAATGGTGACCACGATGGACACTGTCTATATACAGTCCTCAGCGTCTCCTTCCCGGCCTCGCCCAAAAACGAACTGCTGCTGCTTAATCTTGATATTTCCGGCGTCAGTTGTTCCGGCGGCAGCGCCTGCAGCAGTGGTGCGGAGAAAGGCAGCCACGTCCTCGAAGCCATTGGGGCTGACCCCAACCGAAAGAGCATCCGCTTTTCGTTTTCGCACTATAATACGCAGGAAGAGGTGGATTTTGTGGTGGAGAAGTTGAAGGGTATCGTGCGGGTGCGGGAGGTGGAGTTGGCAATGTAATTCCATCTCCCAGAATTGCCAATTACTTCTAAAGAAAAAGCAGACATCGCTTGGTTCTTGTACGACTTGCTTTTTGATTCATCCACGAAGCAGTACTGCCTGACATTAATGGATATTATTTACACCGAATTCGAACCTGCGCTATTGAGAATAACGACCCCCGAGCCAGGAGAGATGAGCGGTTTCATGGGTGTGTTGCAGAACAAGTTAGATGAACATCTTGACGAGAATCCACCAGATTCACCCTCTTTGACAGACGTGATCAATAGTTGAGCCATGGATAGACAGTTGCAATTATTCAGTTTTGAAAAGCCTCCAACAGACAAAAGTCAAGTTGTGAACGTGGCATCGGTGCCACAGCGCAGCCCATTCCGCTATCCTGGTGGTAAGACTTGGCTTATACCGACTGTTCGGAAGTGGCTCAAACAAACCTCGCAAGCCCCACCACTTATGATTGAACCGTTTGCAGGTGGAGGTATCGTAAGTTTGACTACTGCTTTTGAAAATTTGGCAGAAAGCATACTGATGGCTGAATTGGACGAAGAGGTAGCGGCTGTTTGGGAGGTAATACTAAACGGCAAGAACGAATGGCTGGCAAATCGGGTTTTCAATTTTGACTTGACTTACGAGAACCTGAAAATAGAGTTTGAAAAAAAAGATAAACAGACAGAGGATATAGCCCTCTGCACCATTTTAAAAAACCGGGTTTTTCACGGCGGTATTCTTGCTAAGGAACGCGGCACCAATAACTTAGTCATTTTAGGTCAACCATTTTTTCATCAGACAACACTATTTTTCTGCGAATAGCGGGGCTATTTAAAGAAAAATAGCGGCCGTATGATGGAACAAAGGGTGGCATCAAATGACTAAGTTATTGGTGCCGCGTTCCTAAAGGTTCCGGAATGATAAAAACTGGAGAATCTGGAAAAGGCAATATAAACCACTTGGCTTACAGAACCATCCCGATGAAAACCACGCATCATTTGGAAAAAAATGAGCTGCTCATCTCTAACAACTTTGACTGGCATAGTGCCTAATCTCAGGTCATCTCATTCAAAATCAACACGCATTTCATGTTCAAACACTTTGCTCCTTTTGTCGCAGCAGCCGTGGCGGCCATTGCTTTTTTTGCCTGCAAACAAGACAAGCCCACAGTTTCAACTGCACCAATTACCATCACCGACACCAAACTAAACGCTCAGGATTGTGTACACGATTCTATTTGCGCAAGCATCAGCCTGGTCCTGCCCCAACTTTCCGGCGGCTCCAACCCGGCGGCCGTCGCTGCCATCAATGACTCGCTTCGTCTGTTGGCACTGAGTGCGTTGGAAGTCAATCCCAAACTTTCGCTTCAAGCAGGTTTCGATTCGTCTATGCTGGACCTGTTCAACAATTTGAAGGAACATATCAAGATGAGTCCTGACTGGCCGGGCAGTTATACCCGCGAAGTAACCGGGAAAAACCTGTGGCAATCGTCCCAATTCGTTTCTTTTGAGACCAATATGTACAGTTTTACGGGCGGCGCACACGGCGGTTTCGCATCCATACTCCGTACTTATGACGTCTCGTCCGGAAAGTCTGTCTCCTTGACCGATGTGGTGCGCGATACCGCATCGCTCGTCCCCATGCTGGAAACAGGATTTGTTGCAGCCAAAAAAGAGGGAACGCAAGAACTGAATCTGTCGGATTTGCTATTCGAGGAATTCAAAAGACTGCCCGTAACAACCAATTTCTGCCTTGTAAAAGAAGGGGTCCGTTTTTTCTACAACCCCTATGAAGTCGCAGCGTGGGCAGTCGGCAGCACCGAAATCACCCTCACCTGGGAGCAACTCGGCGCCCTGGCCGACAAGAAGAAATGGGTGCAATGAATGAAGGTATGAGTTATGAGGTATGTCGCTCTCGGCACAACTCATAACTCATAACTCATACCTCATAACTCATAACTCTATTCATGGCGAATCGCATCTACCGGCGACAACTTCGACGCTTTTATGGCCGGGAAGGTGCCAAAGGCAATGCCGATGAATACCGCCACCAGCATGACCACCACGAACGACCCCAGCGAGATCGCCGCTTTAAAACCTTTTACTTCCGCCAGGTGCATGACCAGCGGTGTGGCCGCGAAATTGAACAGCAGGCCCAATAACAAACCCAGCAGGCAACCCAGTACGGAAATTGCCAGCGATTCGGCCAAAAATTGCAGCGCAATCGCTTTTCGCTTGGCGCCCAATGCTTTGCGAATGCCGATCTCCCGGGTGCGCTCCGTGATGGACATCAACAGGACGTTCATCACACCGATGCCGCCCACCAGAATGGCGATGCCGACAATCATGCCCATGATGATCTTGAATACCATGATGCCCTTGCGCAACTGCTCGACCCAGTAGTCGTTGGTGTAAACTTTAAAATTGTCTTTACCACCCCGTCCGTCGGCGGCCAGCCAGTTCTCCAGTTCGGTTTTCATAGCACCGATTTCCTCTACCTTTTTGGCTTTCATCTGCATTGCAGGCGGACTTTTCCTGATTTCTGCATCCGACAGCAGCCGAATCGGCAGGAAAACCATCGGCACTTCTCCACCTTCCTCATCCCGAACGACCTTTTTAGGCAAAATGCCGACGATGCGCAAACGGTGTTCTGCCCACACCACTTGTTGTCCAAGCAATTGAGCAAAATTGCTGTCAGGCTGAAGGCGCAGGGCAAGCAGGTGACTAATCACAGCCACAGAATCGGCAGATTGAAATTCAGCAGGTTGGAATAAGCGGCCCTGCATAGCCCGCGCCGTATCGGGAAAAGGGGTCAGAAGGGAAGCCGTGATCAAAGCGGGGCGTTTCAGCGTGTCGTTCGCAAGATGTACCCATGCCTTGGTTTTAGACATCAAATCTACCGTGCTGACTCTTTCTCCAAAAACCTGCGCGAGTGCAGTCGCCTGGTCGGGCGTAAGCGGCACCACGTTTTGTTTTTCCAGATAAATACCGTCTACTTCCTCGCTGGTGACGGGCGCTACGACGATGGAGGCCACGTCGGTCTGGGTGCTGACCTGCTCGCGCCCAAAGCGTTCCATGCCGTCGCCAAGGCCCAAAATGGCAACCAGCGCAGCCACACCAATGACAATCCCCAGGGTGGACAACAGGGTGCGTAGCAAATTGGCGCGCAGCGCGCTTAAGGCTTCAGAAGCCGCAACGAAGAGAAGGTTGAGCATGGTGGAGTGGGCTAAGGACTAAGGACGTTGGACTTGGTACGTTGGACTTGGTACGTTGGACGTTGGACTTGGCACGTTGGACTTGGAACGTTGGACTTGGAACGTTGGACGTTGGACTTGGGACGTTTGACTTTGCACGTTGGACGTTGGACTTGGACGTTGGACTTGGGACGTTGGACTTGCAGGATTGGATGCTTTGAGACTGGTATCGGTCAAAAGTCTCGTCTCGTGTCCAACATCCTTAGTCCAACAACCAACGTCCCAAGTCCAACATCCTTAGTCCAACGTCCAACATCCCAAGTCCAACATCCCAAGTCCCAAGTCCAACATCCCAAGTCTTTAGTCCCAAAAATCACCCTTCCACAACCGGCGCCGGGGTGTTGACAATGCTGACAATGTTGCTGTTTACGGTATCCGATTCGATCAAACCGTCGCGCATCCGTACGACGCGGTGGGCATGCAGCGCGATGTCGTGCTCGTGGGTGACGAGGATGACCGTATTGCCCGCCCGGTGGATCTGTTCAAAAAGTCCCATGATCTCGTAGGAGGTCTTGGTGTCCAGGTTGCCGGTAGGTTCGTCGGCCAGAATGATCGCCGGGTCGTTGACGAGGGCCCGGGCGACCGCGACCCGCTGCCGCTGACCGCCGGAGAGTTCGTTGGGCTTGTGCATCACCCGGTCGCCGAGGCCAACGGCCTCCAGCACTTTCCGGGCTTTGGCGAGGCGCTCCTCCCGTCCAATACCGGCATAGACGAGCGGGAGTGCTACGTTTTCCAGCGCAGAAAGCCGCGGCATGAGGTTGAAGGTCTGAAAAACGAAGCCGATTTGTTTGTTGCGCACTTCGGCCAGTTCGCCATCATCCATGGTGCTGACTTCAATCCCGTTGAGCCAGTACTCGCCGCTGGTGGGTGAGTCGAGGCAGCCCAACAAGTTCATCAGGGTGGATTTGCCACTGCCCGATGGCCCCATGAGCGCTACGTAGTCATTCTTCTCGATGTTGAGGCTGACAGTTTTGAGCGCCTCGACTTTTTCGGCGCCCATGATATAGGTTTTGTTGAGAGTTTTGATGGAAATCAGCATAGATGGAATGTGGTCAATGTGTTGAATGAGATCAATGTGGTTAATGTATGGTCAGGAAAACAATCAGCAGCGCAACAGCGGCGACACCTATCCAGAGAAGTATTTTATTCATGGCGAACGAGTAAATTTGAAAAAATATAATTCAGATTTAAACACAATGATGCCCCTTCTCTACTCAATCACTTTCGGCACCCGGAAAAACTGCCCGTCGTGCTTCGGTGCATTTTGCAGGGCTTCCATTGGACTCAGTTGCTGGCCCGCAACGTCTTCTCGCAGCACATTTTCCGTATCATTCAGGTAAATCAACGGCGCTACCCCCGTCGTATCGAGTTCCCGGAGTTTGTCTACCATGTCGAGGATTCTTTGGAGGTCGCCAGTCAATTGGGTGCGTTCGGAGTCGTCCAGTTGCAGACGCGCTAACTTTTCAAGCCTCGAAATAAGGGCAGTGTCAATTTGCATGGGAAAACGATCGAAGTTTGTAGCGGCTTTCCGGTCGAACGTGGGCAGTTGTCCGCTGAACGTTTACCGGTTTGCCTACTTTGAGTGTCAAAGAAGCAAAGGTAGCACACCGGGGCACTTCAAAATTTGGAAGAAATGTGGATAAAAAAATCGCCTGGTTTCGGCTTGCCGCCCCCCAACCCGCTACCTTCGTCCGTCTTTTCAAAACAGGGCAACTCAACTTCCCCACATCAACAAATCCAGCTCATTCATGTCAGGTTTACCTTCCGACAAAACGATCATCAAACACGTTGCCCTGGCCGGCAATATCGGTGCCGGCAAAACCACCCTGAGCGAAATGCTTGCCCGTCATTTTGGATGGGACGTGCACTACGAGGATGCAGCCAACAACCCCTACCTGTCCGACTTTTACATGGACATGAAGCGCTGGTCTTTCAATTTGCAGGTTTTTTTTCTGTCCAGCCGCTACCAGCAGGTGCTCAAGATCCTTCAGGGCAACCGCACCGTCGTGCAGGACCGGACGATCTATGAAGACGCCTTCATCTTCGCTCCCAACCTCGCCGACATGGGCCTTATGGAGCGTCGGGATTTTGAGAACTACCTCACCTTGTTCCAGTCCATCGTCTCTTCGGTGAAAGCCCCCGACCTGCTGATCTACCTCAAAGCCAGCATTCCGACGCTCGTGGAGCACATTCAAATGCGCGGACGCGATTATGAAGGCAGCATCAGCCTGGACTACCTCAAACGTCTCAACGACCGTTACGACAGTTGGATTAATGGCTATCGGGAAGGTAAATTATTGATTATCAACGTAGACAACCTGGATTTCCAGAACAACCCCGCCGATTCAGGCAAGGTGCTGGAAATGGTGCAGGCAGAGTTGCACGGACTGTTTTAGATTTCCCCCCCTCTGAACAATTCTTACCTTTGCGGCGTTTTTCAGTCTCTCGAAAAATTGCCCTTTCACTCATTCACCATCCGCTCATTTCCATGAGTCAATTTCCGCACCCTGACCGCTTTGAGCGGCGGCATATCGGCCCATCCGAAACCGAAACACAACAAATGCTCAAAGCCCTGAACGTCCAATCGTTGGACGAACTGATTGAGCAAACCGTCCCGGATTCTATCCGGTTAAAAAAACCGCTGAACCTGCCCCCTGCTCAATCTGAGTTTGAGTATTTGCAACACCTGAAAAAGGTGGCCGTACAGAACCGGGTGATGCGCAACTACATCGGCATGGGCTACTCCGGCACGATTACACCGCCGGTTATTCTGCGCAATGTGTTCAGTAATCCGGGTTGGTACACCCAGTACACGCCCTATCAGGCTGAAATCGCGCAAGGCCGCCTCGAAAGCCTGCTCAATTTCCAGACGATGGTCAGCGACCTGACCGGATTGCCGATTGCCAACGCCAGCCTGCTCGACGAAGCCACCGCAGCAGCCGAAGCCATGCACATGTTCTATGCTGAAAAGAACAAACGCGCCAGGCCGGGGCAGGAAGCCAACGAGTTTTTTGTCAGCGACAAAGTATTCCCACAAACGATTGATGTACTCAAAACCCGTGCGATGCCGCATGGCATCCAGTTGGTGATCGGCGATTGGACGGAGTATGTTTTTTCCGGAAAAACTTTTGGCGTGATGCTGCAATACCCTGATAAACAGGGAAATGTGGAGGATTACCGGGGATTTACAGGCAATGCCAAATCCCATTCGGCTTACGTTTGTGTCGCGGCCGATATCCTTGGGCTGGCCTTGCTAACCCCGCCCGGCGAATGGGGCGCCGACGTAGCAGTCGGCAATACCCAGCGTTTCGGCGTACCCATGGGTTACGGCGGCCCGCACGCGGCTTACTTCGCTTGCTCTGAAGAATTCAAACGCCAGATCCCCGGCCGCATCATCGGCGTTTCGGTAGACAAGCATGGCAACCGGGCGCTGCGCATGGCACTTCAGACCCGCGAACAGCATATTCGTCGTGAAAAAGCGACCTCCAACATCTGTACGGCCCAAGCCTTGCTGGCCAATATGGCGGCCATGTATGCGGTTTACCACGGCCCGGCCGGCATTCGGGGCATTGCACAACGCGTTCAGGATATGGCCGCCGCGCTCAGTCTTTCGCTCAAAAACGGTGGATACCAACTGAGCAACGACCACTTCTTCGATACCCTGCGGATAGCACTTACCGAAGGACAGACAGCGGACATTCGCAAAAAAGCCGAGGCTGCGGGCATCAATTTTTTCTACGAAAAAAATGCTGTGCAAATCGCCCTCGACGAGACGACGACCGATGAGGATTTACACGAGATCGGAGTCGTTTTTAATGTAAAAATCACGTCGAGTGGTCCATTGCACACCGCGAAAGGTGCTGCGGGACTGGTGCGAAAAAGTGAGTACCTCACCCACCCCATTTTCAACTCGTACCACACCGAGAGCGACATGATGCGCTATATCAAGCGGCTCGAAAACCGCGACCTTTCGCTGGTACATTCCATGATCGCGCTCGGCTCCTGCACCATGAAATTGAATGCTGCCGCCCAAATGATCCCGGTCAGTTGGGACAACTGGGCGAACATGCACCCCTTCATGCCCGCCGACCAAACGAAAGGGTATGCACAGATCATCAAGGAGTTAGAGCAATATCTCTGCGAAATCACAGGCTTTTCGGCTTGCTCTTTGCAGCCCAACTCCGGGGCGCAGGGCGAATACGCCGGTCTCATGGCGATCCGCGCCTACCACCTGGCGCATGGAGGAGCACACCGGACGGTGGCGCTGATTCCATCCTCGGCACACGGAACGAATCCGGCCAGTGCCGTAATGGCCGATATGTCGGTGGTTGTGGTCGCATGCGATGAGCGCGGCAATATTGACATGGTCGATCTGAAAGCCAAAGCCGATCAGCACGCCGACAATCTTGCCTGCCTGATGGTGACTTATCCCAGCACACACGGGGTATTCGAGACTTCGATTCAGGAGGTTTGCCAAATCATTCACCAGCGTGGCGGTAAAGTGTACATGGACGGCGCCAATATGAACGCCCAGGTAGGATTGACCAGTCCGGCAGCCATCGGTGCAGATGTTTGCCACCTGAATTTGCATAAAACCTTCGCCATTCCGCACGGCGGCGGGGGCCCGGGCATGGGGCCGATCTGCTGCAACGACAGCCTGGCCCCCTACCTGCCCAAGCACGTTTTTGCAGAAACAGGCGGTGCGCAAGGCACCACTGCGATCTCTGCGGCACCTTGGGGCAGCGCAAGTATCCTGCTCATTTCCTACGCATACATCCGAATGCTGGGCGCACAAGGGGTTACGAATGCCACCAAATACGCGATCCTCAACGCCAACTACATCAAAGCGCGGCTCGAAGGCGCCTATGAAATCCTGTACACCGGTGAAAATGGTCGCTGTGCCCACGAGATGATCGTGGATTTGCGTCCGTTCAAAAGCCTCGTCGGTGCTGAAGACATCGCAAAACGTTTGATGGATTACGGCTTCCACGCCCCTACGCTGTCGTTCCCGGTGGCCGGAACCATCATGATCGAACCAACGGAAAGCGAAAGCAAAGCCGAACTCGACCGTTTCTGCGACGCATTGCTGGCTATCCGCAAGGAAATTGACGCGATCGCATTGGGCGACTACGATACCGAAGACAACCCCCTGCACAATGCTCCGCATACCTGCGAGGAACTGACTTCCGATGAGTGGAATCACCCTTACAGCCGAGAAAAGGCTGCGTGGCCACTTCCCTACCTGCGCCAGGGCTTCAAATTCTGGGCGACCGTGGGTCGGATTGACCAGGCATTCGGGGATCGGAATCTGGTGTGTGTGTGTCCGCCGATTGAGGCGTATGCGAGTTGAGCGTCAGCGTTTTAGAAAAAAATCGGCCACGCGGGTTATCCGTGTGGCCGATTTTTTTGTGTCGCGAAAAGCCAGCATTCAGCCTTCGTCTGCCCATGCCATCAACATGACCCAAGAGCAGCGTCTCATTCAGAGGCGCAGCCGAAGAATCTGAGGGGCAGCCTGAAGCCGCCTTTCCTGCTGCTGATGCCTTCGGCCTCAGATTCTTCGGCTGCGCCTCTGAATGACACGCTGCTCTTGGGTTTTCTGGTAGACGTAGCCAGTACAGTCAAAGCCTAAATGCTGACTTCAAAATCTCGAACTTCAAA
>Ga0209181_10001027_pt1 | contig 49738 bp, 55 predicted proteins | sample MAT05_FD_187208 | JGI IMG/M metagenome (GOLD analysis project Ga0209181, IMG submission 187208) | Freshwater microbial communities from Lake Fryxell liftoff mats and glacier meltwater in Antarctica - MAT-05 (SPAdes) (version 2) | ecosystem: Environmental > Aquatic > Freshwater > Ice > Liftoff... | reverse complement strand
GCAATTGGTACATCCATAATGTATTAATACATTTGTGATTTATAAACAGGAAGAGCCGTGTGACGGGAGACTGTCACGCACGGTTCTGTGAGAACGCAAGGGTGAAATACTTTGCGTGACTCGACTGGGCGTCATTATTCAAACCCTAAAATAATTTACACTCCTTTGAGGTTTAAAGTAAAATACTTACTTTTGACGTTAGTAATAGAAATACTATGATAATTTCGTTTGGAAATTCGGATACAGAAAAAATTTGGAATGGTATTAGAGTTAAAAAATTGCCAATTGAAATTCAAAATATTGGAAGAAGAAAATTAAGAATGATTAATAACTCTGTTGATTTAGCAGACTTAAGAATCCCTCCTTCGAATAGACTTGAAAAACTATCCGGCAAGTTGAAAGAATTTTATAGCATTAGAATAAATGACCAATGGAGGATAATGTTCAAATGGAATTCCGGTAATGCTTTTGAAGTTGAAATAATTGATTATCATTAAATAAAGTAAAATGGCTAAGCTTAAAAATATACATCCAGGAGAGGTTCTTCTTGAAGAGTTTCTTCTGCCATTAAATATTTCCGCATACCGACTTGCAAAAGATGTCGAAATACCGCAGACACGTATTTCCGAAATCATAAAAGGCAATCGACGAATTACAGCCGATACCGCTCTTAGATTTAGTAAGTATTTTGGAAACTCTGCAAAATTTTGGCTTGGTATGCAAGACGACTTTGACATCGAAGAAGAACTTTCAAGTAAAGGCTCTTTGATTCAATCTATAAAAGCATTCAGTTCCAAAGTAGCATAACGGCGCCGACTATATGCCATTTTATTCAACACCTCGTATGACAAGAAATTTATTCTTATTACTTTTTATTTTTTTACAAAACCTCTCCTACTGCTTTGGCCAAAGTACTGCGGTTGACACAAATTATAACTCAGGCAAAATTGCAATTCTTAACTATAATGAAACCGAGTTTCCTTTTCTAAAAAATTGTAGACAGGCTAGCCTTGCAAGTAACGAATTCACTTTGGCGGACGAAATTCTTCAAATATTTATCAGTGACTATAATATTGAGCAAACTCGACAATTCAATTCTTTTACACCCGAACAACAAAAAGGACACATCCTATTATTGCTTGACCTAAATGCATTCAGGAGACAATATGTTCCAGTAATTAACCAAGCCGGAGAAAAAGAAATTTGGGTTAATTGTTTTTGTAATAGTCTGGACAAAGACTGGAAAAAGGAAATTATTAAATCCAGTGGCGAACGAATGTGCAATTTTAAAATTATGCTTAATCTGACTTTGAATAAGTACCATAATTTTAGGTTGTTACCGTTACAAAACGGCATATAACATTAAGAACAATAGCCGAAAGTCCCCATGCAAGAAGCCCCCATTCAAATGATGTTGACGGGGGGGCTTTAGGTTATTCCCCACTGGCGCAAGTGTTCCATCCCGAAATAATTAATTCAAACGTATTGATTGTGGGATCACTTGTGTCTACCAGTCCTAGCGGTTTATAACCGCGGTTTACTCTAGCGAAACAATAAATCGGCATTTACAAAATGAACATCCGCACACTGCAATAAACGCTACGCCTTTCGCCCCTGTGGGTGTTCCAAACCAATCCACAAGCCAACGCCTAACCAAACTGGCGCAGATATGCAGCAAAGGAAAAGTTTGTGTCTCAGCGGGGTTTTCGCAACGCAATTATTTTATTTTAGAATACAGTTTTTGCGAAACCCCGATGCATGTGGGCTCCTGCAAAATTATTCTTGCGATTCTCAAGCTTTATTGTAGATTTAAAGACTGACAGCCTGGTGGCTCATCTCCATTCTTCATCGGGGGTTCAGTAAGAGACTTGCAATTTTAAAGAATGCTGGTGAAAACCCCGCTGGAACGAAACTAAATAGTTGTTAACAACAATACCCTGCTGTCACTAGGTTTATGTGTCAGCATAGATCAATTGACATAGTATTTTACAAACATAAGACCCGTCAAAGGGCAGTGATGGGATGCTATCGTTCTGACAACGACAGGGTGTTTTTAAATTTTTGTCTTCGCTATAATTCGAAGCCCGTATAGTTGGAGTATTTAAAAATACAACTTACTTTTAGTTTTAGAGAAAAGGTTCGTGAAGACAAGAAATAAGTCGAATGAGATGTACGCAAATATTAATGACATCACAATCTAAAATGGAAGACTACCAACCAGAAATACCAAACAATAAATTAATTTGCCTACTGGATGTAAAAAAGGTTATGGAAACAAGAACCGTTATCTCGGAAAAATCACTTGGGAAATCTTACTATCTTATAGTCGATCAAATTACAAGTGAAATACCTTTTCTCGATAAATTCAAGAGCAAAATAGTTATATCAACGACTCCCGAAAGAATACTTTATCGAAAAACAGTTTTCTGTAGATCGTTTACGATCAAAGAAATAGAAGACGAAGAAAGCAAAAGGTATTTGATAGAAGCATATGAATTTGAAAAACAAAAGAATTTTAAAGAAGCTGATTTAGGATTTAGAAGTTATTTAAAAAAAGTACAATTTCGTTTTACCTTATCAAGTAAGTCAAATATTTATAATTTAATTAAAGCCGGGCATACCATTATTGGATCAATAGATAAATACAGAACTGATAGAGGACAAATTTTAACCGTCGAATCGAGCTCTGTCCATTACAAATGATTTTCTTCGCCCCCGTGGGTGTTCCAAACTCATCCGCAAGCCAACACCTAATACCGAGAGCCGCCGCCGCTTTTTCTCCTGACAAGCGGCGTTGGAACAGAAAGCTGCTAACATTCGCAAAACCACGCATTTTAATGTACCTTAGTTACGCAAATACAAATGTTAGCTGATATTTATCCAGCTTCTTAATAACATTTAATTACAAGGGCCTATGCATATTTCTAGACTTAAACATTTGACTAAAATTGGTTTTATCTTTTTTTTGACTATTATTCTCCGAGGATGTCAAAATAGTGATAACAATGCGCCTGAAAATACTCCAATTACAAATTCGCAAAATTCAGATACAATTGTAAATACTAATCCTGATTCAATTGGAATAATAAAACCTAATGACCAGACAAAGCAAAATACAAGTAGTAAACTTGAATTATCAATAACGCCTTTCGGAGATTTAGAGTTACAAGATTATGAAATAAAATATGACAAAAATTTTGACGCTTTTTTATCTGCCAAAGTCGGAAATAACAATACCAAATCAATTATTGCTTTTGAAATTGAAATAAATTCAGGAAATGGCTGTGATGTCCAAACTATCCGAAAAAAGGGCATTTTACTACCTGGCAGAACAATTTCGGTCAAACAGAAAATTAAAAAAGAAAAATCTTGTATAGGAGGAATGCGAATCTATATAGGCGATTATGTTTTTTCTGACGGTTCTAAGCGTGACCCCGGAACATTGTACTTGAGTAGACGCGGTAGTAGCAGCAATTAAAAACTTCAGCTCCGCCTTGGTTCGTGTCCCCACGAACCACTACGCTAAGATCTTCGCTATAATCCGAAGCCCGTATAGTTAGAGTATTTAAAAATACAACCTACTTTTAGTATTAGAGAAAAGGTTCGTGAGGACACGAACCAAGGCGAAGCGTTTCGCTGATGATGTATTGAATGCTGCGTTCGCCCATCGGCTGTCCGGCTTGCGCTGTTTCCATAATCTAAGGCAACTTTATTAATATAAAATACCCATTACAGGGTATTTGAAAAAAAATCTATTTTGTATATTTGTATCATGAAAAAAATATTATTACCCATTTTATTATTAGTTATTAGTGTAGGGATAAATGCTCAAGCTACTCAGCAACCTAAGTATGGGTTTATTAATCCAAAAGGCAAAGTAGTAATACCACTGAAATATGAAAAAGTAAGCGATTTTAATGAGGGCTATGCAGTAGTATTAAATAGTAATAACGAATTATTGATAATTGATAAAAAAGGAATAGAAACACTTATAAAAAACAAGAATTACGACGCCTCATTTTCATCTCTTTCGCCTTTTGTCTTTAGTGAAGGCTTGTGTGCTGTAACTATCGATAAAAAATATGGGTTTATAAATACAAAAGGCGAAGAGGTAATACCTTGTGAATATGAAAAACCTGTTGTACCTAAAAATGCTGATTTAAGAACTGTAAAAAATGAGCCAAAATTTGTAAATGGCGTAGCCGTTATTTATAAAAATGGGGCGTATGGTGTTATAAACAAAAGTGGAAAAATAGTAGTGCCTATCGAATATCAATTTTTAACCAATTTTAAAAACAACCTAGCAGTCTTTAAAAAAGACCTTGCATCTACAGCCATGAACGGTGTAATTGATGTTCTTGGAAACATTATTGTAAAGCCAACCAAGTTTAATAACAATATATGGATAGAGGATAAGAATATTATTCGCTATCATTTTGTAGATGGTAAGTGGTCAAATTTTTATGGCTTTTATAACAATAATGGAGAGGAAGAAAACAAGGAAAATCATTTTCCCTACTTATCAGAATTTGAAAATGGCTTAGCATTATACGGCAAAAAAGACGCACCCAACTATTGGGGAATAGTTGATGCAATGGGCATTACAAAACCCTTAACCGAAAAATATGCTTTCGACAACAACGAGCCAAGGCAATTTAAAAATGGATATCTCTATCCAAGGAAGGTTATTGATAAAAAAATGGTTGTACTAAATAGTAAAGGCGAACGGGTAAATAATAATTGTGAGTACGATTACCTTTATGAGTTAAATAATGACGGTATTGCTTTTGGCATTAAAGGCACTACGAACGCAACTTTTTACAATGACAGAGAATGTAGCGTCATTTATGAAACAGATATGAATGGGCAGGGAAGTATGAACTATACATTTAGTAGTATAAATAAAATTTATCCATTTAAAGGTGGTTACGCCGCAATAAGAAAAGACTGGGCCGACTTTCTTAAAGAAGAATTTGAATATATTTTGATAGACAAAAAAGGTAAAACAACCTACAGCGTAGTCGGTGGAAGAGATTGCCATCTATCACCAGACAAGACAGAACTTGGAATATATAAATATTCCCAAAGCGATATTTTTGATTTAAAAAAACCTGCTTTCGAGTTGTATTTAAAAGGTGACGGTACTTTGCTTTATAAGAGTTTGTGGGGCGGTAGAGGTTTTAACGATGGTTTAGCTGCTGTTATGAATTGATAATAAAATTTTTACCACCAAAGAGCGTCTGTCCCAGCGGGGTTTTCGCAACCCAATGTTCTTTGTAAAAACACATATTCTTCGAAACCCCGATGCAGAATGATGCTTGCATTATAGTGCTGCCAATGCTTATCTTTAAGGTATGTGTGGATTTATAGGGTGGCATTATAATGGTTGAGCAGCGTTAATCATCGGGGTTTCAAATCGCAATCTGTGAAAACCCCGCTGGGACGATACTCCTCCTTTGCCGCCATGGGTAGGTTTCTTGCCGCCGTGGGTACGTACATTGCCGCCGCTTGGGCTTCGACCAGCGGCGCATCGCAGTGCTAAAAGTTATCTGCAGAAAATGTACTCTCAAAAAATTGAAAGAATAATCTCTCCTTCCCCTCCGAGTCGACCTCTCAAAAATTTAAGATTTCCAGGCGAGTCTCCACGCTGGGCCAGTGTGCGGACGTGGTGTAAGTTCGAACGTTGGCTCATGGCGGCTACAGAATCTAAAATCCGACAAAATCTGATAACTTATTTATATTTGCTCTATGAATGATCGAATAGCGAAAATATATTTAGATACTTCTGTTTTTGGTGGCTATTATGACTCAGACTTTGAAGAAGATACACAAATTTTATTTAAAAAAATAAAGCTGGCACAATTTCAGGTTATTTATTCAACAACAACAGAAGACGAGTTACTTGGAGCACCAGAAAAGGTTCAACAATTACTTTCCAATCTACCTGAAATTCTAAAAACAAGAGTTGAGCTTACGGAAGAAGCTGTAAATTTGGCTGATGCTTATCTTGCAGGAAATGTTGTTGGAAGAACAAGCAGGTCAGACTGTTTTCATATCGCAATGGCGACAATTAATGAGGTTGATATTTTAGTGAGCTGGAACTTTAAACACATCGTAAACGTAAAGCGAATAAGAGGTTACAATGCAGTAAACATGAAACTCGGCTACAAGACAATTGACATTCGTTCACCAAAAGAAATTATATACAATGAAGACTAAAGAAATTGTAAAAAAAGATTTTGACGCAGTAAAATTTATGCGTGATACAAGAGACAAAATAAGTTTAGAAATTCAAAATATGAACTTTGAAGAGTTGAAAAAATATTATGCAGAGCGAAGATTGAAGCTTGCAAAATAGAAAGCCCGGCAGCCAATGAGGTATTATTCGCCGTCGTTGGCGTTACTAAGCTTTAAACGCTCACTCTTTAATCCTCATAAAATATAAAACACGGAGGCCGTAGTTGTGCGTCCCCGCCAACGACCGAAGCCAGGCGATTGCAGGCTCTTAAAAATTCAGCTTCTGCCATTGCATAAATTTTATAATTTTACTACAATCTGAAGCATCCGATTTTTTGGCCGCAGTTTTATACAGCTGCCATATTGGAATGCAAGCATCTTTTAAAACAAGATAAGTATAAGGATGCAATAATTGAATGCCTGCGTTTTTTAGTACATGAAAAGCGAATTACCCTTAATGGCTTTGTAATTATGAGTAATCACGTTCACCTTATATGGCAGCCGCTGGGTGAATTTACGCCCGATAGCATACAGCACAGTTTAATGCCATTTACTGCCCGTAAATTTAAAAATGATTTTGAACAAAATCATTCGCAGGTATTATCTCATTTTAAAGTGGAAGCAAAAGACAGGATTTATCAATTTTGGGAAAGAAATTCTTTGGGTATTGATTTATTTACTGAAACTGTATTTATGCAGAAGCTTGATTATTTACATTGGAATCCTTTTAGGGCAGGATTGTGTCAATTGCCTGAGGATTATTATTATTCTTCAGCTAAATTTTATGAACAAGGCGTGGACGATTTTGAAATGCTCACCCATTAAAAAGATTAAAATGGTTTACGCTTCGGCTGTTAGCGGGGACGCACAACAGCGGCGTTAGTATAGCCTGCAGCTTTTATTTTTCAGCAGTAACGCCAACAGGGGCGAAACAAACTCGTACAGACAGAGCAACTTGTGGAAATCGTTTCGTAAACAGTTTCGTGCTGACATCGCAGCACACAACTCTGCAGTTCCGACGGACGAATTTCAAATCCCCAACCATCGGCAAAACCTCGCCCTGTATGTCTCTAAACAACATCCTACTCAAATAAAATTTGCATACCTTTTAAGGTTGGCCAACGCATTTTTTTTAGCACATCGAAAGGCACACAAAACGCAACCTTGCAAAGATTTAAAAATGTCAACACACACCAACTTTGGTTTAGTTGCCCTAACCGGATTAATGGTATTTATAATTTTAAGATGGATTTTTTTTAATACCCGCTCATGCATAATGAGGAAGCATTTTGGGTAATTACAATCAAGATTAGAACTGACAGATATCATATTTTTGATTACAATAATTAATAACCTTGCTGCTAAGTGTTTGACTTAGTTCCGGGATAAGAATTGTAGTAAACGATGAATAATATAAATAAACCATTGTGAACAGCTAATAATAAAAAAATGGAAACATCCTGTTTATTGTTGGAAATATTTACAATTCTGCTATTGTCCTGTAATAATAATTCATCACTGTAACTAATCAACAGGATGATGTAAGAAAGATACTTCTACAAAATCATTAAATGATGTCATTATTAATGTTAATCAAAAAAATACAATTATGAAAGGATTTAAAAGCGACATTCAAAAAGATGCCCTGGAAAATAATAATTTCCGAAAAGTATTGTACACAAGTAAGCATCTTCAACTTGTACTTATGAGCCTTAAGGTAGGTGAAGACATTGGAGAAGAAACGCATGACAGCATTGATCAGTTTTTCCGGTTTGAAGATGGTAGCGGTAAATGTGTAATTGACGGAACTGAATACAATGTAAAAGATGGTGATGCGATTGTAATACCTGCCGGTGCAAAGCATAATATTATAAATACTGATGCTACAAAAGCATTAAAAATGTATACTATTTATGCTCCCCCAAATCACAAAGATGGTATAATCAGGCCTACGAAAAAAGAGGCGGAATCTGACCAACCAAAATTTGACGGAAAAACCACGGAATAAATTTTCTACATCAATAATATGGCCAGAACAAAAAAATATTCTTGAAAAATAATTCAAATAAAAATCTTCAACCAGAGGTTGATGCCTGTTTTGTCCTAAAATGTTTCCGGTTGGTGAGGCCAACAACGGTTAGTACAACTTTATGTCTTTCAATTGACTTCAGATCCGGGGCTTGACCAGCAATGAATCCCCGAACTTTGGGGAAACTTACATAACGACAAACATAAAAAGGGAAATGATAACAATTGACAACTATTTAGACAGTCATTACATACACAGAAGTAATTGGTTAAGAGCCGCTGTTTTGGGAGCTAACGATGGCATAATCTCTATTTCAAGTCTTGCAATAGGTGTTGCCGCTGCAAGTTCAACAAGAGAACCTATTATTTTAGCAACAGTTGCCGGACTTGTTGCAGGAGCATTGTCTATGGCGGCTGGTGAGTATGTATCTGTAAGTTCCCAGACGGATACAGAAAAAGCGGATATTGAAAGAGAAATAGAAGAACTAAAAGAAATGCCAGAAGAAGAGTTAAATATATTAGCCCAAATCTATGAGAAGAGGGGACTAAAAAAAGAAACAGCAATGCAAGTAGCAATTGAATTGACAGAAAAGGACGCATTGGCGACACACATTAGAGAGGAATTAGGCATAAACGAAATTAGTAAGGCGAACCCAATACAAGCAGCATTAGCGTCGGGAACGGCATTTACAGTTGGCGGAGTTTTACCTCTTTTTGTAATACTTTTTGCCCCTGTAATAACTATGGAATATTGGTTATACGGGTTTACAACAATTTTCTTAATCATTTTGGGAACAATTGCAGCAAAAACAGGCGGTTCAAGTGTAAAAAAAGCAATTTTACGGATTGTAATTTGGGGTTCAATTGCAATGGGTTTATCCGCATTAGTGGGATATATCTTTGGAGTTAAAACATAGTTACCTTTCCCTCCGGCTCTACCTCTCAAAAATTTAAGAATTCTAGGCGAGTCCTCGCCGGGCCGGTGTGGCCGTGGTAATCGCCGATATTAAGTTGAGCTTCTCAAATCGGCATCCATTTTTACAGCTGTTGGTTATAATTAATTGTTTTATAATAGAATATCCATTCTGCTAAACCCCGCTGATACAAAATTGTTTCGCTGCATAAACTCAATTTTTATTTTACCACATCCTGTGGAAAATTTTAACTTCTTAATTCCCTTTCATTTTCCGATATTCATAAAAATTAAAAAATAACCTTGAAAGAAAATAAAGAAATATCGGCCTTATTACATTTGATTGACGACCCCGATGAATTTGTTTACGGTGCAGTAAGCGAAAAGCTTATTTCATTTGGTAAAGAAATAATTCCCAACCTCGAGAACCTTTGGGAAAATACCGGCAACGAAGAAATACAGGAGCGGATTGAACTGCTGATACATCGCCTTCATTTCAGAGACCTTACGGATGAATTTACCGAATGGGCGGCTAAAGATGCAGATTTACTGGAAGGTGCTTTGCTGGTAGCACGTTATCATTACCCCGATATGGATACCACAGTTGTTTACCAGGAATTTGAAAAACTGCGCCGCAATACCTGGCTGGAACTGAATAACTACCTCACTCCTATTGAACAGATAAATATTGTTACGAGTATTTTTTATAATTACTACAAACAGAAGGGTGTTGAGTTTGCTTACAACAATCCTGATGATTATTTAATTAACAAAACACTTGAAAGCAAAAAAGGAAATGCATTAAGCAATGGCATCATCTACATAGCCCTTTGCGAACTACTGGATTTACCGGTAAAAGCGGTTAATATTCCCAGGCAGTTTATACTGGCATATTTTGATCCGCAACACGATCTGCTGAATCCCGTTGGCCATCCTTCAGAAAAAATTAATTTTTTTATTGACCCATTAAACGGGCAAATGTATAGCCACAATGATGTGGAAGCTTATTTTAAACGCATCTCTGTTCCACCGGTTCCTTCTTACTTCAGGCAATTAAATAACAAACGTATCATTCAATATTTGCTGGAAGAATTAAGCAAGTGTTTTGATAACGACCGCAACCGTTACAAAATGAATGAATTACTTTTGCTGGCAAACCTATTAGACCAATGATTTATCATGTAGTTACCGAAGCCAACTGGCAAAATGCCTTGCAGCAGGGCTTTTACGAGGCTGAATCGCTGGCAACAGAAGGTTTTATACATACCAGCAAAGCTGAACAGGTTGCCGGAGTATTAGGGCGCTACTACAAGAACCAAAGCAATTTATTTCTGTTGCATATTGATGAAACAAAATTAACGGCCCCGTTAAAATACGAAATGGCTCCTTCTGTAAATGAAGAGTTCCCTCATATTTTTGGCCGGTTAAATTTAGATGCTGTTGTTAAAGTTGAAAAGCCATAGTTGATTCATTCTTCTATGTGAAAAACTATGTTCCTATGTTTCTATCTGGTTCAAATTTTCACCACATAGCTGCATAGATGCACATTAGAAAAACACATAGATTTTAAGAAAGCATTTATTTAAATTATTAACAATGATCAGTTGGGAAGATTTTGAAAAAGTAGACATCCGCACCGGAACGATTCTGGAAGTAAATGATTTCCCCGGTGCCAAAAAACCAGCTTATCAGCTCACCATAGATTTTGGAGAACTGGGTATTAAAAAATCATCGGCACAAATAACAACACTGTATACCAAAGAAGAAATAATTGGCAGGCAGGTGATAGCGGTTGTTAATTTTCCAGTAAAGCAAATTGTCAATTTTTTCAGCGAGTGCCTGGTACTGGGCGTTTACAATGAAAATAAAGACGTTGTGTTGTTGCATCCTTCTTTACCGGTAAAAAATGGATGCAAGGTTGGGTAAATTCTCGCAAGAAACTGTTGCTGCTCTTAGTTATACCACGCATATTCCTCATCCCGCTAAAGAATGGTTTACATTTGCATTGAAGCAATGCCTGTTAGACATTAAGTATATCCTAATAAAAACTGTCAGGTTGAGCTTGTCGAAACCGGTGCTATTGTTATACCGCCTTCGGCAAGCTCCCCCAAATAATCGGGACAGGCAGGCTGACAGCATAATTTTAATGTCAAATTGGTGTAAAAAAACAGGCTAATGGAGAATCAAACACAGCTTATGCTGCAAAAAATTGCTGATAATTTTAACTGCCATCAGTTTATAAAGCTTACGCTGGGTAATAAAAGAGAAAAACTTGCGCTACTGAAAAATGTTTTCATTAAACCAGTTAAAATAAAAAACAGGGAAAAATTAGCTTTCACTTACAGAAATGAAACTAGTGATACCTTTAAAAACTATGATTTAAAAGAGGGCCTTATTCTTATTGAGAAAATGCTGCAATCAGATTTTTTTAATGCAGATCTGTTTACTGCTGCAAATGATTTTCATTTATCAGCCGATAAAAATAACACGGTAAAATTAGTTACCCGGCCTGCAAGTTTATCTGTTAAAGAAGATAGTTTAGAGCATGATAAACAAAAGAACCGCATAATCAATTCGGCCACTGCTGTTTTTTTACACGAGCTGGGGGTTACTACTGCAGAAGGTGTTGTTAAAAAAGATATGCAGGATAAGTTTAAACAGATTAACCGGTATGTGGAAATTATTGATGGCATTATAAAAGATACAGGCTTTAAAAAAAACATTACGGTAGCAGATATGGGTTGCGGTAAAGGCTATTTAACTTTTGCGTTGTACAATTATCTGCAGCAAAATTTAAAACTGGATGCAACAGTTATTGGTATTGAGTTAAGAGATGATCTGGTAAGCAAATGCAACCAGATTGCAGAACAGGTAAATTACAAAAACCTCAGTTTTAAAAAAGGCACTATACAGGATGCACAACTGCCTGCATTGGATATACTGATAGCGCTACATGCATGCGATACAGCCACGGATGATGCTATTTACAAAGGCATACAGGCCAATGCCAGCGTAATTATTTGTGCACCCTGCTGCCACAAACAAATTCGTAAACAAATGATGCCTGACAATGAATTGAAAAACATAACCAAGCATGGTATTTTATTAGAACGTCAGGCGGAAATTGTAACAGATACCATCCGTTCGTTGATTTTGGAAGCTTACGGGTACAAAACAAAAGTATTTGAATTTATTGCTACAGAACATACGCCTAAAAATGTTTTGATTGTAGGTACAAAAATTAAAAAAGCAGAAACTGCAAAACAGGAAAATCTTGATAAAGTAAAGGGTTTAAAAAATATGTTCCAGATAAAAACCCATTTCCTCGAAACGCTGTTAGGGCTTTCGTAAGAACACGCCTCAAGGCGTGTTCTTACTCGAGGCGTGTTCCTACTCAAGGCGTGATTTTACGTACCAAGTTTCTCAAAATACTGCCCCAGTTTTTTAAAGTTTTCTTTGTTTATGGTGAAGATATTGTTGCGGCCTTGTTTGCGGCAAACTATCAGGTTGCTATCGGCAAGCAGCTTTATGTGGTGAGAGCAGGTTGGTTGAGACAAACCTGTTAAGCTAACCGCATCGCAGCACCTGATCTCGCCTTTTTGTGCAAGTTCCCGTAAAATAGACATCCGGTAAGTATCTGCCACTGCCGCCATGGCCTTTTCATAAAATTGCTGCTCACTTTTCATGCTTATTGTTTTCAATCCTTGTAAAGAAATTATATTTTATGCAAAGCATCAAAAGAAATTCTTGTATTTTGGGCAAGCAAAAAAAATGAATACAGAAACTGCATATTATCAATCGCCTGTAGGCATACTTGAAATACGGAGTAACGGAGATGCCATATCAGCTGTTTTGTTTGCAAACTCCTGGAAAGGAACAAAACTTGTTGAAGACGAACTTAATTTTGCAACCCCGGAATCACCAATAATAAAAGTCTGTATTCAACAATTAGATGAATATTTTGCAGGCACCAGAACTGAATTTTCACTAATCACATTGCAGTCAGGTACTGAGTTTCAGCAATCAGTGTGGAAAGCACTTTGCAATATCCCTTATGGCCGAACCATCAGCTATCTTGAATTAAGTAAACGTATCGGAAATGTAAAAGCAATTCGTGCTGTAGGTACTGCCAATGGAAATAACAGCATCAGCATCATCGTTCCCTGTCACCGGGTAATTGGCGCCAATGGAGATTTAGTTGGCTATGGTGGCGACCTGTGGCGAAAGAAATGGCTGTTGGATCATGAAGGAAAAATTGCAAATGGTGTTCAGACTTTATTTTAGGAGTGCATAGGTTTCAAAAGCATTCAGGTTTAGCTTGTCGAAACAGGGGCTATATTAAACTAAACCGTCTTCGACAGGCTCAGACTGACAGTAAAATTATTAATTGGAATTAAAATTGATTTACCACTTTATTTTAAATCTACGCTTCCAAAAGATAAAGGCAACAGTGCATTCGCTTTCTCAATAACAATCACTGTACCATCCAGTCCGCTTAAAATTAAACGTATGGGTTGTTTAACACGTTCCTCGTATTCCACCAAAGCCTGACGGCACATGCCACACGGCGAAATGGGGTGGCTGCTTTCGCCACGGGTATTATGGTAACTGATGGCAATGGTATCAATGGGAATATTAGGATACAATGAAGCGGCGGAAGCAAGTAAAACCCTTTCGGCACAAATACCTACAGGATACGATGCATTCTCCTGATTGGTACCAGCAACAATTTCGCCATTGGCCAATTTAGCTACAGCGCCCACATTAAAGTTAGAGTATGGCGCATATGCCGCCCCAGTAACTTCCCTTGCTTCATTCAACAGCCATGCATCCTGCTCATTCAAATCGGCAATCGAATCATACACTTCATAAGAAAAATGGTAATCTTCTTTCTTCATAAACTAAAATTAATTTAGATAAAAAATCCTCTCTGTATTGCACAGAGAGGATGTAATATGTTTTAAAGTTAATCAAATTATTTGATCCAGCGGAACAACCGGTTCCAGCGGGGGCCGTTTTCGTAACTGAACCAGATAAGCGACGCTTTACCAACCACATGATCTTCGGGTACAAAACCCCAGTAGCGGCTATCCAATGAGTGATGCCTGTTATCTCCCATCAGCCAGTAATAATCCATCTTAAACGTATAGCTGGTTGCCTCCACTCCGCTGATAAAATATTTACCTCCCCTGTTCTCAAATTTGTTTCCTTCATATATTTCAATGCAACGTTGGTAACGTATTAAATTATCAGGCGTTAATTGTATGCTGGCGTTTTTCTTTGGTATCCAAAGTGGCCCGTAATTATCTGCCGACCAATCTTTGCCGGTTGAATCATCATAGTAAGGAAACAGATCGTTGCGGTGATCAAAAATATAGTCGGTTAAAAAATAACCTTGTGGCAATTTTACCGTATTTTTTTCTTCGTTTGTTACATTTACTTTTAACAGGTTTGGCTTGCCGGTTGATTCCACATCACCCTGCGAAATACGCACTTTAAAACCTAGGTCAATCACTTTATCTTCATCAAGATAAACTCCCTCCGGAGCATGTAACAGGTAAAACCTTTCAGACTTTGGAAAAAAATCTTCGGGTTTACCATTCACCATCAACTTACCATTCACCATTTGAATGGTATCACCAGCAATACCCACGCAGCGTTTTATAAAATTCTCTCTCTTGTCAACTGGTCTGGTAATAATGTATTTTCCATAATCTTGCCACACCTTGTCCCGGCCTAACTGTCGTACTGCTTCGTAATAAGTTGTTTGCGAACCAAACTGCTGCTGGTTATTTACAATGGGATCGTTTATTAAAGTATCATTTACAGGAAAATTGAAAACCACTGCATCATTTCTTTTAACAGGGTTTGCAAACCACCTGGTATAAGGTATATGAATCCATTCCACGTATGATTTGCTGTTGATAAAAGGAATGGTATGGTGCATGAAAGGCATGGCAAGTGGTGTATTGGGTATCCTGGGGCCGTAGGTTGATTTGCTTACAAACAGAAAATCGTTTACCAATAAAGTTTTTTCTTCGGAAGGTGTAGGGATAGTATATGCCTCAAAAACGAAAGTGCGTATTAATGTTGCAGCCACAATCGCAAATACAGCCGCATCAATCCATTCTCTTGCTCCCGATTTTTTGTAGTTCTTAACTACGGCAATACCTGCATATTTTTCACTTTTTGAATAACCCAGATAAGGAAAGTAAATAAACGGTACAAAAACTGTTGCTGCATGATGCCAGAAATTAAAACGGCCAAAATGCTCTACAAATTTGATACATATCCAGATGGTAATAAACTGGCCGGCAATGGGTATTAACTGTAAAAAGAACCAGTATTTTTTCAGTTCCATTTTTTGTACCATACACCAGGTATTGTACAGGGGAATAAGTGCTTTCCAGGGGGTAATACCTGCTTTTTTAAACATACTATACAAACCAATATGCCATCCAAGTGCTCCAATAATAAAAATTATCCAACCTATCATGTGTTAAATTTTAGAAGTGCCAAAAATACCATAATAAACCGTTTGACGATGTTTTAGGTAAATAATGTTTTAAAATGTTTAACATACCGGGAACAATACTTAAAACATTGTCTGCGAAACTATGTACAACTAAGAATGGTATTAATGCATACACTAACTTCTGCAGCCCGGTTCATGATCATGAAATGACCGGCATTTTTAATAGTGTAGTCGGCTTTAATATTTTTTATGGGAAACATGAAGTCATTATCACCGTGAATATGAAAAATATTGGGATGCCGCCAGTCGTTTTTCCAGTTGATGGCCTGGTGTACAGCCCAGTTGGTATATGGCAGATCTACTTCCCGTCTTAATGAAGCAACCAAAGTCTTTTCCTCTTCCGATTGGATGCCCAGCATTTTGTTTTGTATTGGTTGTGTAAGCCTTGTCGACTTTAACGGAACAATTTTATTAAGCTTTAATATTGCCACCGTTCTCATCCACCGGGGTAATTCTTTGGAAGATTTAATACTGGAGATAATAATGATCTTACTTACCGGTATTTGTTTTGCTATTTCCGTACAGATCATGCCGCCAAATGAAAGGCCCATTAGTATTGGATTTTCTTCTGTGATACCGGCACGCATTCTTGTAGCATAATCCTCAATAGTTTCATCTGGTTCCGGCATCAGCCAGGGAATTACTTTTAAAACAACGTTGTTGATCTTTAATTTGGAGAAAGCTCTTTCATCTGCTCCCAGGCCACTTATGCAGTAAATTGTTTTCATACTCTTGTCTCCGCCACGGCAGAGAACTTAGATTGTTGCTTTATTATTGAAATAATTATTTTAAAAGAAGATGTAATTACTAATATAATGTCCTCTAATTCCTTACTTTCTTGGCAAAACATAATTTTCAACATCTTCAAGGGTAATCTTTTTGCCGGATAATATGATCAGCCTTTCAACTACATTCCTGAGTTCACGAATATTACCGGTCCAGTTATAGATTTTCAGTGCATCCATAGCAGCAACTTCCACTTCTTTTTTAGGTTGGCCGTATTCACTGGCAATTATATCTAAAAAATGTTCAACCAGCGATGGCACATCTTCCCTGCGTTCGTTTAAAGAAGGCACGTGAATGATGATAACTCCCAGCCGGTGATATAGATCGAGCCGGAAATTTTTTTCATCAACTTCTTTCAGTAAATCTTTATTGGTGGCAGCAATCACCCGTACATCAACAGATATGTCCTTATCGGCACCCACACGGGTAATTTTGCCTTCCTGCAGGGCTCGTAAAACCTTTGCCTGGGCATTGAGGCTCATATCTCCTATCTCATCTAAAAACAAAGTGCCACCATTGGCCGTCTCAAACTTACCAATACGTTGTTTTATAGCGGAGGTAAAAGAGCCTTTTTCGTGTCCAAATAATTCACTCTCTATCAACTCTGCCGGTATAGCTGCACAGTTTACTTCAACCATAGGGCCTGTGTTGCGGTTGCTTTTTTCATGTATCCAACGGGCCACCAGCTCTTTACCCGATCCATTATCGCCGGTAATTAAAACCCTTGCATCAGTTGGCGCTACTTTTTCAATAGTGTCTTTTATTTTTTGTAAAGGTCCGCTGTCACCTATCATTTCTAAAGACTTGCCCACTTTTCGTTTAAGTACTTTGGTTTCGGTAACCAGGCTTTGTTTATCCAATGCATTCCGCAGGGTAATAAGCAGGCGGTTAAGTTCTGGTGGCTTGCTTATATAATCAAAAGCGCCTTTTTTAACGGCCTCCACAGCAGTATCCACATTGCCATGGCCGCTGATCATGATAACCGGCACATCTGGGTTGATGAGTTTTGATCTATCTAAAAATTCTATCCCGTCAAGCTTTGGCATTTTAATATCACAAAGCACCACATCATAGGTTTTCTCAGAAAATTTTTTCAGGCCCTCTTCACCATCGCCTGCTTCATCAATTTTATACCCTTCATAACTGAGGATTTCAGAAAGGGTTTTGCGGATAGATTTTTCGTCATCAATTATTAAAATGTTGGCCATGCTGTTTTACTTTAAAAATATTAACCTCGTTATTCCTGCAAATCAATACGCTCAAAAATAGCGATTAAAGCCCTAAAACTTTATTTGAATTTTAATTCGCTGCCCTAAACTTTATCATGGCGGATCGTTATTAAAATATTAAATTTCAAGAAAATAAAAAAATCGGGTAGAAATACGTGCCATGAAACCTTTTAAAATATTCACCTTAGCATTCTGAAAATGAAACCGCTTTCTGGCTTATAAAATACCGAGCTGGTTCAGTTTTTACTAAAAACCAATTTCTTAAAATCCAAAATTTACTGTGAAAAATAAAACAAATTCATTATATTGTATTCTCATTATTAACAACTAAAACATTTTTTATGTCATTTAAAGCAACAGCAAAAATCGGAAGCAAAGAATTTGATGTTATTTCCTGCAGTTATGCACTACACAGAGAAGTAGATGGTAAAGGCAGACCAGCATCGGTAGTTTATGGCGGAACCATTGACCTGGTAGTCGAATCTACAGATGATACATCAGTTATTGAATCTATGGTTAACAACCAGCACAAACCATTGGATGGTACCGTTACTTTTAAAAAGAGTGATGAAGATGCCAAACTTAAAGAACTGTCTTTTGAAAAAGGCTATATAGTTCGTTATGGCGAAAATTTTGATACTATTGGCTCACAGCCTATGGTTATCAGCTTTACAATTTCTGCACAAACATTAAAAATTGGTGGTGCCGAACATAAAAATGATTGGCCTAAATAATCCTTAATCAGATTTATTAAAGCCCGGTAAAGCTTCTGTTAATTGCCAATGCAGGTATAATTATTTATACCTTGTTTGGTTTATGTAATGTTGTAATTGATTTTTTTGCCATCCTTATCTATAGGTATGTTTATTAAAATAAGATTATGGAATATTTAGTAGCCGCAGAAATTGAAATTGACGGAAATAAGATTGAGCATTTTACCAATATTACGCTCAGGCAAAAATTTAATGCACATCACGAATTTACTATTCGCATCAGTCATGATGTGCTGGAATCTTCCGGTTCGTTCAGCCTGGAAAATGCACAGAAAAAAATTGGCAAGTCAGCACTTATCCGGCTTAAAAAACTACACATCAGCATGAAAGATATCCTCGAGTTCAGGGGTATTATATGTGAAGTGAGAGTGGAGCAATCCGGCAATTCAGATGCAGACGTCGTGCTGATTGGCTACAGTCCTACCATATTGCTGGAGAATGGCCAGCATCTTGCTTCGTTTTACAAAACTGATCTTAAAAAGATAGTGCAGCAGGTTACAAAGCCGCTTGGTAACGTTAACTGCAACGTAAATATTAAAAATCAATACAATAAACAGATCACATATACCTGCCAGTATAAAGAAAGCAGTTTTCATTTTCTTAACCGCCTATCAGCCGATTACAGCGAATTTTTTTACTACGATGGTATAGATCTGAATTTTGGTAAGCCTTCATCTTCTAAAACAGTTGACGTTATTTATGGCGAAGACATAAGCAGCATGCAAATGAAACTGCAGGCACAACCCATGAAGTTTAGCAACTATGCTTACATTTCTAAGGAAAATAAAATTGAAAAATATGATGCTCCTTTAAACGTTAATGGTTTGGGGCAATATGCCAGGCATGTTTTAAAAGAATCTAATAATCTTTTTTCTGAATCGGTTAATCAGCCGGTAAGGCAACGGGTTGAAAGTAAATCGGACCTGGAGAATTTTGTAAAAAATCAAAAAGCCGCTATTGCTGCAAGCCTGGAAGTTCTAACTGGCACCTGCTTTAATCCTGCTGTATCTCTTGGTTCAATAATAAATGTAAAAGTTTCAAGGTTTCAGGACGGGGCTTTTATAAGAGAAGATTACGGAAAATTTCTTGTAATCGGTGTTGAGCATCATGTTAATGGAAATGGAAAGTACTATCACACATTTGAAGCAATCCCATCAAGCCTGGAGGTTTTACCATTGCCACAGGTAATTATACCGCTGGCCGAGCCGCAAATAGCTACCGTTAAACATAACGATGACCCTGATGGCGCAGGTCGCATAAGGGTTCAGATGCTTTGGCAAAATGGAAATGAAATGACTGACTGGATAAGGGTAATGACGCCGGATGCCGGTGGTGGAAAAGGCGGTGCAAAAAACCGCGGCTTTGTTGTTATTCCTGAACCCGGAGACCAGGTATTAGTGTGTTTCAGGTATAACGATCCCGACAGGCCGTTTATAATGGGCAGTATGTTTCATGGTAAATCTGGCGGCGGCGGCGGCTCTGGTAATAAGTCCAAAAGCCTTACAGCTTTATCCGGCAGTACTATTATGCTTGATGGCGATGCGATAAATGTAATTGATGCCGCCGGAAATTCTATCAAAATAGATGGTGCAGGAAAGATAAGCATTGATTGTACTTCGGAAATTAAACTCAAATCAGGGGCTTCTTCTATTACCCTTGCCAGTGATGGAACAATTACTTTAGATGGGGTCAATATTAATATAAAAGGAAGTTCCAAGGCTGAGATGAAAAGCAGCGTGGCCTCTTTTAAAGCGGAAGCTGTGAATGCAACTATGTCGGGCGTTATGACTGAAGTTAAAGGTGATGCCCAAACTAAGGTTGGCGGCGCAATGATAGAGATAAACGGTTCAGGTGTTGTAGATATTAAAGGAGGCATGATTAAAAAGAACGGATAACGAAAACAAGAGCAATGAAATCAACAGAAGAAAATTACAGAACAAAGTTTAATGCGCCTACTGTGAAAAATAACCCAATGCCAGAGATAGAATTCAGTACGGGCAACCGGGTTTTTATTGATACAGCAAAGGAGAAACTGGAATTGTTTGATAAAAACGGGATGTTGCAGATGACGATTGTAGTAAAAGAAAATGGATTGGTGATACAGGTAAACGCAGCCAGTATAAATTTAAACGCTGCGGATGAATTAAACCTTTCGGGAAAAAAAGTAAATATCACCGCAGCCGAACAGGTAAACATCAGAACAAAGGGCAACCTGGTGCAACAGGTTGAAAAAGACGCCTTGATGGAAGTAGGTGGCACTAATAAGATGCTGGCGATGGTGCAAAAAATAACTGCAACGCTGGGCGATGTTTCCATAAAAGCCAATGACGATGTGAAACTTAATGGTGAAAGAGTTAAAATGAATTGTGATTAACTGCAGTTATGGAACTAACCAACCATACAATCTATCCTGCTCAGCTTTTTCGAACTATTGTTGATGAAGATATTATTGCAGCAGCACTAATGGCAAGGGTTACATTTGATTGTAAAGCCAACGTGGCTGTTGTAAGCGAACAGCAGGAGTGGCCGGTTTCAAGGGCACCGTGGGAATCGCCTTACGGCCCGATGGGCGATGATAATATATTTATGAGAGGCGGTGTGGACCTCTTTATTTTTGGCAGTGCCAAAGCACCCGGAGGTAAACCAGTGACTCAAATGGATGTAAAAGTTTTTTTGAATAATAATTTACTGAATGCTGTTGCAGTTTTTGGTAACCGTTCCTGGAAATCGGGGATGTTTGGCTTTTCTATTGAAGGACCGGAGGCATTTACTGAAATGCCCCTCACGCTTGGAACTGCTTATGGTGGCTGCGCTGAATGGGATGGCTTGAAAATACCCTTCCCAAATAACGCACATGGTAAAGGGTTTATCTGGAAGAAAGAAGATGTTGATGCAGTGTCGTTGCCAAACCTTGAAAACCCAAAGAATCTTATTAAGAAATGGAGTGACCAACCAGACCCGGTTGGATTTGGTTATTGCCCGTTAAGCGAATTGAAAGCAAGAAATAATGTTGAAAAGGACAGTCATGGACAGATAACGAATATTTTGCCCCGGTTTTATAACGCCTCATTCCCTTCGATGATAGTTGATAAAGTAAAACCTGGGGATATAATAAAAGTAGAAGGTGTTACTACAAATGGAAGGTACGAATTTATTATCCCTTCCTTTTCACTGGCTGCAAAAATGATTATGGGTGATGTACAGGAAGAAAAGGAATTATTTATTGACCAGGTAGGAATTATACCAGAAAAACAGCAGGCATTTATCAGTTACCGTTTTCCATTCAGGTATAAATTAAAGCCAATGGAAGTCCGGTATTGTGAATTGATCTCAATCCCAGATAAGAAAACAGATTAGCTATGGCAGTTTCATGTTGCATATTATCACAATGGCACCCAATGATCAGTTTCGAACCTGAATGGGTTATTTTACCGCCAGTTCCGCCGGTATTGGCTCCTTTTTTTTCGATTTCGGTTTTAAATGGTATCCCGTTTATAGGATCTGCTAAAGTAGCAACTACCGTTGCATCCTCATTTGGCGATACCCTGCAAATGGGCACCGATGTTGGAAAATTGATACCACATTTTGGTACTCCAAACCTAAATCTGATTATTGTTATTGCATTCAGTAAATCCAAATCTGTATTTGGCTCCAGTATGGTAATAGCCGAAAACAAACCAGTTGCAACAGCCTGCCTCGTAGTTGCCAATCTGAATTTAAATTGTGGTGCACCGGTTAGCTGGCCTATTGCAGCCGTGTGTGCGCCAAATACGGCCATGGCAGGTATGACATTGGGAGATTACCTGGCAGGTGCTGTGGAAATGGCAGTAAGTATGGCTATTGATTATTTAATGAACAAAATTGGCGACCGCTTTACAAATGGAATTGCAAGCAGGTTAGCTTCACGTATTACTGGCCTTGCAGGAATAAACGGAGGAAGGATTGTGATTGAAGGGCTTGAAAACTTAACAGCCGCTGAGATCAATGCAATTGGCGGAAGAGGTGGACTGCTGTTAGAAGGACTGTTGACAAAACAGGTTAGTGACCGGTTAAGAGATGCCCCGCTTACCGGTTATGAAGCAATTACCGATGAAGGGGTTGAAAGAACTTATGGAAGAGGTGCTGCCAGGGTTGCCGATGGCCGGCCCGGTACACCACAGGAACAAGCCAGTGTGCATCAATATTTTTAGGTATTAAACCTCCGGAATGAATGTAATAAAAGATGATACCGACATTGACTGCTGTTCGCAGCAGCTTTCTGCCCAGCACGAAAAGAACCAATATATCCTTTCTGTCTTAGTGAAAAAAACCTACAGCATCAGTAATAAAGGAGAATATATTCCTGCTGATGGTAAGATATTGCTGCAACAGGATTGTGTGTATTATGCTGATAACGAAAAATTGCTGCAACATGACTCCGATCTTTACCCTGTAAAGAATTTTACTGATGTTATTATTAAGGGAACAGCCCGGAATAAACAACCCGTTGGTAAATTTTTAATACAGGCCCAGGTAGGAAAATACCAAACTGAAATTATGGTAGTTGGCAACCGCAAGGCATATTTATCCCACAGCAATAAAATAGAATTTACAGCCCCGGAAATAATAAAAGAGGTTCCCCTGCGATATGATTATGCTTATGGCGGCGTAGATGTTGAAGCTGAAAAAAAGATTATCCTGCCAGACCCGGAGATCGTAAAGCAATTACCGCCAGGGCTGGATTTGCTGGCAAAAAGCCTGTTCAGGTATCAGCGAAACCCGGCTGGAAAAGGTTTTATTGTTCAAAAAAATCCTGCTTCTTTTGAAAACCTGGAATTACCCAACCTCGAAGATCCAGGCGATTTGCTTACACCCGAAAATTTATTAACCGGGGATGAGAACAGATGGCATGAAATGCCTGTACCCCGTTGCACCGACTGGGTTGATCATGGGTTCTTTCCGAGGTTTTCCTACTTAGGGCTTGCAAAAGTATTTGAACATCCTCCCCGCAGGTTAAAAGAAATAATAAACAAATGGGCCGATGAAAGTTTGTTGAGTAATAGCCAATCTGTGCCTCCGCTTAATATGAGGTTTGCCAATGGCGCTTCAATGGGTCTGCAACTGCCTTACTTAATTCCGGGCGAGGCTGTAAGATTGATAAACATGCATCCCCAACTGTCAGATTTTAAATTTTCGCTTCCGCTTGAATATCCTAAAATATGGATAGATGGGCGTAAGGGAAAGCTAATTGAAACAAGACCCGTGATGCATACCCTGATTATTGAACCTGACGAAAACCGGGTTACCATTGTATGGAGGGGCAGCGGACCGGCGCTGCGTCCATATCACGAAGATGAATTAAAAACAATGCCGCATAAAGTTGAGTGGAAAAACTGGTAGATTTAAAAAATGCGATTATTAATTACCATTAAAAAAATGATTTACTTAATCATGCCATTATGCCGTTAAACAATTTTGATCACTTGGTAGATTGGCCAGAATTTGCAACCGTTTTTTCCAGGCCTGCAGGCGTAAATGAAGATGCTGAAATTAAGGTAACCGCTGCTGTTGGCTACCGCACCAGAAGGCGTGGGAGTGCGGTAAGTATTGTAGATGCAACAGTTAATATTGTAGCCGTAACAGCCGAAAGCTGGGTGGTGAGCAGTAAAAAAACAGATCTATTACTCAAACATGAGCAGGGCCATTACGATATTACGGCGCTTGGTACCCGTGAACTTTATAACGAACTATTGACCCTGACTGCAGATTCAACTCATGCGCTTGGTGTTAAGATAGCAGCATTAAAACTACGGTACCAACAGAAGATTGATACCTGTAATACCAGCTATGATACTCATACCAATCATGGCCTTATAACATCAGTACAGGATACCTGGAACCAAAAAATAGCCGCTGTCAAATTAAACCCTGCGGGCATTATTAATGATCTCCCATCTTAATTCAGCCTAATTATAAATAAGTACTTAGTCCGAGGGTGGAGTTTAACGAGTGTTCTTTATCTGAAAGTCTTGTATTCATGTCTTGAGTAATAAGTTCAAACTCCGTGATAATATCGAGATGTACGGGAAGTAAATAATCACTTAGCAGGGTTAAAATTCTGTAATTCCATTCACCAGGCATGAATTGCCTTAATTGCCCGTTATCTATCGGGCCAACAGTTACAACAATCTCATCTTCTCCCCCATCATACACAGCATTGCCGGTAGTAAAATTAATCCCAAGTTGTGAATCGTTTAAACTGGAGAAAACCGGGTTTGCAGACTTTACTATTCCCTGCACACGACTGGTGATTTTTACCGGAACCGATAACAACAATTCAAAAACGATAGCAGCGGCTTCGTAATCATCCCGTATATCATGTATCAGCGGCAGCACCTGTAAAAAAATGTCAGACTGGGCAGTATTAAGGTATTTAAATATTCCCCAGTGGCTTTTAAATAAGTTAACCAGTTCGTCGTGATGTGCTCCTTTATCAAGCCGGCTTTCGAACAAAGCCATTTGAATACGCAAATGATTTATAGCAGCCTCAAAAGGTAAAAACAAACGTCTGGCATTTTTTTCTTCGATGCGGTGTTTCTTAATATTGTCAATTATCTCCTTTTGACTGTTAGCCTTTTTGGGCAGGGTTGGCGAATGAAACAAACCCTGCGGCAGCATATCGTAAATACCCTCTTTATGTGTGGTTATAAGGGTGTATTCTTTGTTGTTGTAATCAGATATTTCTTCAGTTACCGTATCTACATCTTTACGAAAAGACCTTTTTCGGGAGCCCAGCATCAAAATCATGATCTGCTCCGCCGGCACATTATTATCGATCATTTCTGCAGCAATTACTTCAGCTTTAAAGTCTGCATCAAATGTATCTGCCAATATGTTTGATAAATAAGGAGCCTTCATGAAACGTTTTTATGCATTGTTTAAAAAAATCCGGTAATGGTTACTCATACCCGACCTGCTTTTTAATTTGGCTTTTAAATGATCTAATAAAACATCCCATGCTTCTGCATTCAATTTTTCAGATGCTGTAGCGGTAATGGTAACATCAATGGTGCGTAAAAAACTCTGTTTCGGGCTTGCCGGCATTTCAAAGCCACGCTCTACATCTACTTTACTAACCCGGTTACCCAATTCATAAAAACATAAATTCCGAATATCTTCCCTGGTAACAATTCTGTTCCTCGTCATAAGCCCATAGCGAAAAGCTTTTACTCTTTCCTCAGGCTTTAACCTGTTTTTACCGCCACCCGAAGTGGTAATTAAAAAAAGCGAATCGGATTTTATTTTAGAACCATTATATTCCTGCAGTCTGCTGCCTGAGCGTAACAAGTTTGCAGTTTCAGCATTGGTTGTCCAGTATTCCACATACATCATATCGCAACCTTCATAAGGCTTTGCAATAATATAATGCGGAACTTCCGAAGTAGTGTTTGCAACAGATTTTGTTTTTTGCTCCATCAATGCAATGCGCTGATCCATTTCCCGAAGTGTAGAAGCAATAAAGTCGTTGCCATGTGCCGAAAAAGAGGCAGATTCACTTCTCAATAATTCCAGCAGGTAACTGATAAACTCTTTTGCATTACGTCCGTCAAATCTTTCCACACCTCCGCTACGTAGCGTGTAAGTGCCTGTTTCCTCCTCCTCCATTTTTCTGTAAGGTGTAGATGTGTAGGAATGCATTTCATCTGCCAGCGACCGCACTGCCAGGAATTGTTCAAGCCCTTCTATTTTTAACGGAATTATATTGCTTCCTTTTTTGAGGCGGAACTTCATTTCACGCAACTGTCGGTTCATAACCGGAAATGAATTGGTGTAAACATAAATTTCATCGAGTGATGACTGTTGCAACGCCGCCGGAAAAACAATTTTAACCCAAAGCAGTTTTTCAGTAAATTTCTGCAGGTCAGATTCTGAAAAAACCTTACTAAATAAAGGCGGATAATTTTGCTTAAGATGCTGTACGTTGGTTTGTTTATCATCTGAAATGGTAATAAACTTCTGGTCGTAATAATTGGTAATATCTTTTTCAACCAGCGAAAGCAGATCGTAATCAAATGACAGATCATTTTGTGATGACCCGTTAACTCGTTTTTTTTCGTAACGCAACCCTTCTGTAATTGCTATTTCTTTATCATTCAAGTACCACTTGCTTAATGGTAAAAGCTGGTAATTAAGGTTTGATAAACTATGCTCCAGATTTTTCCAGTCAAAATGGAAAAACAGGTTATTTATGTTCTCAATTTTTTCATCAAGATTTATTCCCAGCCAAAGTACATTATTTTCTATGCGGTTGCCTGAAAGGGTTTGAGTAGCCATTAATTTATTGTAATTGGCATCAACCGTATATAAAGCATTACCGGTTGCCAGGTATGTTATGCCGGCATTAAATAATTTTAACCTGCCAACGGGCGTAAAAAATACATCAATAGTTTTGTCAAGCGATTCATCCTGCTTGGATGAAATTTTCTTTTGCGTGTAAACCTGGTCAGTATCAGTAAGTATTTCCTCAGCCTCAACAGGTATGGCATGCATAATGGCATGCGCCGGATTTGGGCAGGTTAAAAATTCAGGAGCCAAAAGGTTTGAAATCTTTTCAAGCAATCTTACTTCTGAATCTTTTATTTCGTTCCCCAGATTATACAATTCAGAGGACAACGCTTCAAGTATCAGTTTCACAACGGGGTCAAGGTCTTCGGTGTTCTTTATGTTCCAGTAATTCAATGCATGTTTCAGCATCCTGTTCCTGATAATTTCCTTTGTATTTACGGTGCCTGAAAACATTAAAATTGGTTTAAATTAATCTACAGCCAGCGGGCTTAAAAATAAATGGTTGTCAAAACTAAATGATTCGCCTGTTTTGTGAATTGTTCCGGTTATATGTATATCTACCCGCTTTTTAATTTCGGCATTTTGTTTTAGTATATGAAACTTTTCAATTTCAGTTATTGCCACATTTAACTGAATGTCCGATAACCTGTTCTCGTGCGTTGTAATTGATTTAAGCAGCGATTGCCGCAATTTTTCTTCCCACTTATTTTCACTGGCTATCAGCTCAAAATCCAGGTCCCAAATTTCACAACCAAAACTGGGGTCGTGCCTGTGCTCCCCAAACCTGGTCATAATAATCAACTCGAGTGTTTTTTTTATCGAATCTCTCAGGTCGGTAGTTGGCAATTCATTGCCTTCCAGCACGGCTGATACCTGGAGTGGTATTTTATGGTAAATAATATTCATTGGCGGTGTTGTAACACAAATTACAATCAGTTTATTTAAAAAAGCACATAATACCATCTTTATTTATTTAGAAGCCCGAAGGACTACAAAAGAAATAAAGATGGTATTATGCCGATAGCAGATTGCATCCTGCCACATTTGTGGCACTTCTGCATAAAATGTATTTTTCTATTTGAAAAAGTCTTACTTTTTAATGGGTAACATATTTGAAAACAAAACTCACTTCTAAATTTAATTTCAAGATCATTTATCATTTTTTTGCTTTTGAGCATTTTTATTATTAAATTGTAGTTGATTATTAATCAACTGCTAACAAAATCTCACTATGCCCACACTTTCATTGAATGAGTCGGTAAAAACGGCTATTGAAATTGCACAATCTCTTGCAAAAGAATACCATAATGAGTTTTTTTATCCGGCGCATTTGTTAAGGGCTATGTTGCACAAAGAAGTTGGGTTGAAAAACTTTTTAGATTCAATAGGCAAAGATTCGGGTTATATAATGGAATGGGCAGAAGTAAGGATAGATGATTACCCAAAAGTGGCGCAGGCAAAAGATAAGATAACCGGCGATGATGCGGTTAAAATGGTGTTTGATGAAGCGGATAATGTGCGTATAAAAATGGGGCTCGACCTGATATCCCCTATCTGCGTATTATGCGCCATATCCAAACCGGGCGTAGGTTTTACCAATGAACAGTTAAAAACTTTTCCTGTAAAAGAAAAAGAAATACTGGAAGTTTATTTTAATGAAGATAGTTTTAAACAGGCGGTGCAACCAGAAGCCAATGGCAATGGAACTGCACCTACAGGAGCCCTGTTCAAATACTGCGTTGAACGCACCGCTTTGGCAAGAGAAAATAAAACAGACCCCATTATTGGGCGGGATAAAGAAACCCGTATGATGATGGAAATACTTTGCCGCAGAACAAAGCCCAACGTAATTATAACCGGTGAGGCCGGGGTAGGCAAAACTGCGCTGATAGACGGTTTGGCGATGGATATTGTGAATAAAAAAGTGCCAACACAACTGCAGGATTCTTTATTATTTGAGCTTGACCTGGGGGCACTTATTGCAGGTGCATCTTACAAAGGCGAAATTGAAGACCGGCTGAAAAATATAATCAAAGAGGTTAAGCAATACTCCAAAGCTATTATTTTTATTGATGAAATTCATATACTGCTCGATAGTAAAGGATCAATGGGTGGTGGTGCTGCCAATTTATTAAAACCCGAACTTGCCCGTGGAGAAATTACCGTTATTGGCGCAACAACAAATGATGAATACCGGAAAAATATTGAACCCGACCAGGCATTTACCCGTCGATTTGAAGTGTTGGCCGTGCCAGAACCAGATTCAGCATCAGCCACAAAAATGCTGCAATGCCTGGCTTCAAAATTCGAAGAGCATCACAAGTTAAAAATTGAAAAAGATGCTGTGGCTGAATGTGTACGCCTAGCAAAACGATATATAAAAGACAGAAGATTGCCAGATGCGGCCATTGACCTGTTAGATAGAACCATGGCGGCTATTAAGTTGATGGTTGATACAAATAAAACCGAGCTGGAAGGTTTAACCGCTAATTTAAATACGCTTATTCAGAATGAAGCCGGATTACCCGAACACGAACTTTTTAGTGAGCATAAATGGCTTAACAATCTGGTTAAAGCCAAGATAAGCCCCGTTTTGCTTGGTAAGCTGGAAGATGCTTCGCAGGCAGATAAATTTGAAACATCGGCAGAGTTTGAAAAATTTTTAACAGAGAGCTTAGCAAAGCTTAGTGTTTTAGCAGATGTACATAAAGAGGATGTAAATAAAGAGGACATTGCTTCTGTTATCTCACATAAAACAGGCATACCGCTTGGTAATATACAGGCACAGGAAAAAGAAAGGTTGCTTAATATGGAATCTTATCTTAAAAAAAGGGTTGTGGGACAGGATCATGCAGTGAAGGCGCTTTCAGAAGCTATTTTAGAATCCCGAAGCGGATTAAATAAAAAAGGACAACCAATAGGTTCCTTCTTTTTACTTGGCCCTACCGGTACCGGTAAAACAGAACTTGCAAAATCGCTGGCCGAATTTCTTTTTAATGATGAAAAGTCAATGATACGCTTTGATATGTCGGAGTTTAAAGAGGAACATTCTGCCGCACTTTTATACGGCGCTCCTCCCGGCTATGTTGGTTACGAAGAAGGCGGTGTGCTGGTGAACAAGATCAGGCAAAAGCCCTACTCTGTTTTGCTATTCGATGAAATTGAAAAAGCCCATCCATCGGTTTTTGATACTTTTTTGCAGATACTGGATGAAGGCCACATGCACGACAGGCTTGGTAAAGAAGGAGATTTCTCCAATGCACTGATAATCTTCACCTCAAACATTGGCAGCGAGTGGATTGCAGAGCAATTTGCTAAAAACGAAATGCCCGGTTCAAACAAGTTGATGGAAATAATGACAAAATATTTCCGTCCCGAATTTTTAGCCAGACTTACCGAAATTGTTCCTTTTGCGCCAATCAGCGAAAGCAGCATTGTTCGCATTTTTGACATACAAATGAAAGGTTTGCTGGAAATACTGGATAAACAGGGAATCACTTTTTCTATTACCGAAGAAGCAAAAAAATATCTTGCATTAAATGGCTTTACACCAAAGTACGGTGCCAGGCAAATTTCGAGTGTAATACGCATGCAGATACGAAGGCCAATATCAAAATATATAATTTCGGGCGAGTTAAAAAAAGGCAGCAGCATCAGTGCCGATATAAAAAATGAAGAGATAGTTTGGAAAATTGATTAAAAAACAGGTAGAACTATTGTTAGTAATACAATTAAAAAACAGATATTTGATAATCAAAAACTAAAAAAATATGCCACAAGTTAAACCTGGTATTGCTACCACCATTTTGGCCCCCGATCCGGTGGGAGAAGGTTTTGTTGAAATTTCGCCAAACAAAACCCTTTTTATTCAAAAACTAACGTATGATGACCCAATCAAGCCGGATATTGTTGAAGACCTTCAGACCGTTGAAGATGTTTTTGCTCATTTTAAACCAGCAGTTGATGTGGAGCTGGATAAAGAAGATGGCTCAACTACCAAAGAGAATTTTCAATTTGGTGGTTTAGGAGATTTCGATGTTAAAAATCTTACCAACCAAAGTTCTTATTTAAAGAATCTTGATATTGAGTACGGTGCATATTTAAAGATCATCAAGCAATTAAAAAGCAACAAGTCGTTGGCCAATGTTATTCAAAATGCTGAAACCAAAGCTGCTTTCATCAATGCTTTAAAATCGCTGGTGGCAGAACTTGATGAAAAATAACCGTGATTTAATTTTAAATGCTTTCAACCTAAAAACGATAAACTTATTAATATGGCAAACGAAGAAATAAAAAAAGAAGAAGCCGCAGCTTCATTTAAGGAAGACTCAAAGCAACAGGTTGCCCTTGCGCCTATGGAAGAATCGTTGAATACGCTTGCAAAATCAGGCGGTTACGATTTTCTGGAAGCGATTGTGGATGGTGTTGATAACCTGAATCCTGCCCGTAAAGCAAAGAAAAATATTTTTCTTACCGACAGTAATAAAAAAGCCCAACGTGCCGAATTGAAAAAGAAAATAAACCTGTGGCTGGATCTTTTAAATAGCTCTGAAAACGTATCTGCAATGGTTGATCAAAGTAATGAGAAATTAGACGTAGCTGAGAAACTGTTAAAAGGCAACTTGAAAAAAGTGCTTGAAACAACTAAAGAACTGGAGCAGTCTTACCGTTCGGTACATTTGTTTTACAAAAACACCGAATCAGCTAAACTTAAAAATGTGGCCCTTATGAATGCGGGTATGAGCCAGATAACAGACCTGGACGAACCGAGATTCATCGAGCATGTTGCCGAAGAATTAAAACAAAAATTCGACAGGCTTGATCTTCGCCAAAACTACTCTATGATGGTAATCCCGGGTTACCTGGGGTCGAATAAAGTAGTTGACAAATGGGCAAAAATGGCTTATGCCAATAAAGTAATGTTGCTTACCGATTTTGAGAATGTGGAAACACCTGACGATGTGCTTGATATGTTTACAGATGCAAATTTAACAGGCGGAGATGCCCATAAGGCAAATGTAATGATGACCTGCAATTATATTGTTGGCCGGGGCAAAAACAAAGAGGTGGGCGAAGAGGAAGATATTTATGTACCGGGATCGGCAGCATTGGCGGGTAAAGTATATTGCACAAAAATGTCTCAACCCGTTGCCGGTAAAACTTACGGCACGATTGATGAAGTGGACGCTGTACGTTTCGACATGAAAAAAGCAGATATTTCTGAACTGGAGAATGTTGGCCTGGTGCCACTTGTAGGCGAATGGGGGAAGGTGATGCCTTTTTCGGCCAAAACATTGTTTACCGGTGATAACCTGGGAATGCAAACCTACTCTGTGGTTCGTGTATTTGATTTTATTGCCAAGGTAATGTCAGATTTTTTAAACAGGCGTGCCTTTGAACTTTGGAACACCAAAATGGAGGGTAATCTGCGTAAGCAAATAGTGAAGTTTCTGGATGGTATACAAGGGCCGGATAAGTTGATTGAAAAGTTCCAGATTTTGCGTTTTGAAAGGGATGAAGATCAAAAGGATCATATTTTCCTCGACGTTCACATTACACCGTTCTTCCCTGCTAAAAGCTTCCTGGTTAAATTAGACGGTTATAAAGGTGACGATGGTGAAGAGTGGAAAGCAGAATTAAGCAAGGTAAATTAATAATTGCTTTTTTTATAGAAGCAAAATATTTATTGTAAATAACCTTTAACCTGGTAGCAATTGGTATTAAAATCTATAAATTGATTACAAAAAAATTACTGCTTTAAATAGTTTTAAGTAATTAATAAATTAAGCTGACTTATTATGGCTGTTAAATATTTTTGGATATATATCGGTTCCTTCTTTGCAGGTGCATTTGTGTTATTTGCAGCGGTACAGAGGTTCGCCAAAGCCTTTGCGGGTAAAGGTTTAAAACCGGTGCTTTATGGAGTTTTAGCTTCCTTAGTTTTTGGTGGCTTTTCATTTGTTTCAACATTGGTGCCAGCTAACGAATTCACTATTTTCTGGTTGGCTGCACTCGTTTTCCTGGCATTTGGCATATTTCACATCCTGGTTTTTCATAAAAAATATTTTTATCCAGAGCCACATACCAGAGGCGGCGTAGTTATTGGAGAGATACTTTTTTCATTTGCGCTGCTGTTTTTCTGCGTGGTTGTATTTTCAGCACTTATGTACTTTGTAGCGAATAATAAGTCCTACCCTTTTTATCCAATGCTTACCTGTATGCTGGCATTTTTTGTTCCTGTATCCTTGTTTTATACTTTCCAGGCGGCATATAATATTCCTGACCCGGTTTTTGCTTCCTGGATTTATCCGGTGCATCAAATTGACATGCCGGATGAGCGGCCAAATGAAAAACTGGTAGTAATTGCTTTTGAAATTGCTAAAAAGGAATCTTCCGAACTTAAGACCAACTTCAGGGCTAAGGGTCCGGAAAATATGAGGCTTGGCGATCTTTATTACCATTTTATAAATGATTATAACGAACTGCATAGCGAAACCACAATTGATTTTGCTGACAAACATCATGAAAGTTATGAATGGTGGTTCAGGTTAAAACCCAAGTGGTACCAATCGAACAAAATACTGGATCCGGAATTAACAGTAAAGGAAAATAAGATAAAAGAAAATTCAGTAATTATTTGCGAAAGGTTTGAAGCAATACAATAGTAATTCAGGTTATGAGAGATAATATAAAATACCTTCCGGTAAACTGGATTGATGGAATGAAAATCAATAAGGGTCACTTTATTGATCAGGATAATGCAGTACAAAGTATGCTGCAGGATCTTTCATCATTGCACGTGTCACCTATCCGTTATGGTGTATTACCTGCATCAGTTTCCGGCGACACAACCTTCAATATTAAAATATCGCTCGATAACCAGGAGTCTTTACGGGTGTCGGTTCTTTCGTGTAACGCAGTTACTGCGGGTGGTGTGCGTATCAATATCCCCGCTGTATCAGCATCCGGGCAAACCGAAGCAGGAAATATAATTACTCAATCATTTCCATTTTCTGCTTCGGCAAATGAATCTTACTGGTGGATATTTTTAACGGTGAATCCGTTTGAGAAGCAACCGGCAGGCAGTCCTGATCTTTCAGAGAATCCACCGCGGTTTCCTTTTGTGCTGCCAACTTACTCTTTGCAGCTTGTAAGTGAAAATAATTACCGGGAACTTGCGTGGCACCCTTATTCATTGGCAATAGGCAAAGTTGCGGTTAATGGCAGAGATATAAAAATTGAGAACGAGTACATTCCCCCTTGCTTTTCAATAAGTGCGCATCCCGATCTGGTTTCTTTACACGGAGATTTGGACAAGTTTTTATCAAATATCGAACTGTATGCATCAAAGATCATTCAAAAGATATTTAAGAAAAATCAGCAAAATGAAATTTCTGAATTAGTGATGTTTCTTTGCGACAGGGTAATGCTATACATTGGCCAGGCTATTACAAGCATGCGCTGGACAATGCTTTATGAACCACCCGCTGAAATGTTTGCAGCAATATCAAACCTGGCAAGGGTAATGAAGAACAGTATTGATATGAGAACCGGTTCTGGTAAAGATGAACTGATGAATTACCTTACAGAGTGGTGTGAGCTTAAGCAGGGCGAGCTTGAAACCATGCTTGCCAATCTTTCAAATACAGATTTTGATAACAATGATGTAAATAAAACCATCAGCGATATTATTGCTTTTGTAAAAGTTACCCAAAGGCTTTTTGAAACGCTTAGTAAACTTGAATTCATCGGCAAGCGAAAAGAAGGTGGCATTTTTGTGAAAGAAGAACAAACTACAGTGCAAAACGAAGTGGTGCAGCAAGCAAAGCCAAGGAGAAGATTTTTTGATTAAAAAATCTCTATAAAAAATAATAAATTTTTATAAACAAAGGTATTATGGAACCTAAAAATAAAACAGAAAGAAAAAAGACTTTTTACAGCTTTTTATTGCTTTTCTTTTTAAGCACAGCAATCATAGTGTTACTTGCTTTTTCAAGTACAAGGGTGCCTATAAAAGTTAATTCCCTCTTACAGAAACAAGTTGAAGTGTCAGATCATGAAAGAGAGTTTTCTATTAATTTTCTGGCGCAGATGACCAGCATTGTTTCTCTGCTTGATACTGTTAATGCTACATCAAGCAACAATGCCGACTTAATAGACGGACAGATATCTATGGGAGTTCAAAAGTTAACCATACTGATAGATATGGATTCAGTACAAAACAAAGAGTTGTATAGAAGTGTGGCACTTAATTTAAGTGATCTGCAACGTGCTAAAAAACAATTACGAAAATCAACTGAAGGTAACAGTGATATAAATTCTTTAAAAAGAGAAAATGAAATGCTGGATAATAAACTGGAAGATTGTAAAAGTAAAAACGATCAGCTGCAGATACAGCTAATACAGGCTTCGAAGCATTAATAACTAAAACTAAAAAAATTACAAGGATGAATAGCGAACGCATATTAACCCGTAAAACGCTTGGCTTAGACCACGGGGTCTGGCGTGTTATGTTAGTGCTTTTTATTCTTTCTATCGGCCTGTTTAGTTATACACTTATTGATAAGCCAAAATGTACACCTGTTGATTTTAAAATAAAAACGATAGATAATGATTCTGTTTACAGCACAGATGAAATACTTTCTTTCAGTACGCTTAGGTTTGAAAAAAATGTTACCTGGGATTTTGGTGACAAATCACCAGCAGGCGCCGGAACTTTTATAACCCATCGCTTTGCTACCGAAGGAAAATACTTTATTAAAGTTACCGTAAACTCCGATTGCCAGTTTATAAAACCAATAACTGTAAGAAAATCAGTGGTAGAAACGCTAAGCAGCAAAGAGCAAATTGACGGGCATCCTTCAACTTTTGTTGGCGCTGCTGAAACCTATACTTCGCTTTTAACTGCCGGGTCTTATGAATGGAGTGTTGAGAACCATCCGGAATACGGCGTGCTTAATGGACAGAGTGTTAATTATAGATTTACTTCGTCCGGCGATTTTACCATACAGCTTACTTTAGATAAAGATCGTTTTAAGATTTACAGAAAATCGGTTACAGTTGTAGAAAACGAAAAACCAAAATCGGTTGAAAAAATTGATAAACTGATCGATTATGACAAGCTTGCTAAATTAGATCAGGAAACTTCAGTTAAAACGGCTATTTCAGAACAAACATTCAACGAGTACCTGGGAAAAGTAGTTGCAGGGCAGTTTTTTGCAAAAGATTTTAATGATTATTTATGTAGTGAAGGAAAAACACCAACAATTATAAATGGTAAGGCCGACAGGCAGGTTACTTTTGAACAGGCATGTGCTGAACTTAATGGCAAAAGAAAAGGTAAATTTCTAGGAATGGCAAAAAAATCCATCCGGATTAAGAGTGTTCGTTTAAATAAAAATAAAGACAACTGTATTACCTTAATTGAAATAAAATATGAATAGAAACAGGCGTATTGTCTATTCCGCAAAGGCGTGTATCATTATAGTTTTGTAACTTCGTGTATATGAAGAAGGTCAAGCTATTCGTTGCTTTATTAAGTGTAGGTTTGCTGTTTATTAATTATGAAATAAAAGCACAGGCAATTAACGGAGATACAATTTTTGTAGATTCAAAAACTGTGGTTGCTGTCAGGTTCCCGTCATTGCCTACAAACTTTTATACCAACCCACCTGATGCCCAATATAATTTAGTATCGCTGCCTACAGGCTTTACCATAATAGCAAAAAAAAAGAATACCCCTGCGGCAGAATTGTTTGTGATAGAAAATAAGCGGACCCACAGGTTTATTATAGTTAACAAAAAACAGGCAGGTGGATCTAGCAGGATTACAGATTACGACTTTTCTACTGTAAAAAAGCTGAAAGAAAGGATAATGCAAATGGAGGACCGGGATAAAAAATATCTTGATGCCATAGCTGCAGCAGATAAGCTTTTTAATGAAGATAAGTATGAGGAGGCCAAAATATTTTATACCGCTGCACTTGATATGTACAAAAGGCCCTGGCCAAAAGATCAGATTTCGAAGATTAATAAACAGTTGAAAAAGCAGAAACGCAAAAAGAACTGACCTGAAATTTGCAAACCCTACCCTTTGCTAAAATGAATAAAAAAATGATCCATGAAGTTAAAAACATTAATAATATCTGTTGGGTGTAGTTTTATTTTTAGCATCTCTTTACATGCATCTGAACATGAAGTTACTTTTTGTGGCGAAAAAATACCTGTTGCCGATCGTTTTGTAGCCGATAAATTAATGGGCATCATAAAAAAACAAATGAATTACAGCATTGTTGCTCAATTGAGGCAAAAAGAAAATGAGTACATGAAAACAATTGAGTATTACCTGATGAAAACCGGTTTGCCAGAGGATATTAAATACGTAGCTATTGTAGAAAGCGGCTTAAGAAATGTAGTATCGCCTGTGGGGGCTGCGGGATTTTGGCAAATAATGAAACCAACAGCGGGCGACTTGAATTTAATTGTAAATGGCGCAGTTGATGACCGCAACGATATAAACAAAGCAACATACGCTGCTTGTAAATTATTTGCCAGTTATTATCTTAAAATACGAAAAGATTTCCGTATCTCTTCCTGGGTATTAACTGCGGCTGCATACAATAATGGCATTGGAAACATAAGCAACGCCATTAAACGCCAGGGTAAAAACTATTTTGAAATGAACCTGAACAAGGAAACCGCTGAATACGTTTACAAAATCATAGCGATAAAAGAACTGCTGGAATATCCGGAATTATATATGCAGGGTTTTGGTTACAATATTTTTACAACAACTAAAAGTAATACTCCGTCAAAAACTAATTCAAAAAATGATATTGAGAAATTGAATTTAGGCGGCATGACGGTGAAGGTTGACGAAACCGATGGCGCACATCCCGAAACACTTGACAAAAAAATGACGCCAATAAAAGAAGTAATTACTGGTAAAGAAAAATTTATTAATGCAGCCATAGCCGGTAAGTATAAAAAGTTTAAAGACGGAAGTATTATATCTTTTATACTGAATGAGGACCTACAGGTAGCAAACCGTTTTACATCAAAAGATATGGTTATACAGGGCCGTGGCTGGATAATTGATGACCGGATAGTTGTAGACCTGGGTTACGACCATTATGTTGTTTTGATGGACAGTAAAAAAGAAAAGGGGATTGCTTTAAATTCTCTTAAAAATAAAGAAGACGTTCTTTTAAAAGTATTAAAATAATATAACCAGGAGGTTTCTGAAACATAAACACGGTTATGATTTTTTGAATCATAACCGTGTTCATATTAAACAATAAAGGTTAGTTTTTTAGTTTGGTTTGCATTTCATCAAGGAAACCATCATACTTTTTAAGTACACGGCCGAAGGGTTGAAATTGTTCATCGGCTGTAAATGGTGTACCAGAACGGTTAGAAATTTCGGTAATGAACTTCATTTTATATTGCAAGGGCTCATCACCCGTTTGCTTTACAATAACCCGCATGCGAAGTGTGTTTCTTTTGTATGTAACGCCGATCCAGTTGGTGCGCAAATAGCCCGATTTTTCGTCATTCATTTCCAATACATCAAATTTACCCAGTATGGTAGCAACAATTGTTTTCCATGCTTCGGCCTTCGTTTTGTCTTTTCTTACATCGAGGGTAATATCAATATTGGCAAATTCTGATTGCACAGAAGAAGTGAATGATTCATCTACATCTAACTGTATGTAATCATTTTTTGGCGGAGGTGTTACGCCTCTTTTTTTACAGTAAGTCCGCTCTTCTGATAAAAATCCATCTTCGGCCACCTGTACAGTTACGCATTGATTACTAGGAACGGTTACCACCAGCGACCCTGCTCCCATTTTAACACCATTCACATATATTCTGGCAGATTGTGGGTTTGTTGTAACGGTTATTTTTTGGGCGTAATTTGTTTTAAAAGCAAAACAAAAAATAGTAAGAAATAAAGAAAATTGAGCAATAGACTTTTTGATCATAAGCTTAGGTTTTAGTGTGGTTTAGAGTTAGTTTTTTAGAATTTATAAGTATATAGCTATTACTTCAAAATTATTACTTACCTAAATATTTTTTTTGTGGAAATCACCCTTTTTGATAAGATGTATTAGCCCTTTTTGAAAAATACAGAAGAAATTATTTCTTTTACTACTTGTTACCAAGGATATTGACTATTTCAAGGTATGACACCTTAATGCATAAACGAACATTCTATCTTGATTAATTATGGGATTGTAATTAAAATGTATGTAGTTCTAATTGAAGAAGATAAAAAAATGTACCTATGCCACATAGTTACATGAGTGCTAAAGATAAACAGGTACTTAAAAACTTTATGAATGAAAATTTATCCCCCTGGTAGTCAAGTGGATGATAAGCATGTTATTTAAACAACTGAATACACACTCACACGAAAAAAATTGATGAGGTGGTAACAAAAAGTGCAGAGCTGTAATGCTATTTACTGCATTTTTTTGAAATCTTATTATTTGCCTTTACTTTTACCAAACGGTTTCGGGATGTAGCGCAGCCCGGTAGCGCACACGTCTGGGGGGCGTGGGGTCGCAAGTTCGAATCTTGTCATCCCGACTTTTAAAAAATCTCTGCTTCAAGTGGAGATTTTTTTTTGTGAGGCTTCCAGCTTAAAGCGGAATCATACTTACAATAAAAAAGTTAGGTTTCTCAACCTCATTTTTTTTTAGGATATTTGCACAATCTTATAAATAATGAAGATATTAATAAAGCAGGCCAAAATAATTGCTCCCTCCTCCCCCTTCAACGGGCAAATCAAAGATATTTTTATATCAGATGGCAAAATTGCTGCAATTGCAGATTCAATCAATGAAAAAGCCGATGAGATTATTGCAAAGGATAGATTATGTGTAAGTGTTGGCTGGATGGATATGTTTGCCGATTTTGCTGATCCCGGCTTTGAACAAAAAGAAAATATAGAATCGGGCGCAAAAGCTGCTGCTGCCGGTGGTTTTACAGATGTAATGCTGATACCAAACAGCCAACCGGTGGTTGATAACAAAGCCCAGGTTGAGTATATTATTCAAAAAGCTAAGCAGGTTGCCGTAAATATTCATCCCATTGGCGCTATCTCAAAAAAGACAGATGGCAACGATCTTTCAGAAATGTACGATATGCGCCAATCTGGTGCTCTTGCTTTCAGCGATGGTATTAAACCTGTGCAAAACGCTGGATTGATTTTAAAAGCGCTGCAATATGTAAAGCCGTTTGATGGAACCATCATTCAGATACCGGACGATACCAGCATTGGCGCAAACGGATTAATGAACGAAGGCATCATATCTACCCAAATGGGCCTGCCCGGTAAACCCATACTTGCCGAAGAATTAATGGTTGCAAGGGATTTAAAACTGGCAAGATATGCTGATAGTAAAATCCATTTTACCGGCATCTCTTCACCAAAAAGCCTTGAGTATATTAAAAGATCTAAAGAAAGCGGAATTAAGGTAAGCTGCTCCATCACCCCATACCAGGTTTATTTTTGTGATGAAGACCTGCAGGGATATGATACCAACCTTAAATTAAATCCTCCGTTAAGAACAAAGGAAGATATGCTGGCCATGAGAAAAGCGTTGCTCGACGGAAACATTGACTGCATTGCTTCGCATCACCTGCCACAGCACTGGGACAATAAAGTGTGTGAGTTTGAATATGCCAAGCCAGGCATGATTGCCCTGGAAACCATGTTTGCTGTTTTGATGAGCTGTGGCCTGCCTGCCCAAGACTTTGTACAGATGCAAACCATCCATGTGCGTACTATTTTTGGCTTACCTATTCCTGAAATTAAAGAAGGAGAAACAGCTTCACTCACGTTGTTTATACCCGACGCTGAGTTTATTTTTGAAGAGAAGATGATACAATCAAAATCAAAGAACTCTCCTTTTATTGGCAAACAATTTAGAGGAAAAGTTATCGGCATCATTAACAAATCCAATATTCACCTTAATAATTAATATGCTGAAAGATTTAAACTCCACAAAAAAAGGATTGATTACCGGTTTACTAATGATTGCGTTATCATTAATTTTTTTTTATGTTCTCAAACTCCCTTTTAACCAAAAAGATCAGTATGTTATTTTCAGTGTATACATAGCCGGCATTGTCTGGAGCCTGTTTTCCTATAAACAAACATCAACAGAAGATAAAAACTTTAAAAGTTATTTTTCAACAGGCTTCAAAACTTTTATAGTAGTTACACTATTAATGGTGCTTTATACTTTTATTTTCTTAAAGTTTAATACCACATACAGGGATACAGGCATTGCAGAAAACAATGCCATGCTTTTAAAAGAAGGCAATCATACCCCAGCCGAAATAGCAGGTAATGCAGTTCAGCTAAAGCAACTATTTATGCCGGTAATGGTGGCAATAACAACTTTTAAATACTTAATTTTAGGGTCACTTGTAACGGCAATAACATCCGGTTTTTTAAGCCGTAACCAGCAATAAAAAATAACTAACACAAATAATGGATCTATCAATAGTAATACCGCTTTATAACGAAGATGAATCTTTGCCCGAGCTTTCGGCATGGATTGAAAGAGTGATGCTGGCCAATAATTTCAGCTATGAGGTTATTCTGATTGATGACGGCAGCTCCGATGATTCATGGAATGTAATTGAACAGTTGCATACCGTTAATTCAAATATCAAAGGCATAAAATTTCAGCGCAATTATGGCAAAAGTGCTGCCTTAAACGAAGGTTTTAAAGCGGCACAGGGTGATGTGATTATTACCATGGATGCCGATATGCAGGACAGTCCTGATGAAATTCCTGAACTGCGAAGAATGATAATAGAAGACGGATTTGATATGGTGAGTGGATGGAAAAAGAAACGCTATGATAACACATTCACAAAAAATATTCCTTCAAAATTATTTAATGCCGCTGCCAGAAGAAGCTCTAAAATAAAACTGCATGATTTTAACTGCGGTTTAAAATCGTACCGTAAAAAAGTGGTTAAAAGTATTGAGATTTATGGTGAAATGCACCGCTACATTCCTATACTGGCAAAATGGGCGGGGTTCAGAAACATAGGTGAAAAAGTTGTTGAACACCGTGCAAGAAAGTACGGGATCACCAAATTTGGTTGGGAACGCTTTGTAAATGGTTTTCTCGACCTTGGTTCAATTATGTTTGTGGGCAAATTTGGTAAAAGGCCCATGCATTTTTTTGGCCTATGGGGAACCCTTTTTTTTATGGCAGGTTTTATGATTTTTTTATACCTCACCATTTCTAAATTCTTTTTTGATCAAACCGGTATGACACAGCGCCCGCTATTCTTTGTGGCTATTTTGGTAATGATTATCGGTTCGCAACTCTTCCTGGCTGGATTTATTGGTGAACTGATTGCACGAAATTCTCCCGAAAGAAATAATTATCTAATTGAAGAAAAAGCTGGTCTATAAACTATGAATGTTATCATCATAGGCCCGGCTCATCCTTTACGTGGCGGAGGTATTACTACATTTAACGAACGACTTGCCACGCAGTTTCAAAATGAAGGCCACAAAACAACCATCTTTTCTTTTTCGTTGCAATACCCCGGTTTTTTATTTCCCGGTAAATCGCAGTTTACAGATAAACCTGCCCCCAAAGACTTAGACATTCATACCAGAATAAACTCTGTAAACCCATTTAACTGGTTAAGCGTTGGTAATGAAATAAAAAATCTGAAGCCTGATGTTGTTGTTGTAAGATATTGGATACCATTGATGGGCCCATGTTTAGGAACCATCCTGCGTATCATAAAAAAAAATAAGCACACAAAAATTATTTGCATTGCCGATAATATTGTACCACACGAAAAACGCTTTGGCGATAAACCCTTTACCCGCTATTTTGTGAAGCCTGTTGATGCTTTTATCACCATGAGCGAAAAAGTGCTGAGCGACCTGCGCTTGTTTACTTCAAAAAAAGCTGTACTCGTCCCCCACCCATTGTATGATAATTTTGGAGAAAAGATAAGCAAGGAATTAGCCAGAAAGGAAGTAAGAATTGGGAATGAGGAACTAGTTGTTTTATTTTTCGGCTTTATCCGTAAATATAAAGGGCTTGATATTTTATTGGATGCAATGAAATTAATTAATAGCAAACACCTTACGCAAAACCCTAAACTCTTAATTGCGGGTGAATTTTACGAAGACAGAAAAGCGTATGATGAACAGATAGCTTCACTGGGCATACAAGAAAACCTGATCCTCCACACAAATTTCATCCCCGATAACGAAGTAAAAAATTATTTCTGTGCTGCTGATGTGGTGATTCAGCCTTACCGTAATGCCACACAAAGCGGGGTTACACCCCTGGCCTATCATTTTGAAGTGCCTGTGATAGTAACCAATGTTGGCGGCCTTCCTGCGATGGTACCCGATAATAAGGTTGGGCTGGTAGCAGAGCCTGATGCCGAATCGCTTGCCCAAAAAATTCAGGAATATTTTGAGAAAGGGGAGCATTATTTTTTGCCGCATCTTTTAGAAGAGAAGAAAAAATTCAGCTGGACAAAAATGCTGGAAAGCATACTCGAACTGGCTAATAGAAAGTAAATTACTACCTTAAAATGTTTTCATGATCTATAGAAGTAAGGCTCCGTTAAGAATTGGTCTGGCTGGTGGTGGTACAGATGTGAGTCCGTACAGTGACCATTTTGGTGGTGCCATTTTAAATGCTACCATTTCGCTTGCGGCTTATGCATCCATAGAACCACTCACCGAAAACAAAATAATTGTTGAGGCGCTTGATAAAAATGAACAACAGTGTTTTGAACAAACGCCTCTTTCCGCGGTACGCTGTGCTTTACCTATTGACGGAACACTTGACCTGCTGAAAGCTGTTTATAACCGCATACAAAAAGAACACCTGCTGCAATTGCCGGGTTTAAGAATATCCACATTTGTTGATGCACCTGCAGGCTCGGGCCTGGGTACTTCATCTACATTGGTGGTAGCCGTATTGGGCGCTTTTGTAGAGATGTTGAAATTGCCATTAAATGAATATAAGATTGCGCAATATGCTTACGATATTGAGCGCAACGACTTGCAACTGGCTGGTGGTAAACAGGACCAGTATGCTGCAACATTTGGAGGCGTAAATTTTATGGAATTTTATGCAGATAAGGTGATCGTAAATCCGTTACACATTAAGCCGCATTACCTGCATGAACTTGAACACAACCTGGTTTTATATTTTACATCCACATCCAGAGAAAGTGCTGCTATTATAAAAGAACAGGTAAAAAATGTTTACCAAAATAACGCAAAAAGTATTGAAGCCATGCACCAGTTGAAACAACAGGCCAACATGATGAAGGAAGCCTTACTACAGGGAAAGCTGGATGAAATGGGACTTATATTAGACTATGGTTTTGAGCATAAGAGAAATATGGCTGCCAATATCAGCAATAGCCATATTGAGAAAGTGTACGCTGCCGCAAAAGCTTCCGGGGCAACCGGCGGTAAAATCAGCGGTGCAGGTGGTGGCGGATTCATGGTATTTTATTGCCCGGGCAATACCCGCTATGCTGTAATAAAAACATTGAATACTTTTGGAGGCATAGTAAGGGATTATTCATTTACAAAATATGGGTTAACAACCTGGACAGCCCCCTCAATCCCCCAAGGGGGAAGCGTAGGAGTATTTTAATGAAAGTTTATTTTTAGTTACACGCATTAGCATTTCAATTTAACAAGGTTGTTCAGATAGCAATCGGAATAAACTTGTACTGCATACCTTTGTGCAACATTACTGAACGTTTAATTTACACACATTTATCATAAAATATGGAACAGATAAAAAATATAGTACAGGCCTCCATCACTGTAAAGCAGGATGTTTTACAAAATGAAGATTTGTTAAAAACAGTACAGGATTGCATTGCAGTTATTGTACAGGCTTTTAAAAACGGCAATAAGGTTTTGTTTTGCGGCAATGGAGGCAGTGCTGCTGATGCGCAACACCTGGCTGCAGAATTTACCGGCAGGTTTTATGCCGACCGGGATGCGCTTCCTGCTGAAGCACTGCACTGCAACACCTCTTACCTTACTGCGGTTGCTAATGACTACAGTTTCGATGTAATTTATTCACGCATGGTAAAAGGCATTGGTAACAAAGGCGATGTATTGATCGGCCTCAGTACATCCGGCAACAGCGCCAATATTTACAATGCGTTTGAAGCAGCAAAGGATAAAGAAATGATTACCATTGCATTTACCGGGTTAACCGGCGGTACTTTAAAAGTAGTTTCAGATTATCTCATCAATGTACCATCAACCGACACACCACGCATACAGGAAAGCCACATCATGCTGGGACATATTATTTGCCAGATGGTGGAGGCGGAATACTTCGGATGATAAAAGAAGCTATCATATTAGCTGGTGGACCGGGAACAAGATTACAAAGCGTAGTAAGTGATGTGCCTAAATGCATGGCACCCGTGAATGGCATTCCTTTCATCAACTTTATTATCACTTATCTTAAAAAAGAAGGTGTTGAACGAGTCATATTTTCGCTGGGTTATATGAGCGAAATATTGATAGAATATGTAAGCAAAACATTTGCTGGTCTGGATATTGAATATGTAATAGAAGACACTCCATTAGGAACCGGAGGTGCCATTAAATTTGCAAGCGGTAAAGCTAAAAGCAATGACGTGATTATTCTTAATGGAGATACGCTGTTTAATATTAACCTGAAAGACCTCTCTGAATTTCATGCAGCAAATAAAGCAGATTTTACAGTTGCCTTAAAAGAGATGAGAAATTTCAGCAGATACGGATCTGTTGAGATAGCCCACAATTTCGCCATAAAAACTTTTCACGAAAAGGCTCTTTGCGAAAAAGGCTTTATTAATGGAGGTGTATATGTTTTAAACATAAACAGTTTCATAAATGAAACATTGCCGGATGCTTTTTCGTTTGAAAAGGACTATTTAGAAAAAAATACCGGTAAGAAAAAATTCTATGGTCTTGAATGTGAAAACTATTTTATTGATATTGGCATACCGGAAGATTATGACCGTTTTATAAAAGATTACAATTTAATTCTTGATAAAAGCAGATACTCTAAGAAAGATTCAGCTAATTTTATTGGAGATTTATTTTTTGAAGGTCTGATTTCAATACTAACCGATTAATATAATACCTTGGCAATTGACTTAACTAAAATAGACAATACCTGGACACTCTTCCTCGACCGGGACGGAGTGATCAATCATGAAAAACACCTGGATTACATTCATACCTGGGGTGAATTTGTTTTTTATGAAAGCGCTTTAAAAGCCATTGCTGTTTTTGCAAAAAGATTCAACCGCATTTTTGTGGTAACCAACCAAAAAGGTATTGGAAAGGGTGTTACCAAATTAGAAGACCTGCAACTGATTCATAAAAATATGGTTGCCGAAATTGAAGCTGCCGGAGGTCGTATTGACTTCGTTTACTTTTGTCCCGATCTGGAAGACGACAGCCCCAACCGCAAACCAAACCCCGGTATGGGTTTACAGGCGGTCAAAGACTTTCCTGAAATTGATCTCAGCAAAGCCATCATGGTGGGTAATACCATCAGTGATATGAAGTTTGGTCGCAACCTCGGTATACAAACCATCTTTCTGCCAACCACCCGGCCCGAAGTAGATTTAAAAGATGACCGGATTGATGCGGTATATCAATCGTTGATTGATTTTGCAAATACCCTGTAAAGTGCCTTTATCAGCGTTATCAGCGAATCCTGCCTGCCGGCAGGCAAGTCTGCGGGCAAAATTTCCTTGTAAGCTTTAGTTAAATTTCGCTGGTTTACTTACCAACTTGTTTTAAGATTGGTTATTTTTATTGCATGAAGAAACCATTCATTTTATTTTCTTTATTTATTATAAGCAGCTTATCTTTTGCACAAGGCATTGGCAAAGCCGAATTAAAAATACTTACACAAAAGGAGGATTCTCTGAAATACTATGCAGTTAAGATTATTCAGGATAATAAATCCGGTGACCGGTTTAATGCTGATAGTGTCTTCACCCGTATCCTTGTTCGTGCTTTAAAAACCAAAAACTCCTTCCACTACCCTTTTGATTCTTTGCAAACAGTTTCTGTTCTCTATGCACCCGATAGTGCTTTCCGCATATTTACCTGGCAATTGGTCATCAACGAAAATGTTATACGCCAGCATGGAGCTATTCAGATGAAGACATACGATGGCTCTTTAAAATTATTTCCGCTTATTGATAAGTCGGATGTTACCGGCAATATTGCAGATACTATTGGTAACAACTATGGCTGGATAGGCGCTATCTATTACAAGATCATCCTGAAGAAAAGCGGCAACCAAAAATTCTACACGCTTTTGGGCTTTGATGAAAATAATATCCGCAGCAGTCGCAAGTATATTGAAGTGATGACTTTCACCAATGATGAACCCATTTTTGGCGGCCGGTATTTTAGTTATGAAAACGACAAACCTTTTAAAAGTGCCCAAAGCCGATACGTAATGGAATTTAAAAAAGAAGCAGGGCCACGCCTTACTTATGATAAAGACCTTGACATCATTGTTGTAGAGCACCTTGTATCCGAATCAAGTGAGCCTAAAAAAAAATGGACCCTCATTGGCGATGGCGATTACGAAGGCTTTAAATGGCAATCGGGTAAATGGGTGCATGTAGAAAAAGTTTTCAATCTGGTAACTCCCGATGGGGAGGCTCCGGTGCCCAATCCTATACGTGACCCATCAGGAAATATTGATGAAAATAAACTAAAGGGTGCTGAGGAAGACGTGAAGCCTGTGCCGGCTAAGCCAAAAGGGAAGGGAGATAATTAGAAAAGCTGTCAGCCTGAGCCTGTCGAAGACGGGTCATCTTAAATAAATGCTTTCTTCAAAACATACCGTCCTCGATAAGTTAAGACTTACAGACTTTAGAGTTAGGTAGGTTTAAGAGTGAACGAAAACTACACTTGCAATATAAAATAACCATACCAGAACCCTGCAGCCAGCATTGGGATAATATGATTCCCGATGAAATAGGCCGTTACTGCAACAGTTGCCAAAAATCGGTGATTGATTTCACTGCAAAGACCGATGAAGAGATACAGCAATTTTTCATTCATAATTTTGGCCAATCAGTTTGTGGCCGATTTAAGAACACCCAGATACAGCGCATTGTAATTGACCTGCCACAAAATATCTTCAATATTAAAATGCCTTTGTGGATGCGCTTTTTAGTAGCCTGCCTCCTCATTTTTGGTATCAGCATCTTCCCTTTTGAAACTACAATTGCTGGAAAAAATCCGGTTGCATTTTCTTATTACCAAGGCGAACCAATAACTATAATACAGGAAAAAAAGCCGAGAATTTTAAAAAAGAAGAAAAGAAGAAAATATAGAATCTTTAATCAGGATATTATCCGAGAAGAAATTATGACTCTCGGATATATTCAAACACCATATCCACTCATATCTAAATCAATATTAGATACCTCGTACAAAATAAACTACACATCAAGTGTTTTATTAAGCACTAACAGTCAGACATTTCCTCATAAAGAACAACCCAAACCTATCCCATATATACCAACCGAATTTATCTTACCATCTCTTTTATCAATAAGAAAAGAAAATAACAGCACCCCTATGGATTAATCATACCTGTTGCATCTCATCAATAAACTACGGTATGCTTAAAATCTCCATCCCTACTCCCTGCCATGAAGACTGGGATAAAATGACACCTGATGAAACCGGCCGCCATTGCAGTTCCTGCGCCAAATCTGTTGTTGATTTTACAGGCATGAGTGATCATGAAGTGCAAAATTATTTTCTGTATAAGAAAGAAGAAGAAAAGGTTTGTGGTCGTTTTAAACAAACCCAGTTGCACAGGATAGTAATTGAACTTCCACAGCGTATTTTCAGTATTCAAATGCCGCTTTGGAAGAAATTTCTGGCTGCCTGCCTTATCGCTTTCAGCTCTACTTTGTTTTCCTGCGAAACTAAGATTCAGGGTAAACTTGAAATACCGCATGTAGAGATTGAAAAATATACCCGAACTGATGAAACCGGTCTTATTGGTTTGTTAGAGATGCAACCTGATACAATTCCTGCGCCTGTTCAAAAATTCCCTTCATCAACTTTGGGAATTCCATTTCTTCCAATTTTAAGCAATTCAAAACAAGCCGATACAATTCCTGTACCTCATCAAACAAAAGAAATAATTTTTATGGGCGACAGTATTTGTGAACAACTCCCCATAAAAAAACTCAAACCAGATTCACTTGCTAAAATAAAAAATCCGCCAAAGGCGGATTCTATAAATTGCAATACCATTAATAATAATCATTAACCCTCCACCAAAAAAGTCCCCAAATCCACAACCTCACCTGTTCCCATTTTAAATTTCTCCAGGTCTCCCAGGTCAAGGTCACGCATTACCGGGCTTTGAAAAATAAGTGCTTCACCTTTATACAAAGCAAAGTACAGATCAGGGTTTGTTTCCGGATTTAAAAAATCCATATAATCGCCGTGCTTAAAAGAAACTTTGGCTGTTCCGCTTTCGTCAAGCGCACTTTTACCCAGGTAATCATCTTCCATCAGGTCTTTTTCAAACAACCTGAATTCATAATCATCACCGGTTAAAGGCGCATTGCTGCCCTTGCTGATGAAGCTGGCTTTTACTTCTATGTTTATATCGGCATCTAAAGAAAAATTGCTCATGAGATTTATTTAAGTAAGTATAAAATTAAGAACCCTTAAAATATCGAACAAGGAACAAGGAATGTAGAATTTCGAAGTTAGCTCCGATCAACATTCAGTATTCCTTGTTCCTTGTTCATTATTTCTTTTTTAATCATTTAGTTTGAGGACAGCAAGGAACGCTTCCTGCGGCACTTCCACATT
>Ga0209181_10001024_pt1 | contig 49805 bp, 34 predicted proteins | sample MAT05_FD_187208 | JGI IMG/M metagenome (GOLD analysis project Ga0209181, IMG submission 187208) | Freshwater microbial communities from Lake Fryxell liftoff mats and glacier meltwater in Antarctica - MAT-05 (SPAdes) (version 2) | ecosystem: Environmental > Aquatic > Freshwater > Ice > Liftoff... | reverse complement strand
TGGCTCAGGACGCACCGAAAACGGTTCCTTGGATCCTCCTTCTGTTCCAGTTGCGATACATGTCTCATTCTAGCGACTTGTTGCATTTGCGACACGATGTCGCGAATCATGTCGCAGATCAGACCTGCTACCTCTTCAAGGAATAGCGCCGATCCTTCGTCTGACCCTTCGCCACAACGATCCCCAAGTTCAACAGATGCGTCAAGTGACGAACAGCTTGTCGCCTTTCCAGATGTAAATGCTCCGCATAAGCTGCCACGGTAGTGTCCTTGCGATTGGTCAGATAGGCGACACCAGCGCGCTCCGAAGCGCTCAACGACTCCAGGGTCTTCTTGGGCAGCTTATTGACAGCACTATCTGCCTTTCGATAGAGGGTTAGTTCCAGATAGGGAGCCTTCCAGACATAGCGAGGTAACGGAAGTCCCAGATCCTCGGTCCTGCGTTTCATGGAGTCCAAACCGAGCCCGCGTTCCTCTGCCAATGCGAAGCGCCGGAATACATAGTGCAACAACGGATTTCGACTGAGCATCGGCGCATCGAACGACTGCATCTGCTCCAGGGTGATCGGTTCGATCGGTTTGCCAGGGCTCCTGATCACGATCGTGTCCGCATCAACGAACAACTGGCACTTCGCGCCTTTGATGTCATAGTCCCGATGCACCAATGCGTTCACCACAGCCTCACGCACCAGCATGAACGGGATCGCTTCCTGCTCGCTCGACTTCATCCGATCACGCCTTAGCACCTGGGGTAATCTGCTGCGAAGCCATTCTTCAAGTTCACCGGGAATGTCCACCAACGGGCCGTCAAAGTCCTTGGCCTCCTCCTCACCATTGGGGTAGCGCACCGTAGCCAACAGACCGGCTTGGGGCATCGCCACACGAGGGTTCTTGCCGAACAGCAAAGTCCCGAAACCGCTGGGAACGAGTGCGCCACTCCTTTCCAGAAGTACGCCCTGCTGCACCAGTGTTCGGTTGAACACATCGCCACCTTGCTTGCCACGCAACTTCAGCAGCGCCTTGTATTCGTTCAGCGCGTTGGTTGACAGGTCGCGCTGATCCACCGATGCCACTTGTTTCTCCAAGCTGGAAAGCACGACCTCCTTGGGCTTGCCACCTTTCACCGCAGCGGCCCGAACCTCTGCCTGCTCAATGAACTCCTTGTTCTCGGCGCGAATGACCTCTTGCAGGTCCCGGTCGAACATCCGAACGGCAACATGATTGTCCAACAAGTACTGGATGCCTTTCCGGTCCACCGTGGGATCCGAATCGCTGATGCCGATGTACACCTCCTTGATCCGCGCCAGCACAATGCGTTCCGCACATCCCAATTTCGGATGGTTCCGCGAACCTGGAGCGCACGGCTCCAACGTGGCGAACAGAACAGCGCCATCCAACGCAACGTGGCGGTTCTTGCGTTCCAGCAAACCAAATTCCGCGTGGTCGCCTTCGCGAAGCTCACCCCGGTAGGCCGTGTCGATCCTGCCGTCCTTGTGTATGAGGACTGCGCCCACCTTCGGGTTCGGCTTGCCATCGTTGCGGAACTCGGCCACCGACCTACGCATGACCTCAATGGCCAGTTCCATCATCGCGCGTGGGTCGGTCTTCTTCTTGGCCATCTACGACTGCCGACTTCCTTGGCGATCGGCGTGGTGACAAAGTAAGGAAGGTGCATTGCAATTCCCTCCGGGCAATCGGTTCAAAAGTCGGATCTATCTTGCCACCTAAGCCTCGACGGAATTTCCATCAGAACTGCCTCCGACGATGATCAAGACTCTTTATGGCAACTTCGACGGAGACTCTTGGGAAGGGTTCTGCCAACAGTGCTTGAAATTGAAGTACGAGACAGATGGCTACCAAGAAATGCCCGCTTGGCAAGGGGACTTGGGGATCGAAGGATTCACGAGGAGCGGGATAATGTTCCAATGCTATTGCCCCGATGAGGATTACGATCCGGACTTGCTTTATGAGAAGCAACGCGACAAGATCACTGCGGACCTAAAAAAGCTCCTGACCTATCAAACACAGATGGCATGGACCGCATGGGGCAACGTGAAGGTGTGTGGATCTGCACATACGATGAGTTCAAGAGCCTGTGCTGCGTGCTGCGCGAAATGATAATGCAGGTAGGTACTGCCGTGGCGGCCCAAGAGAACAAGGATGACAAGAGGGTCATGATCTACATCTACCTAACAGGCTCCGAATTCTTCATGCACATCGAGTCCATCGTCGGCAGTTTCCGGAAGTTGAAGACCGACATCGCCTCCGAGCGACGCGCCTACGAACGGATCTGGAACGAACGCGACAAGAACCTGGACCTGGTGATCTCCAACACCGCGCAGATGTACGGTTCCATTAAGGGCATCGCTGGGGCTGCGATCGCTACAGTGCAGAGCTTGGAACTGCCATCATCAGGAACCACCGCTGAATAGACCAATGCTCTTCGACCCATGCCCCCACCTCCTACGCTCCCAATTTCTCGCATCGCCAAAATCCGTGGACATCGGATCTTTCGCGAGTTCACTTGGCCAAGCACACTGCATGATTTTGGCCGTTTCAATCTCATCTACGGCTGGAATGGTACGGGCAAATCGACCCTGTCCCATCTATTCGAACATGTGGCCGACCACGTTGCCGTCACCGAAGGTCAAGTCGAGTTCGTCGTCAACGGGCATCCGGTTCAAGGGTCGGCATTCGATACGGCAGCGAACCTTCCCAACCTCCGGGTCTTCAACAGAGAATCAGTAGTTCGGACTATTTCGGAAGCCTCCTCACCACTAGGCCCGATCTACTATTTCGGGGAGGTGAACGTGGAGAGCCAGAAGCAGCTTGATGCAGACACGAAATTGCTTGCAAAGGCAAATGGAGATTTGGAGAAGGCACAGGTAAGCACGAAGACCAAGGTCAATTCGCTGAACACTTTTTGTTCCGATAAGGCAAAGGCCGTAAAAGTGCTATTGGCTGGACCGGGCAGCCCCTATACCACCTACACGAAGAACAACTTTGAAAAGAAGTGCACGGAGCTCATTGACCGGTCCGGTCCACCTCCGTCGCGCACAGCAGAGGAACAAGCCGCACTCAACCAGAAAAAGAGCGGATCCTCTCTGCCGAGCCTGGCGGAACTCGAAGACGAGTATCCGGATATTGTGAAGGCGCTTGAGATCACAAGGGAATTGCTGAGTCGGACGGTCACGTCCAATATCATCTCAAGGTTAGAGGATGAACCGGAGATCGCGAAGTGGGTTGAGGAAGGCTTGCGAATCCATGGAGGTGAAGTACCGACGAGTACTTGTGAGTTTTGTGGCAGTGCGATCTCAGCAGCCCGCCGCCAAGCCCTTGAAGGTCATTTCAACGACGCATACAAGAGCTTCCTTCTGGACCTTGAGAAAGCCAAGACTGCTTGCGAACATCGCATCAAGGCACTCACCGGACTGGTAAGGCATGATCCGGCTAAGCTCTACACGAACCTCCAGCAGAGCTACGGGCTCAAATTGAAAAGGCTCAACGAAGAGGAGGCCAAAGTGCGCGCCTACTTGACGGCATTGAACACGGCACTCTCCGCCAAAGCCCTGAGTCCTTTTCAGAGCCTGGATGTCGCCAGCTTCATAGTCGGACAAGACGAGTTGTCGCGCGATACCAGCATTGCCGCGCTGACGGACGTCAACAATCTTGTCCGTGAGCACAATGTGACCACGGACTCTTTCGAGAAGAGCGTTGCCGCTGCTCGAAAGGAGTTGGAAGAGGCGCAAGTTTCGGATGCCCTGGACAGCTACAAGAAAATGGTCAAGGCGCGTACGGAAGCTGACACAGAAGAGAAACGATTGACCGAAGAGGTTAAGACGCTCGGTGAGCGAGTTGCGAAGCTTGAACTGGAATTAAAGGAACACCGGAAACCAGCCGAAGAACTGAACGGTGATCTAAGCAGTTTCTTGGGCCGGAATGACCTACAAGTTGAGGTGCTTGCCACGGGGTACACAATCGTGCGCAACGGCGTGGCTGCTCTAAACTTGAGCGAAGGGGAGAAGACCGCCATTGCATTCCTCTACTTCCTGAAGTCGCTGCGCGATACGGCCTTTGACCTGGGAAAGGGTGTTGTGGTCATTGATGACCCTGTATCCAGTTTGGATGCCCATGCGCTCTTCAGTGCCTTCGGTCACATGCGCGAAGTCACGAGGGATGCTGGCCAGCTCTTCATTTTGACGCACAACTTCGGTTTCTTCAGACAAGTGAAGCATTGGTTCCACAACATGCAACACCAACGGAAGAAGGATTTAGCAATCCGACCAGCGCGTTTCTTCATGCTGTTGAGCGGCCTTGAAGCAGGCGGACGCAATGGAACAATTGCCAATCTAGATCCCCTATTAGAGCACTTCGAATCCGAGTACCACTTTCTGTTCAAGCAATTGCATATCGAAGCGGAGCGAGCAGCGATGCCAGCGGACCTGGCTGTCTTATACCCATTGCCGAACATCGCGCGCAGGGTGCTCGAAACATTCTTGGCCTTCAAACTACCTTCTCCTGCCAGCGATGGATTGGAAAAGAAGCTTGAAGCAGTGTCGTTCGATCACGCTAAGAAGATTCGCATAATTCGTTTCACGCATTCCTATTCCCACAGCGACCGAATCGACGACAGCGGCATGGACATGACATTGTTGTCCGAGGCGCCACAGATCATGAAGGAGATACTTGAATTGATCGAAGCGACGGACAAGCAGCACTTTGATGGGATGATGGAACAGCTCACGGCAGGCGCAGCAGCCTAAGTGTCATTGGCTGAACCATCGCCCAGGCTTGGCCGTGCAAATGCTAAGGACATGGAAGCGCCACTCGACGAGTCTAGGACAAGCGCAACGCGCATGTTCGTAACCGATTTCGGCAGGAAGCTGGCCCTTGCATGCATGTTGTGGGATATCGCCGTCAAGGACGGTCCTCGGGCGGCGAGCATCTTCTTTCACGCCGTTCAACAGGATGACCCGTTTAAGCCGACACTGGTCGCGCTCGAGCGTATGAAGGCATCCTTCACCTTTCGCGGGATGCCCCTAGGCGCTACCCAGTGCCAACAGATGATCTCCACCCTGAACTTTCTGTGGCAAGACCATGGCCTTGAGGAAATGTTCGGCTTCTACTTGAGACAGGGATGGTCTACGGAGTTGCGTCGCCAACCGGAAATCTGCACGGCCATGGGCGTGTCTTTCCTTGATCGCAAGGCCGAAGAGCAGCATCCACAGCTTTGGCAGCTCAGAGTTGATCCGCAGGCACGCTCCTATGATCTGCCTATCTATCGGATGTTGTCAAATAGGAAGTACTTGGAGGACTTCTGGCACAGTGGTGCGCTGCGGATACGTACACTCTCTGCCTGCAAGAAGCATGAAGGTCTCCAAGGAGATACGCTTGAAGGAGACAACACCCTTTGGTCAACACGCCCGGATGGTACAACCATCATCACCGGCTATGAAGTCGGTGCCGATGCCTACATACTGTGTGGCACCGTAGCGAACACACCAGAGAACCGGAAGGAGTTCAAAGCTGAGTGGACAGGGGCGATCAAGATCACCGATCCCTATCGGTTCGGGTTGGCTATCGGTGCGGCCATTCCGGGCGTCACGCATGGCGCGGCTGGATATTGCATCTACAAGGAAGCCCGCATCCAGCACCTTGTGGATGGCACACCTGAAGCGCTTGCACATGCCAGCATCGATTTCAAGGCTGGGAAGGACCTCCACAAGTTCAGGACCGCGGCTCCCGGTGATGAGATCTTCCTGAAGACGCTGGAGTACCAGTCGCAGGAAGAGTTTCGGTTCGCGTGGTACAGGTCTGGTGCCATCGCTGTGGACTTCGTGGATATCGTTTGTCCTGCGGCGCTTGAGTTCTGCGAACCAATTTGGTTCGAGTTGTAAGCCACCGTTAACATCGACTCGCGCGTTAGGGATTGTACCGGAAAGCCCGGAGCCGTCTTCGGCGAGGACTTGAAGGGGAAAGCCCGACGGCGAGTCTTCGAGCCGGAACGCCCAAACACTCCCTCACCCCACCACCCCCTTCCGCCGCTTCACCCACTTGTACACCTCGAACCACACCACCGAACCCAGCCCAATGGCGACAGCGGTTCCAAGTTGCAACAGCGATGGCGATGCGAGTTGGAAGAACTCCCGGAACAGCGGCACGTAGAGCAACGCGAGCAATAAGCCAGCGGTGAGCAACAGCATACCGCGCAGGAGTTGATTGTGGTGCGTGTAGGTGGTGAAGATCGATGCGGTGAAGGATCGGTTCACCAGCGTGAGCCCGATGTTCGCCACCACCAAGGTGCTGAAGACCATGGCCCGTACCAGTTCCTCCGGATGCCCCTGCCCTACTGCCAGCTGATATGCGCCCAAGGTGCCAAGGGTGATGACCAGCCCCTGCCAGATGCTGATGGAGAGATCCTTCCAGGTGAGGAAGGTGAGGCTGAGCGGGCGCGGAGGCTGAAGCATGCCGTCCTTCTCCAGCGGCTCGTTCTCGTACACGATGCTGCATGTGGGGCCCATGATCAGTTCCAGGAAGATCACGTGTACCGGTGTGAAGATGTTCGGGTAGATCCACCCCAAGAACAGCGGCAGCGACACGGTGAGGATGATGGGGATGTGGATGGAGATGATGTACTGGATGGCCTTTTTGAGGTTGCCGTAGATCTTGCGGCCCATGGCCACGGCGTCCACCATCTTGGCCAGATCATCGTTGACGAGGATCAACGACGCTGCTTCTTTGGCGAGTTCGCTACCGCGCTTGCCCATGGCGATGCCGATGTGCGCGGCCTTCAACGCGGGTCCATCGTTCACACCATCGCCGGTCATGGCCACTACGTGTCCTTCGGCTTGCAGTGCGTTGATGATGCGCAGCTTCGCCTCGGGGAACATGCGCGTGAAGATGTTCGTGTCCTGCACGGCCTTGCGCAACGCGGCGTCATCCAAGAGCATCATGGTATCGCCGTTCATGGTCTGCTCCGCTCCGCTGAAGCCGGTCTGCTTGGCGATGGCCGCGGTGGTGAGCGCATTGTCGCCGGTGATGATCTTCACCTGGATGCCTGCGGTGTAAAACTGCTGGAAGACGGCAGCGATACCCGTTTTCGGTGGATCGTTGAAGGCCACAAGCCCTAGGAAGTCGAGCGTGAATTCAGCCTGGTCTTTCGGATACGCATCACCGGTCAACGTGGCTTGCGCAACACCCAGCACGCGCAGACCTTCACCGGCGAGCGTTTCCACTTGCAGGAGCACGGCCTGCTTCTGCGCCTCGCTCAACGAGGACTGGCGCAACACACGCTCCGGTGCGCCCTTGCACGCGATGATCCGTTCGCCCGCATCGTTCGCGAACACATGCGTCATCATCGGCGGTTTGCCACCGAGCGGATACTCATGCGCCATGTGGAATTCTGGACGGCGATTGCGTTGCGCGGTATCCGCATACGCCTTGTGCAGCGCCACTTCCATCGGGTCGAAGGGCACTGGCTCGCTGGCCCACATGGCTACCTCGATCACGCGTTGAGCGTCCGGCTCGCGCCATGTATCGGGTGCTAGTGTGCGTCCGTTGGCTTGCACGAAGAGTTGCGCCAAGGTCATCCGGTTCTCGGTGATGGTGCCGGTCTTGTCCGTGCAGATCACCGTGGCCGAGCCCAATGTTTCCACCGTGGTGGAGCGCTTCACGATGACGCCTTGCTTCGCCAATCGCCAGGCACCCAGAGCGAGGAAAGTCGCGAACGCAACGGGGATCTCTTCCGGTAGGATGGACATTGCCAGCGTGAGTCCAATGAGCAAGCTGTCCAAGAGCGAACCGCTGCGCGAATACGCCACCGCCCAAACCGCAAGGAACACCACAACGCCTACGATCGCCATGTTGCGCACGAAGCGCGTGATCTGCTGCTGCAGCGGTGTGGGCGGCACTTCGATCTCCGCAAGGGAGGTGCTGATCTTGCCCAGCTGCGTGCCCTTGCCAACGGAAGAAACGCGATAGACCGCGAGACCGGCCACCACCTGCGTGCCCTTGCTCACCTTGGCCAGCTCCGGATCGTCGATGCTGCGCGCCACCGCGAAGGCTTCACCCGTAAGGATCGATTCGTTCACACTGAAGTCGTTGCTCTGCACGATCACGCCATCGGCGGCGAGCAAGCTGCCTTCTTCGGCCACGGCAAGATCACCGAGCACCACATCTTCCACCGGCACCTTCACCACGGCGTTGTTGCGGATCACCGTGGCCTGCGCTTCGCTGAACGCACGCAGCGATTCCAACGCTTTGCGGCTGCGCGCGTCCTGGTAGATGCTGATCGTAGACACCAGCACGATGGCACCCGCCATGAAGTAGGCCTCGGTGCGCTGACCCAGCACGAAGTAGATGATGCTCGTGGCCAACAGCAACAGGAACATGGGTTCCAGTACCGTGCTTTTCAATGCCGGCCAGAAGGTGCCGTCGGTCTTGTCCTCTATCGTATTGCGACCGTGTCGTGCGCGGGCAGCAACCACTTCCACTGACGTGAGACCGGGGAATGGGAAGGGATTGGATGGCATTGCTGACAAGGTAAGCCGGTGGATATCTTGTGGGCCTGATCAACATAGCCCCAACGGTATGTGTGTGCAGGACTGCGCGCGAGCTTGAAAGAAATGTCATTCGGGATAGGAGTCCTTATGATGTGGACGACATAAGAAGTCTCAGCATACCATGCGCGGGGCCGGGACGCCTATCGATAGCGTTGAGCAATACCAAATCGCGAAGCGCTGGTGCAACACCCACCTTCCCAGAGGTGGTCAAATGAACCGTGCTCGGGTGTGATCGTAAAAGGGGGCAGCCGATATACTGAGCCGGTGAATAAGATCCGCCCTTTGCGCAGTTGGTCCGCAGCTGGTGAAAGAGTTCGAGGGGGGCGGCGTTCACACTTTCTCTCTCGTACTCGCGCACCATTCATCGATCGCTTCTTGGTTGCCGTCCCAGTAGATCATCGACCCGAAGCACTCAAAGAAAGCAGCAATCCAAATCGGTGCAGCGCTCGCAAACATCTATCCAGTCACGGCGATCGTTGCATCGGAATAAAGAACGATAGTATGGATCGTGGTTCACGGATGCGGGAAGCACCATTCTACGGATCTGCTTCAGCAGCATAATAGCACGATCAAACCAGCAAATGCGATCAGCGGCAGGAGCCAAGTTTCAGCTACAGGAGCGCGGCTGGAGTTCCATTGCGAGAACCTTGCTCTCATGGCCGTGGACGGGAATATGGCGTTTCATCCGCCTGATAGCGTCTTGATCGGATACGTTCAATACGCGCGCGCTGGATCCATTGCTTCACATTGCCTCTAGCACAAATGTGGGGTCTTTGATCTTGTCGGGTCATGATCAGACGTTCTATTCGACTGCGGAGGGCAATCTCCGATCGGTTTATGGCGGAGACCTGCAACGAGCATGCCGACCAGTGAAAAACCCCGGCGTCCTGCGCATGCAAGAGCCGGGGCTTTACTTCAGTCGAGTCCGGATGCTCAGCTCTTGTATCCGCCGTTAGCTGTTGTGCGGGCGGTGGCGGAAGCCTCATGGGCCGCGTCCTTCACGCGGTCCTTGGCTGTGCTAGCAGAGTCCTTCGCCTTGTTGGCAAGGTCGCTTGCATCGCCCTTCAACTTCTCGATCAGGTCGCCACCTTCTTCCAGCATATCACTGAGGCGTTCGCGAAGATCCGACCCTTTACGGACCAATTTCTTCCGTGTATCCTTTCCGGATGCCGGTGCAAGGAGTATTCCGAGTGCTGCACCTGCTGCAAGGGCAGTAAGGGCGATGGCTAATGTGCTTTTCGTGGACATGGTCGTTGGTGTTAAGGTGATGATGGTGGCTTGACCAAGAGGATGCCAAAGTGCATACTCCTCGAACTTCACTAGAGGGACAAAGGTTCAGAGCAGCTTACCAGATCGGTTACCAGTTGCCGGATCGTGTTGCTACCTCCCCGTAACTGAGGGATCGGGGAGCTGGTTCCACACTGCGGACCCAAAGTCGTAGCCTCAGCATAAACGAGCGTACCGCACGATGACGGCGCGCGGTCCGTTGCATACCAGCGGGAACGGAGGATCCCGATCAACGCTGATCAATGGCCATGCGTATCGCTATCGGCCTTGGTCATGTGGTCGATCATTTCCGCTTGACGTTGGAACCGAACACCAACCTCATCGGTGGTCTCTCGCGTTCCTCTCTTGACATTTTCCCAAGTCTCGTTGGAGGCTCGCTCTGCATCACCCATGCCATTTTCCCATTATCCCATCTGATCGTTCACCTCGGTCTTGTAGCCTTCACATTCCGTATGTTGCTCAGCGCTGAGGGCAGGATCTTGCAACTTGGATCAGATCATCACCAAACGAACGGAAAACCTCTCGCGGTGTTCGTGCATCTCCTTTGCAACATCCTCTTTCCGTACGCCGACAGACTCCATGGCCTTGTGCATTTTGTTCTCCGTTGTACCCTCTGCCTATGGGGCGCTGGCGCAAGCCACGAAACAGCTGGTTGCGGCGGCCATGCACAGGTATTTGATGACCCGGTCGTTCATGTTCGCTGGGTTTCGCACATCTCGTCCAATTGAAGCACCATGTGCATCTGAAGCATCAGGACGAACAATCGTGATGGTAGGGAACCAACTGCTACCGGTCGTTCAAATGGCAGCATTGTACAGGGTCCAACGATCTCAAGACCTCGGTCGTACGGGTGCACAGGTTATACCGTTCCGCAATTCGTAATGGCCCGATCTCGCCATACGGCTCATCGAGCCAAACGTATTGTCTCACGCGCATTCACCACTTCTAAGTCCAGCCCAGCCTTGGGGCTGTCCTGAACTAAGAATTGGTATTACAGCATCGTCGCAATGCCCCCTCGCCAACTACGGAACGGGCAACAATGTATTCTTCTTCAGCCAGCGCAAACCGCGGTCCACACGTCTGGGCCGGTCCTTCAGGCGCTGCACCAACATGACCCGGAAGTTGCCCACATCCCAAGCGAAACGGTCCTGTGGCTGCAACAAATAACCGATCTTCTCTTGGTTGAAGAGGATGCCCGCGTAGCGATAGCGGCTGTTGTAACCGATGCCGGCCCTGAACTGTAGATGCCAACCTGGCCCCAGATCCACCTGCGTGCTGACCCCCTCCGCTTGGGGAAGTTGCAAGCGTTGCAGGCTGGGTCCCAGTCCTGCGGCACCGCTGAGCGTAAGGAACCAATGGCTTTTATGCACGAAGGTGTGCACATACCCGCCCATCGCACCAAGGTCCACGAATACGCCTTTCGTGATCACCGAGGAGATGTTGAATTCCGGAAGCAGCACGGATGGCACAAGAGCCGAATCCGCCTTTAGCACATAGCACGTAGCATATCCACCGTAGAGCCATGTCCCTTTGGAACGCTGCTGCCACGCATCCTGGTTGAAGGTCGCACGGTAGCTGAAATGCTCATAGTCCACGATGCGCAAGGAACTGAAGCCGATGTTGAACTGCAACAGGTCCGGCCGGTACGGGACAGCTGTTGTCTGCTGCCAGCCGATGCGATCCGATGCATGGGAAGTGATGTGATAGCCCTTGAAAACCTGAAGGAAGAGGTTGCTCGACTGCCGATTGGTATGCAGTGTTGCCTGTGCGTCGAGGAAACGTGTGCGACCCTTTTCAGGCACATCACTGGGAACGAAAGGCATGGGCAATCCGATGTTCAACGTAAGTCTCCTATAGCTGGCGCCGATGCCGATGTTGTAGTGTCCATTGGGTCGATAGCGCAGGTCGGTAAAAGCATCCTTGGAGCGAACGATCATGCTGTTGAACTTGCTGCTCACATACAGCCGCGTCGTTGGCCGATTGGAAAAGTCGCGCACGTAAAGCGAATCCAACGCCCGTTGCGCGCGTGAGGTGGACTGACCGATCACCGCCCACGAGGTCAGGAGCAGCACGACGGACGTACACGATGAGCGGAGCACTCGAAGGATCAACACGGTCTTAAGGATACGATGAAGCCAAAATCCTGCCGCGCGTGGTTCGTATCTGGTAACGTGCAGAACGCGTTCATCTCTGCCCACTTTCTCGCCCCGACGAACAACTTCAACCGCCCTCTTGGGGAATTTACTCCCCGATCATTTGCTTGGGAATGATCGGGATCGCCTTCGCGCGAAGCCTGCCCGAACTACGATAGGTTTGCTTCGCGACCTGTGGAACAGCATTGGCATCGCACCTCTTTGCACCCCGAATTCCATCCTCCATGCTACACCCACTTTGGAAAAGATCTAGAACCACCGCTGTAATGGCGATCAAGGAATTCTTCAAGAGCGATCCCATGGGCCAAGCGGCGGCCATCGCCTACTACACGATCTTCTCGCTACCGGCGGTCATGATCATCACGGTCATGGTGGCCGCTACGGTCTACGATGAAGCATCCGTCCGCACGGCGCTGTTGACGCAAGCCGGCCGATTGATCGGACCAAGCACAGCCGCCTCGTTACAGGAAATGTTGGAGAACGCACAGGTCACCGGCACGCGTTTCATGGCGAAGGTGCTGGGTATCGCAGCACTGGTCATCAGCGCTGGGTCGGTATTCGCCAGCCTTCAATCCACGCTGAACCGTGTCTGGCAGGTACAGGCGAAACCAGGCCGCGCGATCCTGAAATACCTCTCCACGCGATTGATCTCGCTCGCCTTGGTGGCCAGCTTCGGCTTTCTCATGTTGGTATCCCTCGTGTTGGATGCCGTGCTGGTGGCCTTCGGGGAGCGTCTGGCGCTATTGCTGTCAGACGCTACCGCCGTCTTGGTAACAGTCCTGAATGTGGCGGTCTCCTTCGGCATCATCACCTTGATCTTCGCACTTATCTTCAAGGTGCTCCCAGACGCGCGCATCCGGTGGGGCGATGTGTGGAGCGGTGCGATCATCACGGCGGCGCTATTCACGTTGGGGAAGTATGTGATCGGACTGTACATCGGTTACAGCGGCGTTGGCGACACGTACGGTGCAGCGGGTGCGGTGGTGATCATCCTGGTGTGGGTATACTACTCCACTGTGATCCTGATCTACGGCGCTCATTTCACACACGTTTACGCACGGGAACATGGGAGCGGTGTTCGCCCATCGGCCCACGCCACGGTGGCCATTGTTCCGCCCGTGGCGGAGGGCCTCGATAAGGTTGGCGCTACTTCTTAGCGCGTTAGGACTTCCGGCAGCAGGATCGCCTTGGTGCCTTCGCGCAGGCCGGACCACATGTAGTTGAAGACAGCGCGGTCCTGTCGGCGTTCGAAAGCGAACTTACCGGGACGAGGCCCGCCTTTGTCGAGGTTATCGTTCTGCACCAAGGTGTTCAGCGCCACTGTCTTCATCATGTTCAACGGCTCTTTCCGCTTCTTCCCACCGCTCGCGAGTTTTAGGTCGTGGTACGCCATACGCACCCTTCCCTTCGCACGTAGCCTATCCGCATCCATGTGCATGAGCACGGTATCGATGCGACCACTGGTAGCACGCACGTCCATCAGCGGACCTGTCGCCTTGTTGAGCGCTAGGAAATTCAATTTGCCGATGGATGCATCCAGCTCGAATCGGTCCATGGTATCCTGCACCACCGAGCGCAGCACCATCGCAACGGGCGTATCATCGAAGGCCGTACACGTTGCGCGGATCACCAGCGCCGCAGTATCGCCGATGACGTTGCCTAATCCTGTCATGGTCGCGCGTATTTGACCGAACGGGATCATCGCATATCCACGTGCGTGGTCGGCCCGTTCGCGATAACGCGCATCCACACGCGCAACGATGATCGTATCAACATGACTGCCGATGGGAAGTTTCCGGACCAGCCTAGCCAGCAATGCCTGCTCCACACTTGGGCCGTCCTGTAAGGTCTTGTCACGCAAAACGGTGACATCGCCATGCATGATCGTTGCTCGACCCAAACTGATGACGCCATCAGAGAATACGTTGTCCAAGCCAACCCCGGCCAGCAGTATGGTATCAATGCGCGCTTCGATCACATCGGTCTCGTACTTCAATCGTTTGCTATGTTCCTCCATTTCAAGGACAGGTCCCACGAGTGCGTCGTACACTGCGAATGTGCCGGACCGCTGGTCCAATGCACATGTCCGTATCGCCCAAGCGTAACCGCCCTTGAGAACAGCTTTGATGCTGTCGGTCGACATCTTTAGGTGATCGACGCGGAACGATGGGCGTCTTCCGTTCGAGGCAGGTGCAAAGTTCATTTCCTGACCGCTCATCGCGACCCCTTTGCCGCACGTGGCCATGGAATCACCACTAGCGTTGAGATAGGTGGTCGGACCCAGATCGATCTCAAACGCAGCAACAGCGAAAGACCACGGATCCGCGTCGTTCGTAAGCTTATCCGTTAACGGCTGCTTCAAACTATCCGGCCCCATGGTGATCCGCACACCCGCCGATCGGAACATGAAGGAGTCTGCAGATATGCAATGCTGGAACAGCGCTTTATGCAGCGAGATACCCGTTACTACCACCGTATCCAACGTACCGCTGAACTGCATGGCGGCGGTTGAACAGTCCAATGCAGCGATCATTGAAACCCCCGAGATCCGGAAACTGCCGCGCAGCAGATCAACATCCACGTGCGGAGGAACGTTCCTGTCAATGACCGCACAGCCACGCTCCGCCATCGCATCGAGCTGCCCTCGGACGAACGACTCGGCCAACCGATCGGCTATCCAGAACATTGCGACCGCAGCAGCAATGATGACTAGGAACCAGAGTGCCCAACGCAGCATACGCGAGCGCATCGTTCGTGGTGTATTAGGGTCGCTTCTCATGCAATGCCCTTACGCCCGCTTAATAATCGGTATAGGAGCCCGATCAAAGCAAGCACCAGCAAGATATGGATCAAGCCACCTACCATCGAACCGAAACCGATGTAACCGATCAGCCAACCGATGACAAGCAAAGCAATGAGAATATTGAGCAGATTGTTCATGGGTGCGCGTAGATGTGCGCATATTCCATTCAGCCACCGTGCCAGACATGCACGGCACCGTGGGCGGCACAGTGCAACAATGCGATGGACTATGGGATGTGGCGATCAGGCCCGCGCAGTGGGGAAATTCCACCCCGATCCGATCAAGATGCTCCTGAGCGGTCAAGCTCAACGTTGACCATGATGATCTCCTCAGCGTTACCTTCCGCCTTAACGAGGACCTTGTCCAACGGATGGGTTATTTGGGAACGACCGCTCAAGACGGCATCCATTCCTTCCGTCTTCAGGTCCCCTGCCGCATTGCAATACACGAACACGACGTTGTTCTCGAACGCACGTGTAGTGCATAGCGAGTCGATCAAGAGGATCTCATCATCCACCACCGCATCTACTTCATCCGCCGGTCGGGTGAAGGACCAATAGGTCGGCGATATCACTAGCTCGACACCAAGGGCATTCATGTCAGCGAATAACAACGGAAAGGCGATGTCCCAGCAAATGATCAACCCTACCATCCCATGCGCCGTGGGGAATACCGAAACACCCGCACCGGGCGCGATCGCGACCTTCTCTGTCTCCCACAAATTGATCTTCCGATAGCTGCCCGCGATGCTACCATCCTTGTTGATGTAATGCGCGGTGTTGTATAGGACCGCACCCTCTTGCATGGTCCAGGATCCCGGGACGATGTCGATACCATACTTCATAGCCAAGCCTTGGAAGTGCTTCAAATAGGCGGGAGCGTTCGCTACGAAAGCGGTCTGCCCGGACAGCGGACCGGTCACAGCGTCTTCCGGAAAGACGATCAGCTGCGCGCCTTTCTTGGCCGCTTTCTGGATGAACTCCTCCATGCGCTCGATGTTCTGGATCGGCTTGGAAGGGATGATGGCGAACTGGACGAGGGCGATGGAGAGTTGCATACGTGTAGACTGTGGACCTTGCCGAATGACAATGGCCGTGCCGCGATCCCCAAGGACCTTGATACTGGACGAACGGCCTCCGATCAATCCAACTTCAGCACCGCGAGGAACGCATCCTGCGGAACCTCAACACTTCCCACCTGACGCATGCGCTTCTTCCCTTCCTTCTGCTTCTCCAGTAGTTTGCGCTTGCGCGAAATGTCACCGCCGTAACACTTCGCGGTAACGTCCTTGCGAAGTGCCTTCACCGTTTCTCGTGCCACGATCTTGGCGCCGATCGCGGCTTGGATCGGGATGTCGAATTGCTGGCGAGGCAGCAGCTCTTTCAGCTTGCTGCACATCTTTTTGCCCAGTTCGTGCGCATGGTCGCGGTGTATCAACGCGCTGAGGGCATCGACCTTCTCGGCGTTCAGCAAGATGTCCAGCTTGATCAGGTCGCTTTCCTTGAACCCGATCGGGTGGTAATCGAAACTGGCGTATCCGCGGCTGATCGACTTCAGCTTGTCGTAGAAATCGAAGACCACCTCGCCAAGGGGCAGTTCGAAGGTGAGCTCCACCCGGTCGGTGGTGAGGTAGTTCTGGCCCGTGAGCATGCCGCGCTTTTCGATGCACAACGTCATGATGGCACCGGTATATTCGGCTTTGGTGATCACCTGCGCCTTGATGTACGGCTCCTCGATCTTGGCGATGTGCATAACCTCGGGCAGTTCGCTCGGGTTGTGTACGTTCACCACATCGCCGTTCGTCTTGGTAACGATGTAACCCACGTTGGGCACGGTGGTGATCACCGACATGTTGAACTCGCGGTCCAGGCGTTCCTGGATGATCTCCATGTGCAGCAGGCCCAGGAATCCGCAGCGGAACCCGAAGCCCAATGCAGCACTGCTTTCCGGCGTCCACGTTAGGCTGGCGTCGTTCAGCTGGAGCTTTTCCATGGCATCGCGCATCTCCTCGTACTCATCGGTATCCACGGGGAAAATACCGGCCCATACCATGGGCTTCACGTCCTCGAACCCGTGTATCGCTTGGTCGCACGGGCGATCCTTGTGCGTAATGGTATCGCCCACTTTCACTTCGCTCGCGGTCTTGATCCCACTGATAATGTAACCAACATCGCCGGCGCTCAAGCGGTCCTGCGGTTTCAGGTCCATCTTCAACACACCCACCTCATCCGCGTCGTACACCACCTCGGTGTTGAAGAACTTCACTTTGTCGCCTTTGCGCAAGGTGCCGTTCATGATGCGGAAGTAAGCAATGATCCCACGGAAGCTGTTGAACACGCTATCGAAGATCAAGGCTTGCAGCGGTGCCGCTGGATCGCCTTTTGGTGGCGGTACCCGGGCCACGATGGCCTCCAGGATCTTGTCCACACCCAGGCCCGTTTTCCCGCTTGCACTCAGGATATCCTCCAATTTGCAGCCGATAAGGTCCACGATCTGGTCCTTCACTTCTTCGGGGTTCGCCGAAGGAAGGTCCATCTTGTTCAATACGGGGATGATCTCCAGATCATGCTCCAGCGCGAGGTACAGGTTGCTGATGGTCTGCGCTTGGATCCCTTGTGTGGCATCAACGATCAAGAGAGCACCTTCGCAAGCGGCGATGGAACGGCTCACCTCGTAGCTGAAGTCGACGTGACCAGGCGTGTCGATCAGGTTCAGAATGTACTTCTTCCCGTCAAGTGTGTAATCCATCTGGATCGCCTTGCTCTTGATGGTGATGCCACGTTCACGCTCAAGATCCATGTCGTCCAGATTCTGCGCCTGCATGTCGCGATCGGCGATGGTGCCGGTCATGTGCAGGAGACGGTCGGCCAAGGTGCTCTTACCATGGTCGATGTGGGCGATGATGCAGAAGTTGCGAATATGCTCCATTAGGAAGGTCGGGCACCGATCCACAGGTCTTCCTTGCAAAGGCAAGGAGTTGCAGAAAAAGTCCGCAAAGCTAGCCGATCGTCGGGTGGGTGGAAGGAGTGCCATAACTTGCGGAGGGTGCGTAGATCCACGGCATCGGGCAACTTTTGTGGACTGGATCGCATCATCTCACCGGATGGCAATGACGGATGAACAGCTAGCAGGCGGTTGCGTCAAAGGCGATCCAATAGCGCAAAAAGCTCTATATCAGCAGTTTGCACGGAAGATGATGAGTATTTGCATGCGTTACGCACACAACCGGGACCAAGCGCAGGATATACTGCAGGACGGCTTTGTGAAAGTGTTCCAGAAGATAGACCACTACCGCGGGGAGGGTCCATTGGGCGGTTGGATCGCGCGCACCATGGTCAACACGGCCTTGGACCATATCCGCCGGAACAAGCCGTACGACCACAGTTTGGACCTTACAGAGGCCGAGCACCTGCACAGCGAGGACGAACACGTGCTTTCGGGCATGACCACGGACGAATTGATGGAGATGATCCAAACCCTGCCTACGGGCTACCGCACGGTCTTCAACCTTTTTGCCATAGAAGGGTACCCGCACAAGGACATTGCAGAGATGCTGGGGATATCGGAGAACACCTCCAAATCGCAATTCATGAAAGCGCGGGCCTATCTGCGCAAGCTGTTGCCCAAAGAGGCGGCGGCACAATACGGACTACAGCATGAAGGATAGCATCAACATGCTTTTCCGCGACCGGTTCCAGGGGCACGAGCTGCCTGTGGACCCCGGTGTGTGGCAGGGCATCACACAGCAAATGGCCCCTGCTGTCGCACCCGGCGACGATGCCTTGAGCAAGCTGTTCAAGGACCGTTTCCAAGGACATGAAACACCTGTGGACCCTGCGGTTTGGCAAACTGTTGCCGAACACTTGGGACATGGCACGACGGTGGTCAGCACGGCCGGCACAGGGTTCATGGCGTGGGCCGCAGCAGGTATTGCTGCAGTAGCGCTCGGGACTGCTGTATATTTCATTCAGGATGGCCCCGCAAAACTGCCCCAAGAGCAGATCGTAGAAGCGATCGTAACGCCAAGTGATCCTCCCCAGGGTGTTGCTCCCACGCACCAAGGCATACACGTGGCCGAGGCGGTTGCCGTGCATCCCGTTGCAAACGAAATAACCCGGACCGTACCGAACCATTCCCCTGCACCACGGCGGATCTCCAGCCCAGCTCTTACCACTATGAGGTCCGTGGCCCCAGCATCCACAGTTGTCCCGGTCCCAGCCCCCTTTGTAGCGATCGATGAACCCGGCCACGCGTTAGTGGAACAGATCATCACAGAGATCACAGAGCAGGCCAAACAGGCGGCGGAGGAGGAGGTACGTCAATCTGCGGATCCAAACACGAAGGAGTCTACCGACGTTGTGCCCGAACCCGTTCCTGAAATTGCGCCACCTGTGGAGCATGCCGCGCTTCCCCATTTGTTCATGCCCAACACGTTCACCCCCAATGGCGACGGCGTGAACGACGACTATGAGATCGGAACGGACGGCTTCGAAAGGCTCCTGTTCCGGGTTTACTCCATGAAGACCAACCAACTGGTCTTCAGCACCAACACCGGCGAGAAATGGACCGGGTCGCAATGCGAGGACGGGTACTATTTAGTGGCCGTTGAAGCCGTTACGACCGACGGACGATTGGTGACGGAAGGAAAAGTCGTTTGGCTGAATAGGACCCGGCTCAATTGATGCGCATAGCGACCGATCAGGCACTTTCACTGGACCGCTTCCCGACCACCCAACAGCATTCTACAAAGGCAGTTATCATTCCAAAGAAGACCATGCGGCTTTTCAGTTTCTTTACCGTGATCCTGCTCGGCGCCTTCTCTACGAAGGCCCAAGTTTTCTTCACCATCGCTGACGAATCCATCACCACCTGTACAGGGGCCCTGCTGGACAGCGGTGGCGAAGGCGCTTCGGGATACGGCAACAACGAGAATTTCACTCTTGTCATTTGTTCAGATGGGACCGGACCGGCCATCTCGTTGCAGTGGATCACCTTCAACCTATCGACGGAGGGGACGGACCCTTTGGACCGGATGACCATCTACGACGGTAACTCGACTGCGGCACCTGAGATCGGCACGTGGAGCGGTACCAATTCACCGGGCATCATCTCCGCCAGCTTCGAGAACACCTCCGGTTGCTTGACGCTGGTATTCACGAGCAATGAGGCCGGTACGGGTGTGTTCGCGGCAGCCATTAGTTGCTTCGAGCCCTGCGAACCTCCAGTAGCCTCGGCGACTTTCGGCAGCGCTGTTCCCTTGTTGGCATGCCAGAGCGAGACGATCCAGTTCGACGCTTCCGCATCCACTGCTGCCGATGGCTTCAGCATCCAAGAGTTCCGTTGGGATTTCGCCGATGGACAGTTGGACAGCCTTACGGGCAACACAGTCTCGCATTCCTTCGAGGTGCCTGGTGAATACGTGGTGCAATTGATCGTTACCGATGACAACGGCTGCATCAATACCAATTTGATAGACCTACAAGTGCTCGTGAGCACCACACCGAGCTTCGCAGGCACCACACCGAGCACGACGATCTGCGAAGGTGAGACGGTGGACCTATTGGCAACACCCGCAGCGGTACAATGGTCGGCCCTTCCGGAACCCAATTTGGGCGGTGGCGTCTTCCTTCCGGACGACCTGGGCATTCCTTTCCCGACCTCGGTGACCTTCACTCAATTCGAGCCGGGGCAGACCTTGAACAACATCAACGATCTGGAATCGATCTGCGTGGACATGGAGCACTCGTTCATCGGTGATCTCGTGATCTCCATGACCTGCCCGAGCGGCCAAAGCGTGACCTTCCACCAGCAGGACGGTGGGGGCACTTTCCTTGGTGTTCCCATTGACGATGATTCGCAGCCGGATGCGCAAGGGGTTTGCTGGAACTATTGCTGGAGCCCGACCGCCACGAATGGCACCTGGGTGGACAATGCCCAAGGAACGTTGCCAGCGGGCACCTACGAAAGCTTGAATCCCATGAGTTCCTTGGTGGGCTGCGACCTGAACGGAACATGGACTTTTACGGTGACTGACCTCTGGGGCAGTGACAACGGCTTCATATGCAACTGGAACATCGACTTCAACCCTGCACTCTTCCCCAGCCTCACTGAGTTCACACCCATTCTTGGTGTAAGCACACCGGACTCGGCACATTGGACGGGAGACGGGTTCGTACCGGACGCGAACGACCCATTGGCCGGTGTTGCCACACCCGTGGGCGTGGGCGTGCATGACTATGTATTCGCTGTGACGGACAACTTCGGTTGCACATACGACACGACGATCACCATTACGGTGAACCCCGGAGTACCCGGGCCTATCGTGATCACGGGCGATGAACAAGTGTGCGAAGGCACCCCCGCAAACCTGACCGCACCGGGTGGCTACGACGCTTACAACTGGAGCACGGGAGCAGTAGGCCAGATCATCAGTACGTTGGAGGGTGGCGAGATCACTGTTACGGTAAGCTTGGGCGATTGCACACTGGAGTCAGGACCGTTCCTGGTCGGTCTTTCACCCAGTCCCACACCCGTCATCACCGGTCCTTCAGTTGGATGTGGCGGTGGTACGTCGACCCTCGCCACCACTGAACAATACGCATCCTACATCTGGTCCACGGGCAGCACAGACCCTTCCATTGCCGTAGGTACCGGGACCTATTCGGTGACCGTGACCGCAGCAGGTACCAACTGCTCGGGTTCCTCTGCCCCGTTCTACGTATCCGTGGGCAGCGACCCACAGGCCAACTTCTCTGTCGCTCCTCCCTCCCCGCAAGGACTCGGCACTACGGCCATTCTGACCGATGCCTCTATGGGTAATGGATCGCCCATCACGGAATGGTCTTGGGAGTTCGGTATTCCCGGTCAGGGCAGTAGCTCGCCCTCCACGGCGTTCACCTATAATACGCCGGGAACTTTCACCATCACCCTCACGGTAACTGCTGCTGATGGCTGCCAGGATGCGCTCTCCATCCCCTACACCATCTTGGCCGAGCCGATCATAATCCCGAACGTGTTCACCCCCAATGGTGATGCCAGCAACGAATACTTCGTGATCGAGAACGGCCAATACTACACCAACATGCTCACCATCTACAATCGCTGGGGGCAAGCCGTATACGAAGGCAAGAACTACCGGAACACGTGGCGCGGAGCCGATGTACCCGATGGCACCTACTACTACGTTTTCAGCACCCTTGACGACAACATGGAATACGCCGGGCACGTCACCATTCTCCGGTAGTTCCATGGCCGCATGACGGATGAATGAGCAGTCTTGGAAGGCTTCGATCAGGCTCTGACCAGGGTCTATTCCGCAAAGGACAACCGCTGGGTCTTCAGAACCAAAAGCAGCAAAGAGCATTGGACCGGGGGCCATGGCGAGGATGGTATGTACTTGGTAGCCGTGGAAGCTGAGGACTGCAAATGGACACACCACAACGGTAGGCAATGTGGTCTGGCTGAACCGGAACCTATCAGGCTCCTTTCTCCCCACGACCCAAGGGCTTAAGTTTGGCAACGTTTTAGATCATCCGGCGTCTTGTTGACCTAGACCATTTTGAAAGGCCACACCGATCCGAATCGACCGCGTGACCACTATGCGACATACATATCTCACCTTTCTTGGTCTTTTGGCCACTACTTGGACGTTCGGTCAGACCTACACCATCAGCGGTGGTGATATCAGCACCTGCTCCGGTGTGCTGTGGGATTCCGGCGGCGAAGCATCGACCGGTTATCTGGACAACGAGGATTACACCATGACGATTTGCCCGGACGGTTCGGGCGAAAGCTCGATCTCACTGCAATGGCTCGCCTTCCAACTTTCACTTGAGGGTGAGTTCGGCACACTGGATCGCCTGAGCATCTACGATGGTACGGACACCGGCGCACCCCTGATCGGCATCTGGACGGGTAGTGCCGCGCCCACCGTAGTGGCCGCTTCCTTCACGAACTCCTCCGGATGCCTTACGCTGAGGTTCGAAAGCAACGATATCGGCATCGGTGCTTTTGTAGCCTCGATCTCCTGCTACACCCCCTGCGAGCCACCGGTCGCCGTGAGTTCCATGGGTACGGCGGCACCGGCACAGATCTGTTTGGGTGAACCGATCACCTTCGACGGGACCGCCTCAACGGCCGGATCAGGTTTCAACATCGCAAGCTATGCTTGGGATTTCCGCGATGCGTCGCCGATAGGGACGGATAGTCTGGTTTCCCATCCATTCACAGCGCCCGGGGAATATTACGTGAACCTTTCGGTGACCGACGACAACGGTTGTGTAAGCACCAATGTGGAGGAACTGCAAGTACGCGTTTCCACCACGGCCGACTTTACCGGGACCTTGATCTCGGACAACGAGGTATGCACTGGGGAAACCGTTACGCTCACGGGTGTCGTGGAAAGCCCCATATGGACCAATGCACCTGTACCGTTCATTGAAGGTCTCACGTTCCTTCCGGATGGTAGTGGCGTCTGTTACGAGTCTGAATTGACCGTTTCGGGGTTTCCCGATGGCACGGTAATTCCCGGCGCGAACGGTATTGTTCAGGTGTGCATGGTGCTCGAACATTCGTTCGTCGGTGATCTTGACGCCACCCTCACCTCGCCGAACGGAACGCCTGTTGTCATCTTCGATGGGGAGTTAGGCGGAGGTACTTACTTGGGCGGAGCGGACAACAATGATGATGGAGTGCCGGGGGTGGGTGCGCTTTATTGCTTTCAGGCCGTCGGCGATCTTGGCACCTTGACCACTGAGATAACCAACGGCAATACGATCGAGGCCGGCACCAATCCACCTGGGCCCAGCGCGGTCCCCGGTAACTATACGGCGGATGGTGATCTCAGTGCTTGGACCAACTCTCCGTTGAACGGGAATTGGACCTTGACCATTTGCGACGACGCGTTCATCGATGATGGGTACATCTTCGAGTGGTACATCTCCTTTGATCCGCTGCTCTATCCGGATGCGGTCAGCTTCGCTCCGCACATCGGGATGGGCCCCGATTCGACGGCATGGACAGGACCGGATATTGTGGGTACAGATCCGAACGGTGAGATCGCCACGGTGATCCCCTCCGAGATCGGTCAGTACGAATACACCTATACGGCGATCAACGACTTCGGCTGCTCGTTCGACACCACGTTCACGATCAACGTCGTGCCCGGTATCGATGGTCCGATCATCGTCACCGGGGATGATCTCGTGTGTGATGGCTCCATTGGTACTATCAGCGCTCCTGTGGGATTCGACTCGTATGAATGGAGCAACAATTCCGTTGGGCAGGTGATCAATGCAGGACCGGGCTCTTATACTGTTATAGTCTCGGAAGGAGCGTGCAGCATAACCTCTGAACCCTTCATCATGAACGGGGCTCCGAGTCCTTCACCTGTGATCGAGGGGCCCGAGTTCAGTTGCGGTGGCCAAGCAGCTGTACTGACCACGACACAATCCTATGCCAGTTATAGCTGGTCCAACTCGAGCACGGATCCGTCGATCACCGTGGGCACAGGATCGTATTCGGTGACCGTGACGAACACAGAAGGCTGTAGCACCACTTCGGATCCATTCGTCGTTACCGTGGGGAGTGCCCCCCAAGCCAACTACACTGTGGCACCCTCATCTCCGCAAAGTATCGGGACAACGGCCATCTTCACCGATGCCTCCACGGGCGGCGGCTCACAGATCACCGACTGGTCCTGGGAATTCGGCATCCCGGGCCAAGGCAGCACATCCCCCTCCACCAGCTACACGTTCAGCACGCCAGGTACATACAACGTGACCCTGACCGTGATAGCTGCTGACGGCTGCGAGAACGCGCTCACCGTTCCGTATGTCATTCTTGCGGAAGAGGTGATCATCCCGAACGTTTTCACCCCGAACGGGGATGCCAACAACGAGTATTTCGTGATCGAGAATGGACAGTACTACACCAACACGCTGGCGATCTACAACCGCTGGGGACAGGCCGTATTCGATGCGAAGAATTACCGGAACACTTGGCGCGCCGCCGATGTCCCCGATGGCACCTATTACTACGTTTTCGCCATCGAGAACGGGAAGGAATACACAGGGCACGTGTCCATCCTGCGCTAGTCCTCACCACGATCCAAGGTCCGAAAGGCTTGACATCCCGGAAGCCTTTCTTCTTTTCTCCCATCCCTGTCGCCAAGGCCCTGACCCACGATATACGCCGAAGGACCTCCGCGATCCTGCGGACCTTCCATCCCAGTTCGGTCACAAACCAGGACCTTGCCTGTTGGCATTCGGGCCACGTCCGACCTCCGCCTCGTAAGATCCCTAGGCTGACCGCCGGTCCGCGCAGGATCGAAGGGCCCGCCAGCCAACGAAAAGCCGGTCCTCTGCGTCACTTTGGAGACATGCGCCCAAGGTTTATCCTACGACCAGAGCCGTCTACGGCACCACTGCCCGGGCGGAGTTCGGTGGCCACCTTAAGTGGATCATACTACACGTTGAACCCCTTAACCTTCAAGCCCAAGGCCATTGGGGGATGGACCAAGGCCCCAATAAGTCTTGGTTGGGCCATCGAATTACACCGGAATGTGTGCTGAAACCCAAAGGAAAGAGGCGCACATCGTAGCCGAAAGGTCATTAAGTTTGGCGACATTTGAACATCTGTTGAATACTCGATCGGACAAACGCATACCGCCCCCCAATACCCGAACACGGACCCACATGCGAAGTACACTTTTGACCATTCTCGGCTTTCTGGCCGCCACGTGTACGTATGGGCAGCCATCGTTCACCATCAGCGGCGGTGATATCAGTACCTGCACCGGTTACCTATGGGATTCCGGCGGCGAGGCCTCGACCGGCTATTTGGACAATGAGAATTACACCATGACCATTTGCCCCGACGGATCCGGGGGTACCTCCATCTCTTTGGATTTCTCTTTGGCCTTCTCCCTCTCGGACGCTGGATCCGATCCGTTGGACCAACTCTCGATCTATGACGGCGACAACGTCAACGCCCCGCTCATTTACTCGTTCAACGCCACCAACGTGCCTACGGTCGTCTCGGCCTCGTTCGGGAACACCTCGGGATGCCTCACGCTGAACTTCACGAGCAACGAGGCCGGCACCGGTGCATTCCTCGCGCTCATTTCGTGCTACACTCCATGCGAGCCTCCGGTGGCCATTGCGACCATGGGCATGAGCTCGCCTGCATTGGTGTGCATAGGGGAGGAGATCACCTTCGATGCATCGGCATCCACGGTATCCACCGGGAACAGTATCGCCGAGTACCGGTGGAATTTCGTTGATGGAACAGTGGATAGCTTGAGCGGCGCCGTCGTCACACACGCCTACGAAGTTCCCGGTGCCTACACGGTGCGCCTGCTCCTGACCGACAATTCCACGAATGAATGCACGAGCACGAACCCCATCGACCTTCAGGTCTTGGTGGATACCCGACCTGACTTCACTGCACTGACCTTGGATACGGTCACGATCTGCTTGGGCGAATCCGTTCCCTTGAGCGCCGTTGGTGTGGAGGCCGTTACGTGGTCCGGAGCTCCGATCGTTGACTTCGGCGGGCCGGTCTATTTGCCGGACAACCTGCTCACGCCTTTCATTTCGAGCATCGATTTCACAGGGTTCCTACCCGGTGCCACCTTGCAGAACGTCGATCTGTTAGAGTCTATCTGTGTGAGCATGGAACATTCCTATATGGGGGATACGGACCTTATCCTCATCTGTCCGAATGGTCAACAGGTCTACATGCACGAATATGCAGCCGGGACCTCGGGCACCAACACGTTCATCGGTGATCCGCTGGACGATGATGCGCAAGCGGGCGTTCCCGGGATCTGCTTCGACTATTGCTGGACCTCGAACGCTCCGAATGGCACGTTCGATGAGTCGTCGACCAATGGCATCTCCCCCAATGTGCAGCCATCGACCATTTCACCGGGGGGCAATTCCTTGATCCCCGGAGACTACACGAGCGAGCAACCGTTGAGCCAATTGGTGGGTTGTCCGCTGAACGGAACATGGACATTCCAAGTTGTGGACCACTTGGGTTCAGACGATGGGAATATTTGTTCCTGGGGCGTCACATTCGATGCTTCCCTCTATCCTGATCTCACCGTGTTCACGCCGATCTTGGGTGTCAATGACCTTGATTCCGCTAGTTGGAGCGGCAACGGGGTAGCTACCGACCCGCAAACCCCGTTATTGGCGGTCGCTACTCCCACAGCGGAAGGAACTTTCGAATATGTCTTCACGGTGATAGACAACTTCGGTTGCGCGCACGATACATCCATGACCATTGTCGTGAACCCCGGCGTACCCGCGCCGATCTTGATCACCGGTGATGCGCTGGTGTGCGAGGGGGCGCTTGCCTACCTCAGTGCTCCTGCGGGCTTCACGACCTATACCTGGAGCAACGGCTCCGTTGGCCAGAACATCAGCACACAGGTGGGCGGTGAACTCACCGTAACTGTCGGGCTAGGCGATTGCACCTTGGAATCCGAGCCCTTTACGGTAGGCCAATCCCCCAGTCCAGTGCCGATTGTCACCGGACCTTCGAGTGGATGCGGTGGCGGTGCCTCAACACTTACCACCACAGAGCAATACGCGACCTACGCTTGGTCCAATGGCAGCACGGATCCGTCCATCTCCGTTGGTACTGGCACGTATTCGGTGATCGTGACAGCCATCGGGTCCAACTGTTCGGGTGCCTCCGCACCTTACCCTGTCACAGTAGGCAGCGACCCACAGGCCAACTTCTCGGTGGCACCACCTTCCCCGCAAGGTATCGGGACAACGGCTACGTTCACCGATGCCTCCACGGGCAATGGTTCGCCTCTTACCGAGTGGGCTTGGGAATTCGGCAACACTGGTCAGGGCAGCAGTTCACCCTCGACGTCATACACGTTCAATACCCCGGGGAACTACAACATTACCCTCACGATCACGGCGGCCGACGGATGCCAGGATACCCTCACCATTCCTTACATCATCCTGCCCGAGCAGATCATCATCCCCAACGTCTTCACCCCGAACGGCGATGCCAACAACGAGTACTTCGTGATCGAGAACGGCCAGTACTTCAGCAATACGCTCGCGGTCTACAACCGCTGGGGACAGGCGGTGTTCGATGCCAAGAACTACCGCAACACGTGGCGCGCGGCCGATGTGGTGGACGGCACGTACTACTACGTTTTCACCACCTTGGAGGACAACAAGGAATACACGGGGCACGTCACCATTCTCCGGTAGGCACCCTTCTACCATCTTGGAAAGGCTTCGCGCAGGCGAAGCCTTTCTACTTTCGCACCCCAGCCAGCCGCGCTCATGAAGGTCATCGAACATCTCCGCAAAGCGGATCGCACGCTCCTCTCGTTCGAGATCCTCCCCCCATTGAAGGGAAAGGACATCCGGTCGATCTATGAAGGCATCGATCCGTTGCTGGATTTCAAGCCCAGCTTCATCAATGTGACCTACCACCGGGAGGAGGTCATTTACAAAGAGCGGGGGCAAGGCTTGTTGCAAAAAGTGCGTGTGCGCAAACGGCCCGGAACCGTTGGTATTTGCGCCATGATCAAGGCCAAGTACAACATCGACTCCGTACCGCATTTGATCTGCGGCGGATTTACCAAGGAGGATACCGAGGACGCCTTGATCGAACTGAACTTTCTGGGGATCGACAACGTGCTGGCCCTGCGCGGCGATGCCATCAAGAGTGAATCATCCTTCATCCCCGAGCGGGAAGGACATGCCCATGCCGACGAGCTGATCCGCCAGATCGCAGGGCTGAACAAGGGGAAGTACCTCCATGACGAAGAGCTGGAAGCCGCCCCCACCGATCTGTGTGTTGGCGCTGCTTGCTATCCGGAGAAACATGCGGAGGCGTTGAACCTTGGCACCGACATCGCCTACCTGAAACGGAAGGTGGATGCCGGAGCCGAATATCTGGTGACCCAGATGTTCTTCGACAATGCCAAGTACTTCCGCTTCGTGGAACTGTGCCGTGCCGAGGGGATCGACGTACCGATCATTCCGGGACTGAAACCGTTGACCACCCTGAAGCACATCGCGTTCATCCCGAAGACCTTCGGTATCGATCTACCACAACCCTTGGCCAGCGAACTGGTAGCCTGCAAGAGCGATGCGGACGTGAAACAATTGGGTGTGGAATGGAGCATCGCACAGACCAAGGACCTGATCTCCAAAGGCGTTCCGTGCGTCCACTTCTACACGATGGGCAAGAGCGACGCCGTCCGGTCCATCGTAAAGGCTGCTTTCTGACCATAAGATCCGGCGAAAAGCGGGGTTCCAGCGTTACTTCGTGTGAATGCGTGCCCTGATCGCCATAGCCTTGCTCTTCCCTGCCATGTGTCCAGGGCAGGCGTGCTTCGACAAGGCCCTCGTGCAAGAGATAGCCCAGCGCGAGGCTCACCCGGCTATGGAGAAAGCTGGTGATGGGCCCGACCGGGGGTATGACCTGAACTACCATCGGCTTGAACTTTCGGTGGACCCTGCGGTGCGCAGCATCACCGGCTCGGTAACGCACTATTTCACGGCGTTGGCCGATCTTTCCGCCTTAAACTTCGACTTGGCCGGCCCGCTGATCGTTTCAGAAGTGCTGTACCACGGGGTCGCGATCACGTTCACCCGGACCGATGATCTGCTTTCCATCGAACTACCCGCAACACTTCCACAGTCCCAACGGGATTCCCTGACGATCAACTATTCCGGTGTACCGCCCAATAGCGGCTTCGGTTCCTTTGTGCAGAGCGCGCACCAAGGCGCCCCAATACTTTGGACGCTATCGGAGCCTTACGGTGCGCGCGATTGGTGGCCGTGCAAACAGGACCTGGAGGACAAGGCCGATTCGCTGGATGTGCTGGTTACCGTTCCCCTGGGCCACCGCGTCGCGAGCAATGGCCTTCTCATATCGGAGACACCGACCGATCCCGAACATGTACGCTTCCATTGGCGGCATCGGTACCCGATCGCCTACTACCTCGTTGCCTTCGCAGCCACGAACTATACCGTGTACAGCGAAGTGGTCCCATTGCCTGAAGGACCTGTGGAAGTGCTCAACTACGTTTTCCCCGAGGGCTTGGCGAGCGCACAGGAACAAACGCCGGATATCATTCCTCAGATGCAATTGTTCAGCGCGTTGTTCGGCCCCTATCCCTTCGCGAGCGAGAAGTACGGGCACGCGCAATTCCTTTGGGGTGGCGGTATGGAGCACCAGACCATGAGCTTCATGGGGGGGTTCTATTACGAACTATTGGCGCATGAACTTGCGCACCACTGGTTCGGCAATACGGTAACCTGCGGAAGCTGGGAGGATATATGGCTGAACGAAGGGTTCGCGACCTACTTGGCCATGTTGTGCTATGAACGCCTGCAACCGGATGAGTGGCCCAACGTACGTGAAGAACGCCACCGCATTGCTACCTCAGCTCCGGATGGCAGCGTCCTATGCACCGACACAACATCGGTAGGCCGCATCTTCAGCTCTCGCCTGTCCTATGTCAAGGGAGCCTACCTGCTCCACATGTTGCGCTGGACATGCGGCGAAGAGGCCTTCTTCGCGGGCTGCAGGAACTACTTGAACGACCCTGCGCTACGATTCGCATCCGCTTTGACGCCTCAGTTCATGGCGCACATGGAGCAAGCCAGTGGACGGGATCTCACGGAGTTCTTCGCGGATTGGTATACCGGCGAAGGATTCCCCAGCTACACCATCACTTGGACGCAAGGGACGGATGGGAACGGACGCTTGGAAATGGTGCAGACCACCTCACACCCGAGCGTGCCGATGTACGAAATGGCCGTGCCGATCCGGTTCACGAACGGAACTCGCGATACAACACTTGTCTTGGATCAAACGACCAACGTCCAGATCTTCGACTTCCACCTGGACTTTCTGGCAACGAATGTCGTGCTGGACCCTGAACAACATATCCTGAGCGGCCCTAGCAGCGTGAAGAAAGTGCCTGTTTCAGCGTTCGGTGATCCCAAGCCCATGGTCTATCCTAACCCGGCCGGGAACTCAACGGTGTTGTACTTGGATGACGATCTGCAGGGAGAGGCCCAGGTAAGGATCGTGGATCGCACCGGCCGGTCGGTGCGTGATACACGATCACCGATCCAAAGTCGCGAACTACAGGTCGACCTCCTCGGTATCGCCAGCGGCCACTACGTGCTGGAGGTGATCACCGAGCGCAGCACCTTGCGCCTGCTGATGATCAAGCTGTGACCCGACCCGCGAGCAACCGCTCCACATACTTGCCCAGCACATCGTACTCGATGTTCACGACTTGTCCTGTGCCAAGGTCGCGGAACGTGGTGTTCTCGAACGTGTACGGAATGATGGCTACGCTGAAGTCGCGGTCGGTAAGCGAGGCGATGGTCAGGCTTACGCCGTTGATGCAGATGCTCCCTTTCTCCACGAGCAATTGCTTCTTCTCGGGCACTGCGAAACGGAACGACCAGCTACCGTTCAACGCCTCCACTACGCTGCATTGCGTCACGGCATCCACGTGGCCTTGTACCATGTGACCATCGAGCCGATCACCGAGCCGTAAGCTGCGTTCCAGATTCACGCCGTGGCCCGCGCGCAATGCACCCAGATCACTGCGCTCCAACGTTTCCTGTACGGCTGTCACCGCGTAGCGATCGCCATCGATCCTTACCACGGTGAGGCAAACGCCGTTGTGCGAGATGCTCTGATCCACACGCAGCTCGGGCGTCATGCGTGCACGCACCACAAGATCGCAATTGGTGCCGTTGCGTTCAACGGACACCACCTCTCCCACTTCCTCGACGATCCCCGTGAACATCAGTTGAGCTTGCCTTGTCCGGAGCTGCCGAGAATGTGGACATATCCGTTCAGCTGCACCACCTCGCTCCCGGCCAACCGGACGAAGGTGACACTGCACAGGTAATAGTAGACGCCGTCGGGCAGCGGCTCCGAGGAGTCCTTGTAACTGCCTTTCCAGTTGATGTCCGGATCCTGCGTTTCGAACACCACTTGGCCCCACCGGTTGAAGATCTGCAGATCGATCTGCTTCACCCCACGATAGGGAAATGGCCCGAAGAGGTCATTGTTACGATCTCCGTTCGGCGTAAACACGTTCGGCAATTCATACTCCGGGCAATTGTCACCGCACACGGCTTCAACGAACGCGCTCTCGTTCCCCAAGGTGTCCAAGGCGGTCACTTGATAGCACCCCGCAACGGAGCTCCCGTTGGTGTGGGTGAACACGGTATTCTCCGCACCACTGATGACTGCGATCAGCTGGAACGAGCCGTCCACGCTATCCGCGAAATAAACGTGGTACGCGTAGGTATCCGAAGCACACGAGTTGTTCGGATCGTTCCACGTCAATGTGTTCAGCGGGAGCTCGCAATCGTTCTCCATCACCACGGCCGGAGCACACGGTGGTGTACGATCCACAGGAACACCGCACACCTCTTGGCTCCAGTTCAGCAGTGGCGCTACGATGGATGCATCGCTGTAGGCACCTGTACTGACCACGTAATAGCAGTACTGCTGGCCGTTGATCAATGCGGTATCGGTGTAGCTCACAGTGGTGCTCGTGCCGATCAGGTCCCAGACCGCTCCGTTCTGCCGGTACACATCGTAGGCGCTGTTGATCCACGGCGTATTCAACGTCCACGAGATGGTCAGTTGCTCATCGTTCGGTTCAGCGCTGATGTAGACCGACGAGGCCACACTGCTGGAGCCGATCAAGTCCTGACCATTCGCACCAAGAAGTTCGATCCGGTACACGTGCGCCGCAGTGCGCGTATCGATACCCGCATCGATGAAAGTGGTATCCGGATGCGCTAAGAACGGATGCACACCACTGGTCCAGATCAATTGATCGGCCGTGGTAAGGCCTGCCCCACGATAGAGCTTGAACTGATAGGGGCCCGGTCGTGCGACGGTATCAAGATCATAGGCATTGCCCCACTGCACTGTATCCACACCGATGCTCACATCGGTTACGCCCACGCTCACCTTGGTGATCACAGGTACTTGGCGATCCAGGATGGCGCAGAATTCATCGCTGGCATAGCTCTGGGCACCATCGGGAAAAACAGCCACCACCATGTAGCAATATTGGTTGCCGATGATCAAGCCATCGCTGTCCAAATAACTGTTGTTCCCAAAGCCGTCCAACTCCGCGACCAGGGAATAGCCGGTATAGGCCGGCACCCCGGTCTCACAAAGGTCCGGGTCATAGCCGTACAAGCCGCTTCGCCGGTACACCAAATAACCGAAAGCATTGGTGCATGGGCTCTGATCCCAGTTGAGCTGGATGGAATTGCCGGAAGGTAAAGCGGTCGGGTTCTCCGGCGCCGGACCCACGATCGTGATGTTGATCGTTCGGTAGTCCTGCAAGGAAACAAGCTGACCGACATCCTCCCCATTGTCCACCGCATTGAACACCACTTGATAAGGTTGCAGGCGAACATGGGCGCAGACCGTGTTCCAGTTGAAAACGCCGTTCACGTTCTGGGCTGGTGTGGGACTTAGGAACGTTGCCGGGGACTGCCCCAGAACGAAAGGTTGTCCAAGCGCCGTAAGCGTGACCACCTGACCTGGGTCAGGGTCCGAAGCCTGCACGTTGAAGGTGAGAAGGGTACCGGCCTCCACGCACGTATCGGCCTCTTGACTGATCACTGGCGGGCGGTTGTTGCACGGCACCACGGTGATCTGCATGTCACGTGTAACCCAGCCTACCTCCACGTAACGCCCGTTCACCAACCGCCATTCGCGCACGATGAAGGCGATGTTGTATTCGCCTGCTACACCGGGCGCGTCCCAAACTATTGTCCCTGTTTGCGGATCGATGCTGTAGTTGGGGCCAGGAAACGTGTAGCCCTCGATCGGAATACCGAATAAGCCCAAACAGACGGTAGGCTCGAAGGATAGACTATCGCCATCCGGATCTATCGCTGCGGGATTGTGGATCCATGGTCGGCCTTGGCACGCATCCTGAATAGGCGGGTTCAAGAAGCGCACGGAACAATTCCCCCCCGTAAGTGGCGAGATGGTGAACTGCGTGCTTACGCTGAAGGACTGTGCTATGGAGTTCGGGATATTCACCACCCCGCCGTTCCTGTTCGGGTCGTCCATGTAGATCGTGTACTGCCCAGCACCGATGTACTCATGTTGGGTAACGTACTCGCTGCGTCTCAGGTCGCGCGTCGGGTCGTCAATAATATTGGTCCGCGGTATGGTGTCATTGATCGGGGAATCGCCATAGTTGATAGCGAGTTCGGGTCGATCGGCAGGGGCACTCAACTTGGTATGCGTAATGATCGTGATCTCGTACCAGTTGCTATTCCCTATTCGGCAAACAATGATCTCCCCCGCCCTATTGTGGGTGGCGAAGGCCATGGCCGAACAGCCAAGGAAGAACAGGAAGGCGAGGGGGCGGAACAGGGACATAAAAGGAAGTACAAAGTACGGCAATACCGGTGGGCGAACGTTGTTCGTACCACACGAATTGCGCCGCTATTGCTACACCCCCAAGACCTGTTGCACAACCGGAGCGCTACCCGTGGACGGCTATCTTTAACCCCGTCGCATCAGGTTCTCCTACGCGCCCTCGATCCCACCCATGATCACCCTATCGAAGAGCACCCGCCCGTCCACCTCACGGGACACCTTGGTCATCTTGGATTCCCTGTCGCAACTGCGCAACTTGGATCTGGAGCGCAGCGATCGCCAATACCTGAACGAACAACTGGAGGCCGATCCCGCATTGGCCACCTGCGATGTGAGCGGCAGGCTCTTCATCGCACACTTGGTGAAGAAAGGTGACCGTTCCCAGCAACTGGAAAAAGCCCGTCGTGCCGGTGATGCCATGGCCGTTCGGCTGAATGGTGCCAAGCGCACCGAAGCCCAGATCATCAGCCTACAGGACGATGCGGGGCTCACCCTCGCGCTAGCAGAAGGGGTGGCATTGGGCAGCTACGCCTTCCGCAAATACAAGAGTGATGAGAAGGGCGCACCCACGCTGGAAAAGCTGCCGATCATTGCCAAGGAAGTGGATGCCGCCGCGTTGGAGGAGCAGATCGATATCATCGAAGCCACCTACACCGCCCGCGATCTGGTGAATGAGCCGGTCAGCTTCCTCAACGCCAAGCAACTGGCTTCGGAGATCCGCAACCTCAGCCGCAATGCGGGCTTCAAGGTGCAGGTCATGGACAAGGCGCAGATCGAAGCCCAAGGCATGGGCGGACTGCTCGCTGTGAACAAAGGCAGTATCGACGAGCCCACGTTCACGATCATCGAGTGGAAGTCGAAGAAAGCGGTGAACAAGAAGCCGCTGCTCTTGGTAGGCAAAGGCGTGGTGTACGATACCGGCGGGCTCAGTCTGAAACCTACGGCCAACAGCATGGACCAAATGAAGTGCGACATGGCCGGTGCCGCCGCCGTGGCCTGCGCTATTTCCATCGCCGCCAAGCAGGAGTTGCCGCTCCACGTCATCGGCTTGATCCCTGCCACGGACAACCGCCCCGGTGGCAACGCCTACGCACCCGGTGACGTAGTGCGCATGCACAACGGTCTGCGTGTGGAAGTATTGAACACCGATGCCGAAGGCCGCATGATCTTGGCTGATGCCCTGAGCTACGGTGAGCGCTACCAACCAGAATTGGTGATGACCATGGCCACACTTACCGGTGCCGCCATGCGCGCCATCGGCACCTACGGTACCGCCGTTATGGGTACGGCACCCGATGCTGAATTCGCGAAACTGGAAGCCGCCGGCAACGCTGTCTTCGAACGCACTGCGCGCCTCCCTTTCTGGGACGAATACGGCGAAGAGATCATCAGCGACGTGGCCGACATCAAGAACCTCGGCAGCGACCTCGGCGGGGCACAAACGGCCGGTAAATTCCTGGCGCGTTTCACCACGTACCCGTTCATCCATCTGGACATTGCCGGACCAGCCTTCCTCTCCAAGCGCGATGGGTATCGCACCAAAGGCGGCACCGGTGTCGGCGTGCGCCTCTTCTACGAATTCATGAAACAGCGCGCGGTAGCGCGCTAGGGCGCAAAACTTCGCGCCCGTACGCATCCATGAGCGATAATCACACACCCCTACGCGTCGGCATCAGTTGCGGCGATCTCAATGGCATCGGCATCGAAGTGGTGTTGAAATGCTTCGAGGACAACCGCATGATGGCGGATCTCACCCCGGTGCTGTACGCGTCTTCGCATGCTGTGAGCCATCACCGCAAGGCCCTCGGCCTTGAAGACGTGCAGTTCCACCGCGTCCACGATGCACGCGAGGCACTGGCTAAGAAATTGAACTTGGTGAACGTCTGGGAAGAAGACATCACCATTGAACTGGGCAAGCCATCCGGCCCACTCGCGGCGTATGCGATCAAGAGCTTGGAGGCCGCCGCACAAGACCTCGCCAGTGGCAAGGTGGATGTGCTGGTCACCGCCCCGATAGACAAGCACGCCATGCAACAGGCGGGCTTCGCCTATCCCGGCCACACTGAGTTCCTACAACACATGGCGGGCAGCGACAGCGAAGTGCTGATGGTGCTTGTTGCCGATGGACTGCGCGTGGGTACGGTCACGGGCCACATTCCGTTGAAGGATGTTGCCAACGCCATCACGACCGATCGCATCATTGCCAAGGCTCGGCTCTTGCACCAAAGCCTGATGCGCGATTTCGGCATCCTGGAACCACGCATCGCCCTGTTGGGATTGAACCCGCATGCTGGCGACAACGGTGCTCTGGGCAGCGAGGACAAGGAGCGCATTGCCCCGGCCGTGCGCAAATTGAACGAAGAAGGCATCGTGACCATGGGCCCTTACGCCGCCGATGGCTACTTCGGCAACGGCAGCTACAAACACTTCGATGGCGCACTGGCCATGTACCACGACCAAGGGCTGGCTCCCTTCAAAGCGCTGAGCTTCGGGCATGGGGTCAACTTCACCGCTGGGCTGCCCATCGTACGCACCAGCCCGGATCATGGCACCGGCTTGGACATTGCGGGCCAAGGGATAGCTGATGAGGGCAGTTTCCGGGCGGCTGTTTGGATGGCAGGAGACATCCACCGTAACCGGGAGTTGTACAAGACCTTGTCCATCAACCCATTGCAGCCACAGAAGCGGGAGAAGGACCGGAAGGATGGGTAGGGTCTAGTAGAGCACCACTCGCCTGCTAAGTCGTGTTCCCGAAGCCTCCGCTCGCACCACGTAAACACCGCGCGGCAGTGCGGCAACGTTCAGTTGCGTTGGGCTGCTGGAGTTGGACATACTAACCACAGCACGGCCGGCCATGTCCACCAAAGCGATGTTCTCCAACTGTTCTTTGCTTGGAGTGGTTATCGCGAGTAGACCAGCGCGTGCATCGTAGGCGACCTCCAATGCACCCGCACTGTACTCGCCCACGGCGCTTTCGCAGGTGCGGAGTTCGAGTTTGTCGACATAATACGTGGCCTGTTGTGAAGGGAACGACGATGGACCCACGTAGATGGTATCCGCAGAAGCGGGTCCGTTGAAGTCGCCGATGGTGATGTATTCTTCTCCACCTGTCGCAATGAAAGAACCGCTCAGCACCGACCACTCCGCCGTATCCACCGCGGTCGTATTCAGAATGAGTTGAGATTCCGTAGTCCAATTCAACGTGTCGTTACCGTTGCAGGTGGTTGGGAAATAACTCGTGCAGATCACGTACAAGTCGGTTGTGCGGAATGCGGACTGTTCTGCCAATGAGACATTCGCTGAGAAGCAATACTCCACACCAGCCTCCAATGGCTCTGTAAGAGGTGAGGATAGATAGAAGCTCGGTGGAAAGTCTGGATCTAGTGCGAATGTGGTGGTCGTTGTATACGCCACACCATCTGCCGGTATTTGATATCCAAAGAAATTTGATGGGGTTCCAGCGTTGGGGAAGCCATTCACCGTGCTGCAAACGTTGAAATATGCACCACCAGCAGCGCATTGCGCTCGTGTCCAAAAAGCAAGGTCCACGTAGCTAGAATTAGCGATACAGGGCACATCCATTTCCTCGAAACCGGGGTTTGGAATAAGGTTCTGTGCAGTACTTGGCAAGCCAAAATGCACCAAGACCGCTGCTGCCAGCCCCCTACAAGTCTTTCTCGCCCCTGCCATTGTCGATCAGTGTTGAACAATGCACGACGAAATGATGCACTCTTGCCCGCTGGTGAAGCGCAGGAAATAAGCGCCATTGGACACGTCCCTGACATCAATGAAAAAAGGCGATGCCAACACGCTTTGGGTTAAGGCAACCGCGCCGGTTGCGGAAATAAGTTCAAGTGACCCGACTATTTCGGTCTCGGTGAATGAGATGTGGGATCGGTCCATGGCCGGGTTGGGTGAAACGGCCATGTGCACATGCTCCAATGTCCCGCGGCTCCTGCCCGGAGAATGCGGATCATTCTCTTGCGCCGTTCCTTCTCCAGGTATCCAGCAATACCGATCGCGTTGTATCCGGTCGCAAGCAGCGTTATGCTGGTAGCGCACCCGACAATGGTTCTGGCCGACCAGCAGATCTGGTGACGCGAAACCCACTGCCGTCAGGAAAAAAGAGAAGAATGATGTTGTACGCGGCATGCATGTCAAGAGCGTTCTAAGCCCTCGAATGTAGTCACTCCTGGAGCAACTTGCGTTACAAGGATCGTGAATTCTTCGCGAGGTGTATCTCGTGTTGCTCGCGTTTGGAAATGCTCCAAAGACCGCCTATCTCTGTTGTCACCAAGCCACCCCGATCATGGAACACCGTAGCACGTTGCTCACTTCGCTTTCGGCTGTTCTATTCTTCAACTTTGGGGTCAAGGCCCAGTCCCCACATACCATCGCCGAGCTGAACGCTCGTACGGTGAACACGAGCTATGAGGTAGGTGCCATTCCCGGCGCCAGTAGCGCAAGCAACAACGGCGGCGCACAATACTCCATTCCCATTGAGGTATCATCAGGCACCAACGGGGTGCAACCCCAACTGGCATTCACATACGATTCACAACGCGGCAACGGCCTCCTCGGCATGGGCTGGGCGATGGTTGGAACGTCCACCATCAACCGGACGGGCAAGGACCAGTACCACGATGGGGATGTGCAACCGTTCGACTATGGCACTGACGACCGGTTCGAGTTGGATGGTCAACGCTTGGTACTGACCAGTGGGACCTACGGCGAGTTGGGCTCCACCTACGATACGGAGTTCGCCAGCTTTTCGAAGATCGAGCTACTCACCGTAGGAGGCAACGATCAGCGTTTCTTCTATTTCAAGGTCACCACGAAAGATGGTCGCACAAGTCACTATGGCCAAGGATGGGACAACAAGATACTGTCGCGGGATGGGACAAGGGTCATCTCTTGGCGCCTCACACGTGTTACGGACGCTTTTGGTAACTACATGGTGTATCTCTACGCCCCCGACCCAGACCCGCAAACCAAGGAAAGCGAACTGACCTCCATCACATACACAGGTAATGAAATAGCCGGGACCACACCCTTCGCGCACGTGGCCTTCAGCTACCAAGACCGCACTGACGTACTTACACAATACGTTGCTGGTGTGGCCTTTCGCCGCAGCAAGTTGCTCTCCAAGGTGGAGGTCTTCAGCGGCACTTCACTTGTGCGCCGCTACGAACTCAGCTACGCATTCCGCGATGGACGCGCATCGTACCTCAACGATGTGAAGTTGGTAGGTGCCGATGGGGTACACGCGTTCAATCCTACCATGTTCGCCTATGGAACCGTGCCACGATCAAGCGTGTCAGAGACGCAGGCCACATTGCAACAGGGTGGACAATTCGATGTATTCACAGGCGACTACGACGGGAACGGGATCGGCGACCTGCTCATCGCCGTGATCACGGACAACTACGGCACACGATTCCACTCCGTTTTGAAGTTGTACATGAACGGCTCCACGACGACTCCGGACTGGCAATACGTTATGCCACCGCTGAGCACCGTTCAAATGGACGTCGGATACCAGATAGACGTCTCCTAGCAATCGGTCTTCGGTGATCAGGTGGGCAGTCCACTGCACACCTACGAGGTTGCCCTACCCAACGATAGGAGCATTGCCATGCAGGACTACAATGGGGACGGGCGAGACGACATTCTTATCGCCTCGGTCATATGGGACAACAGTGCATCCGTGCAGAGCGCTAACGTGGATGAATGGGATAGACCGAACGGATTCGGTGCTTGGGCTCTCGCATCTATCGATCTCCTGCGCAGCCAGTGTACTTCGCAACAGATCGATTTTGACCAAGATCATCATGTGCCTCCCATTGGGCTACCATACTTCAAAACTCCCGGCCGTTTCATGACCATAGGAGACTTTGACGCCGATGGAAAGACCGAAGCAATGGTCATATTCAATGACCTTATTCAACGCCTTGTCGTCCCAGACCTTTCTATTCGGTGAAGAAGGATGGACTTCCCTTTCAACCACCGTTCAAACCGAAGGGGTGATAAGTACGTTGGATGCCATGAACGTGGGTGATTTTGATGGGGATGGGCGCCATGAATTCATGCTGTTCCGGGATGACACACAGAATTCAAGAACGTTCCATGCCCTGCGGCTCACCCAAGATGCCCACTTGGTTGAAACAAGATCCGGTGTTTTCAACTATACGTACGCCCCGAACGACTTCAGGCTGTGGCCTGCTGACTTCAATGGGGACGGCGTTACGGATTATTTGGTCCGAACAGCATCCGGATTCAAGACCGTGACCGGCTGGAGTCCACGTTCACCGATCAGCGTTTACTACTCCGCTGCTGCGTTCGCATTGGACGTACCGTATACTGACAATCAGGATATCGTCATTGCTGACTTGGATGGGAATGGAATGACGGACATCCTGCACCGCTTTCCTCAGGAAGGGATCAACAAGATGCGGGCATACTTCGCCTATGGGCAGGATGCGAATGGTCCGCTTTTCCACGCGCCGCCTGCGTTCAACACGATAAGTGCGAACAATGTGCTTAGAGTGGGCGATCATGATGGCGACGGCCGCATGGATGTGGTCAGCTCCAATGACTACAGCCCAACGATAACCTACACCAGGTTCAATCATGGTTCTTTTGAGAGGCAGATCGCCATTGTTTCGGACGGCTTCTGCAACCGTACACAATTCAGCTACCAAATGCACCACGCTTTGCCGGAGCCGCTACCGGTATATCCACTTGCTGTGCCGGGGTCTGTTGGACCAATTGTCCAACAGATAACATACTACACTGGCATTCAGGCACCAGTTGAAACAGGGTATTACTACCGGCAACCAAGGCGCCATATGCTTGGCCGCGGATTTCTGGGGTTCATGAACATCGAGGTCGTGAACGGGTCGGGGAGGTCGGAGCGCTTCAGTACAGTAGGCGCACCCTATTACATCCCTCTAGTACAAGATGTTCATGCTTTCAATTCGGACTGGACACCCTTGACCCATACTCACCATACCTATGAGTTGAGTGCGATCGGTGCGGTCGAGAACAAACATGTGTATTCGAAATTGACCACCACCAGCTCGACGGATCAGTTGAGCGGAGCAATAACACGAACAGATGATCACTGGGATGCATACGGCAACATCCTATCCATGACCAAAACGGTGAACGGCACGCTTTTCAGGGAAGAGACGTTGTTGGACTATGGGGCGTACGGTCCATTGCAAATACCCGATCGCGTTGTACGACGCACCACGCTCAGCTTCCGCGAGGGTCAGCCTGCACTCGTGGCGAAAACAGAGTATGCGTATGGCGCACTTGGTGCTTTGGCCCAGACGATCGAGCACGCAGGTCAGCCATTGGAGATAACCACTCGCCTGGACCGCAACAGCTTCGGTTTGATCACGAAAACCACCATCTCCGCACCAGCATCACCACAGGAGGTGCGAGCTACTGATCTCACATACGATCCGAATGGGAGGTTCCTTCTCGGCAAGATCACCTGGCTGGAAGAAGATGGGGCGCATGTTCCAGTATCAGAAAAGTACACTTACGACGAGCGCTGGGGCGTGGTAAAGAGCGCGACAGGTCCAGATGGGTTGACCACTTTACACGCACATGACTGGTTCGGCCGCGAACTGGAGACCCAGATACCGCATGTCGCAGGCACCTTGCGACACGCGATATCAATTCAGCGCTCGTGGGCGCTCGACCCGGGCACAGGGCAAGTACACATGCAACGCGTGTTTGAACCAAGCGCGCCGCGCACCGAGGAGTATTTCGACGCCGCCGGTCGGGTGTTGCGCAAAGCTGTTGAGGTCAATGGTTCGGGCCAATGGTCCGAAACGGTCAGTACCTATGATGACTTTGGCCGACTGAAATCGCGTACCGAACCCCACTTGGGCCTTGAAACACCGTTCTCCGTAAACTACACGTACAATGCCCTGGGGCAACTCGAACAGGAGCTGAACACGTTCAGCGGTCCAACCTCACATGTGTACGCCTATCCTGGCAATGGGGTGGTAACGCACACCGTAACGGCGCCGGGCTTGCGAATAAGTTCAAGCACTGCCGACGCCACCGGACTGGTCGTAAGGGCACATGACGATGGGGGCGACCTTGACTACACCTACGACAGTTGGGGTACACAAACCAAGGTGAAGTTGAACAACACGACGATCGCTTGGATGGAGTACGATGAGTACGGCAGGCAGACACGCTTGTACGATCAGAACACAGGCGTTACGAGATACGACCACGATGCATTCGGTCAACTCGTTTACATGGCCGATGCTGTCGGCAATGAAACCATATACACGTACGACAACCTCGGCCGACCAAAAGAACGTGTAGAGGCAGAAGGTAGCACACGGTGGTCCTACTACCATGTAGGCACCAGGGTGACCAGCGCACCCGTGCGCATCGTTTCTCCGGAACATGAAGTACAGTTCGAGTACGACGACCCTTACTTGCGCCTCACCAAGCGGAAGGACATTATTGGTGGGGTGACGTACGCGCACGGTTACGCCATGGACGATAACGACCGGGTTACGCAAGAAACCTATCCATCCGGTGTCACAGTGAGCTACACCTACGGGGATATCGGTCAACTTGGTCAGGTGTTCTACAATGGAGCCCCCTTGTTCGGTGGAGGCCTTCAGGATGGTTGCGGGCGCTACAAGCGTTACCAACTTGGCAACCTGCCCATTAGCAATCGCACCTACGACCATGGTTTGCCTACGGGCATACAAACACACGGTATCCAAGACCTCGAAATGGTGTGGGAACCCAGCACGGCAGACCTGCTAAGCCGCTGGGACAAACAACACCAGCTAAAGGAAATATTCACATACGATGCGTTGGACCGTTTGACAACGAACAGCGCGCGTTCCGTGGATGCGGGCGGTAACACCTTGGCCACCATTTCCGAGAACGATTTCGTATACGATGGCACAACAGGCCAAAGTCGCGGCAACTTGGAAACGAAGGAGGACATCGGGATCATGGCCTACTACGCCAACAGGCCGTATGGCGCTTACAATATCAACTACCCCACCCAACCAATTGAACCGCCCAACGTGATCAGTTTGGAAACACAGGCGATCACTTACACCAGCTTCCACAAGGCGAACTCCATCACGGAGGTCATTGGTGGCCAAGGGTACGACCTGCACTACAACTACGGCGTGGACCACGAACGCGTGACCAGTGCGTTAATGGCGCAAGGAACACTCCAAGAAACCCGCACCTATGTCGGCAACTACGAGAAACAGGTGCTAGGTGGTCACACGCGCGAACTGCACTATGTGAGCGGCGGCGATGGCCTGTGCGCCATACTTGTTACGGAGAACGGCATTACCAAGCCCTACTTCGTGTTCAAGGATCACTTGGGCAGCATCGTTTCCGTGGTTTACGACGATGCGGCGACTTGGACCATCATGGCCGAACAGAGCTTCGATGCCTGGGGCCGCCGAAGGAACAGCGCCAACTGGACCTACCAGCAACTGGACCAACTCCCCTGCTGGCTCTACCGTGGCTACACCGGCCACGAACACGTGGAACCCTTCGCGTTGATCAACATGAACGGGCGGATGTACGATCCGGTGAATGGGAGGATGATGAGCGCGGATCGTTATATACAGGGCGGGCTTGGTACACAAGGGTTCAACAGATATTCCTACGCGGGCAATAATCCTTTGAAGTTCACCGACCCTAATGGCGATTTCATTATGTTCGCAATAATCGCATCAGCCCTCATCAATGCAGGCCTACAAGGCATTACTGTTGGCTTTGACAACCCGTGGCAGTTCGCAGGTGCATTGGCAATAGGTGCTGCAGCTGGTGCAGCTGGTTACGGAGCTGCCGCTGGGATGACTGGACTAATTGGTGGCTCTGCCTTGGGCTTTTTCAATGGTGCCCTAGTTGGCGCTGCAGGCGCTGCGGCGGGTGGTGCAGTGTCCGGTTTTGGCAACTCTTGGAACACAGGTAGTTCCTTCAATTCTAGCATAGCCACAGGATGGCGTGATGCTAAGTCCGGAGCTTGGACAGGTGCCCTGGCGGGTGGAATTGGAGGTGGTATCGCCGCTCGAAAAGCGGGGCATGGTTTCTGGAGCGGTCGTAAAGCCGTTGATAATGTCATAATTAATGCGCCAAATCTGCAGGGCGCGAAGCAAGTGGGGGACATGGACTGCTTTCCGCATTGTGTGGAATCTGCCGGCCAATCTCTTGGTGTGGATGTGACAGCGGAGTCTTTCCGTGATTTCGCGGCACCTGGTAGCGATCCGTTTTCGCGAGGCTTCGAATTTGACGAAGTCGGGAATGTATGGTCGAACATGACCGGTAGGGGACATTTACAACTCGACTACGTCGGATGGAAGGAAGACATTGTTCAAAGTATTAATGATGGGGGAAGGGTAATTATCGGCAACGCCAGCCTTAGTGGTGGCCATGTCCGTCTAATCGAGTCGGTAACAGCTCGGTCCGTGTACCGTGCCAACGGATCAATCCTTAGGAGCTTCCCCCGATATACTGTTATGGACCCCAATACTGGTCGTTTCCATTTCACTTCGCTAGGCAACGCACTGCGGGGGCTAGTGCTGTATTGACTCGACAAATGTTACGAGCAATACACTTCATAGTACTGCCTTTGGTCTTTGCACGTGTTGCTCCTGCGCAGGATGGCCTTGCAACCATCCTCCATGGACTGGAAAAACACAAGACGCGGTTGGACAAAAGCATCGATTATCGCCGTTTAGCTAAATCCTGTCCGACCGAAGGGCTTTGGGCGTTACATATCCCTACCGTTTCACTTGACGAACCACAATCTCAACAAAATTTTATCAGCGGGGCGTTCACTAGGCATCTGATCCCGAACGAACGGCCCAGTCGATGGGGTAAGCGGGGGCGTAATGGGATGGAATCTTGTTTTTTCGATGGCCAAGACAGCTTGGTCGGGTCGGTTTCAATGGGCTACACCTTTACGTCATGTGACCTAAATCCTGCGCTAATGGCCAAAGATCATGAGCTCGCACGCGTTTACCGCGATTCCGTACCTGCATGCATTGTGGGAGTGTTTTGGAGCAGCCTCAGCGGATACCTTTACCAAACAGCCAGTGGTTGGTACTTGATCTCGAATTTGAAGGGAGGGCTAAGAAATGAACCGTTCGAGCGAGCACTTCAGCGATCGTGGAGTGATTTGCAACAGATGGGGCACAGCGGTTACAGTGTTGGACCATGGGATCCAAACTGAGCCACTAGGCCGCCAAAACCAACAATCCTTTACCCAACCCGAACCCGTTGGCCGACCGCCTCCCAGATTCGCGGGAACTCCTACGGTTGCGGTGCCTTTGTCGGGAATTCTCCCTCCAATGGTCGCGCCATAGGAACATTGAGGTGGTCGGGGAGATCAGGACAGGCTAAGATCGGAACTTTGCCAGACCATGACCACGAAAAAGAGCTACCGGAAACACGCTGCCACGTTCAAGACCAGGGTAGCGCTCGATGCGCTCAAAGAGCGTGAAACGCTCAGTCCCGTTTTGTCCCCATCCTCAGTTTTGAAAACAGCCCTCAGTATTGGCGGGGCTTGTAGAAGGTTTCTGTGCCAAATTTGTCATACTAAGGCATTTGATGGCATCGATACGCAAGACGAGGACCGCATCTGGCGCTACAGCCGTGCAGGTTGTACGCTATGTGGAGCGCCGTGTTGAGGTACTAAAGCACTTGGGCAGCGCACATGATCAGGAGGGGATAGATCGACTTATGGACCAAGCAAGAACTTGGTACGGCGCAAACTGCGACGATACGACCCTGTTCGCCACGGAAGCAGCCGGCCCCCTTGTGCGTGAAGGCACGGAGTTCGTTGGCGCGTTGCACACCTTGGCCTATTCCACGCTTCGCAAGGTGGCTGCGCATTGTGATCTGGATCTTCTGGGGGACGCACTGCTCCTGGACCTTGCGATCATCAGGCTAGTGGAACCCACAAGCAAGCTGCGGTCATTGCAGCTATTGGAAACATACTTCGACGTGAGGCATGCACGCAGTGCGCTCTACAAGAGAATGGAGGCCATGCTGCAACGCAAGGCCCAAGCCGAAGAGATCGCAGTGGCTTACGCCAAGGAAAAGCTCAAGGATGGTCTTTCCATGGTGTTGTATGATGTGACCACATTGTACTTCGAGTCCTTCACCGCCGATGAACTGCGAGTGCCCGGTTTTTCCAAGGACAGTATGCACCAACAACCGCAAGTGGTGATGGGCCTTTTGGTCACCCGCAAAGGGTTCCCATTGGGCTACGAGGTGTTTGCGGGGAACACTTTCGAGAGCAAGACCATGCTGCCCGTGCTCGATGCGTTCATTGCCAAGCACGGCGTTGAAACCCCTACCGTGGTGGCCGACGCGGCCATGCTCTCCAACACCTTGCTGGCCCAATTGCAGGGGCGAAAAATGTCCTACATCGTAGCAGCACGGCTGGCGGGTTCATCCCAAGAAGTAGTTGACCAAGTTTGCAAACGCCTGGTGAAAAGGGATGGCCGCACAGTGCGCGTTGCGAGTCCACACGGCGACATGGTCTGTTCGTACTCCGCCAAACGCTACCGCAAGGACAAGGTCATGCTCGAGAAGGACATTGCCAAAGCACAACTCTTGATCGCCAAGGGCGAGCCAGGCAAGCGAGCCAAGTACGTAACAGGAGGCAAGAAGGGTTATGCGTTGGATAAGGACCGGATCAAACGGGCAAAGCGACTACTGGGCATCAAAGGATACTGCACGAACATCCCCAAGGACAAGCTCGACAACCGAACCGTGATCGCGCGCTATCACGACCTGTGGCAGGTGGAAAAAGCCTTTCGTATGGCCAAGAGCGACCTGGGCGCAAGGCCCATCTTCCACGGGGCGGAAACGGCGATCAGAACACACCTGTTGATCTGTTTCGTAGCCCTGATCATGGCCCGTGCCATCGAAACCAGAACCGCTCTGTCACTGCGAAATGTCGTCGATGCACTTTGGTCTGTGACCGATGCCATCCTGTACCATCCTCAAACAAAGGAGCGCATTACGATCCGGTCTCATATCCCATCGGAGACCCAGAAGATCTTGCGTAAATTCTGAAATGTCATACTAAAGGACAAAACGGGAAGAGCGTGAAACGCTCAGTGAACTGGCCCAACGCTACCAGCTCCACCCCACGCAGATCTCCACCTGAAAGAAGGACTTCCTTGACGGTGCAGACCAAGTGTTCGGCGAGGGTCCAGTGGTGGATGCCAAGGCCCATGAGCAGGAGAAAGCCCAGCTTCACCAACAGATCGGCGAGCTGACCGTGACAGTGAACTGGCTCAAAAAAAAACTGCTGTGATGACCTTGGAGCAGCAAAGAGCCCTGATCGACCCTGGGCTGAAGGGGATGAGTATCGTGCAGCAATGCGATGTGCTGGAGATCCACCGCAGTGGGTTCTACTACACGCCCCGGCCAATGTGCCAAGAGGATCTGCGGATCATGCGCTTGATGGACGAACTGCACATGGAGGATCCCTGTGGAGGCACGCGTCGCTTGGTTGATGAACTCGTGGAGAAGGGCGTGATGATCGGCCGTGACAAGGTGCGGCGCTTGATGCAAGCCATGCGGATCAAGGCGGTGTATTGCGTGCCCAGGACCACCGTGGCCGATGCCACCAAGTACAAGTTCCCTTACCTCTTGCGTGACTTGAAGATCGAGCGTCGCAACCAAGTGTGGGCGGTGGACATCACCTATGTGCCCATACGCGGGGGCTTCATGTACATGGTGGCCGTTATCGACCTGTACAGCCGGTACATCCTGAACTGGAGCATCTCCAACAGCATGGAGGCCGAATGGGTGGTGGGCATGATCAAGGAGGCCATCGCCTTACACGGCAAGTCCGAGATCATCAACAGCGATCAAGGGTGCCATCCCGGTATACACCGGGACACCAGCGAAGCTTACACGGCCCTGTTCCGCAAGGGTGGTGTGGCCGAAGGCGTACGCATTAGCATGGACGGCAAAGGCCGTGCGATCGATGACGTGTTCATCGAACGCTTCTGGCGCACCCTGAAGCACGAGCACCTCTACCTGGCACCGCCCACCGATGGCGTGGAGTTATACACCACATGCAAACGCTTTGTCCACTTCTACAACGAGAAGCGCAAGCACTCCAGCATCGGGAAAGTCACGCCAGCCGTGCGTTACAGGATGGCCGCCTGAACGATCAACAAACAACCCGAGTTTTGAGTCTCCCCAGACCCCTCAAAAGACAACATCAACGATCACATACATTTGATCAGAACCTGTCCTGATCAGGTCGACCACCTCATACAATCGTGCTTCAGCGGGGCTTTCCAGCGTGACGAATATTCCAATTGCTCATATCGAATCCGGAGATCTCAGTCTGGATTTAGGTATCGGCATTCCTATGGGCTCGTCAACTGGCATTGGCCTCAATTGGTCAGCGACCTATTCGTCCGGGAATTTCTCGAGGAGCATTGGTGGCAGCTTCACCGGATTCATAAACACCTATGGCCCTTCTGGATTTAGATTCGAGATGACCATCGGTTCAGGCTGGAGCTGGGACGACGGGACGCATCACTTCAGCACCTACACGTCTACCTTCTTTTCGAAAGGTCTGACCCAAAGTGTAGGCGGGGTTTCATTCGGCGGACCAGGTTGGACTTTCGGAACAGAGAACGACTTTCTGCCAGGAGGAGATGGCGGCGATAGGTTCAGAACGGCAAGTGCCTACCTCAGGGTTGGCGAATTTTCTGCGCGACTACGCCTGTTCACTGGCGATCCCCTTAGGGATATGCCTAATGCAGAGGAACCGGATGGCAGGGGAGAGGGTGGCTTCTACGGTCTTCCGAGCGCCAATCTCTATCGCGCTGGTGTGTTCTCTTTGGGTTACGGTGGTGTTGAGTATGGCATCAACTCGGAAGGCATCAGGCACTTTTTCCAGAACCGCCTGATCCACGATAATGTGCTGGATTGGTTCGGTGAACCATCGCCATGGTTCCAAAGACTTCCAAATCAATTCCCAGCTAGTGGGCACTATCAGATCGGCCCTTCAAGACCATTCACCTTATGGTAGGTGTCGGCCGACTAACCTTCGTCTGCGTTGCACTTGTCATGTCATTTGCATCCTGTCGCGACGAGGAATTGATCCTCTATAGGGATTATCGTTCCGGACGGTTACATACGGACATGCCAAGACTAGAGGGGTATTACTACAGTCACCAGACACCTTATGGCTATAACCGACAAGCCAACGAAGTCGTGTTCTTCTATGCCGACGGTTCCCTTTTGCACGAGATATGGCCCATTGATACGGACCTTACACACTTTGAAGCGACACTGAAAAACTCCCGACAATACGTCGTTGATCGAGGTTGCGATAGGGGGTTTGGTTGGGGCTTAGGCTGCTGGAGGCAGGATACTGTGTTCGCCGAACAGTTCAGTCACGCTACTAGGGGTCGCATGCGCGTGCGGCGATGGGTTGCGAACCTTAGCGCCGATGGCATGACGATGCTTTCCTACAGCACACCGAATTACCCAATCTATAATGTGG
>Ga0209181_10001022_pt1 | contig 49835 bp, 29 predicted proteins | sample MAT05_FD_187208 | JGI IMG/M metagenome (GOLD analysis project Ga0209181, IMG submission 187208) | Freshwater microbial communities from Lake Fryxell liftoff mats and glacier meltwater in Antarctica - MAT-05 (SPAdes) (version 2) | ecosystem: Environmental > Aquatic > Freshwater > Ice > Liftoff... | reverse complement strand
CGTCACCACCGAGGTTCGCGCCGGCGATCTCGTCGCGGCGCTGTTCGGCGCGCGGCGCGGCGAGCTGATCGGCACCGCCGCACCGGTGACGATCCGCGGCACCGAAGAGCTGAGCGGCGACCCCGCGGCGGTGCGCTTCACGCTCGGCGCGCCAAAGCAGGTCGTGTGGCTGCGCTTTCTGCCGCAGTTCTATGAGCTGCTGCCGCGCTTCGGTCTCGGCGCCGCGGCGTACGGCGCGATCGAGGCGCGCGTGCGCGAGCGCATCGTCGGCATCTACGCGGGGTGGAACCTCGACGTGCGGCTCGAGCGGCCGACGGACTTCGTCGAGAGCGGCTATGCGGTCGTCGAGATCGGCGGCACCGATCCCAACGGCAGCGGCCTGTTCGGCTACGACAACAGCCCCGGCAAAGACATCGGCAACGTGCGCCTCTTCGATCGCATCGGCGGCGCGAACGCGCAGACGCAGTCGGACGGCTATCCCGGCTTTGGCGGCGTCTTCGTCGAGTCGCTGCTCTACTGGTCGGCGCATCCCGACCTGCCGGGCGCACGGCCCGGCGCCTCACCCGAACCGGAGCCTCTCTTCGACGCGCTCTTCGACGAAGTGCGTGCGCGTCCCGCCACGCCCGCAGAGCTCGCGGGCAGCGGCGATGCGACGCGCGTCGCAGCAGTGCAGCGCGCTCTCGATGCGCTCGGCGCGCTGATCGGGGAGACCACCTCGCACGAGCTCGGCCACAGCCTCGGGCTCGCGCTGCCCGACGGTCCGCCGACGGCTTTTCACGACCCCGGCGACGACCCCGGCTGCCTGATGGAGAGCGGCGGCGCGCGCCCACTCGGAGAGCGCGCGATTCAACCGGGCTTCGCCGAGACCCACTTTTGCTACGACGCCCCAGCCTACCTCGATCGCATCCTCGGCGACTGACGTCCGCCGCGCCCAAGAGCTGTTTCCACAGATATCGAGCGTCAGTTCTTCTCGGCCTCGAGCAGCTTCTCCAGCTCGACCGCGCCGCCGATCAAGACGCCGTCGCGGAACACCATCGGGAACGTCGGCCAGCTCGCCCAGATCTTCAGCGCGAGGCGCTTCTTCCACTCGCCCAGGTAGCTGCCGTAGCTGATGTACGTCGGCTCGATGTTCGCGTCTTTCAGCAGCTTGCGCGCCTTCTTCACGACCGGATTTTGCCCCATGCCGACGACGACCCACTTGTCGCGCGCGACCGCGGCCGCGACGGTGTCGACGACATCACGATGAAAAGCAGCCTGCTTCTCGATGGCGGCGGGCGAGATCTTGTCCGGAGAGAGTGACGGTCGTGCCATTGCGAAGCTCCTGCCCACGATTGGGCGCCTTGCGACGCGCGAGGTGCGCCGTTCGTTACGAGCTTTCGTGCGGCGTCTTGGCGTCCGGCCCAACCGCATCGGCCGCCGCGCCGTCGAGCGCCGCGTCTCGCCGCAGGCACAACTGCACGACCACCTGTGAACGCACCCGCAGCGCGCCGAGCATCGCGCGAAATGGCTCGATGCCGAAGTCGCTCTGCTCGATCGCGACCTCCGCCCGCTCGAACACGCCGTCGCGGCGCGTCTCGATCCGCAGCGGCCGCGAGACGCCGCGAAGCGTGAGCGTTCCCTCGACGCGATGACCGCCGCTCGGCGTCGCGCCGAAAAGCGCGCCGACGAAGTGAATCTCCGGATGACGCGCGACTGCGAGCACATCTTCACGGAGGTGTTGCTCGATGGTGCGCGTGTCGCTCGCCGACACGCTGCCCGCGACGAGACGCCCCTCGACGAGCGCGCCGCGCAGGCGAATCGCGCGCGCGTCGATGCGCGCCTCGACCGTCCCTACGTCCAGGTCGACGTCGACGCTGAGCACCGTCGCGACGAGCTCGAGGTCGTGCCCGACCGCCGAGAGCACGCCCTCACGCGCGGTGTGAACGAGCACCTCTGCGCCCGTCGCGTCGTAGTGCAGAGCCTCGCGCGCGGTCATGCTCACGGCGTCAGCGTGATCGTCTCTTCCATGTCGCCCTCGACGTCGGCGCGACGGAAGTGCATCGGCCGGTAGACGCCTTCGCGCCAGTCGTCGACGGTGTCGTCCCAGTGTGCGCTCGTCGGCTCGCCGGAGTTGCCGCGCGGGAACATCACGCGCGCCACCGGCGTGCCGTCGGCGTCGAAGTCGGTGACCATTCGGTAGATCGAGCCGCTGCGTGCCTCGAGTCGATCGCGCGGAGCGCCGCGCTCGAAGAACTCCGTCTCCGACACGTTGATCGTGCCGTGGCTGCCATCGGTCGGCTCGAAGCCGCCGTCGAGCATCGCGTCGCCGTCGATCTGTCCGCGGAAGCGCGTGCCGTGCAGCGCGCCCCAGGTGTACAGCGCCGGATCGGTGCCGCCGAAGCGCGCGGTCAGCCAATCGGCGGTGAGGTCGAGCGCCCGCATCACGACGACATCGCGCCCTTCGCCGAGCAGACCGGCCGACTCCGGGACGATCCCCTCGAGCGCGAAGATCGTGTAGCGCGCGACGGCGATCATCGCGCCCGACGCGATCGGCTCGTAGACGAGCGAGAGATCGTCCTCGAGCGCCTGCGAGGCGACGAAGTTCATGAAGCCCTCGAACACGACGGCGGCCGACGAACTGCGCTCCATGCGGCGGTCCCACGCGCGCAGCTGATCGACGAGCGACACCAGATCGGCGCGACCGCGGAACTCGGTCAGCGCGGGATCGGTCGCGACGTTGGTCAGCGCCGTCTCGAGGATCGGCAGCAGGCGATCGGCGACGATCGTGTGCGTGTCGTCCTGCAGCGTCTGCATGTCTTCTGGTGTGATCGGCTCGGCGCGCGCGACCAGCCGCGTGAGCTCGTCTTCGATCCGCTTCGCGCGGGTGCCCGGATCCCAGAAGACACCGTAATAGAACGGGTCGTCATCGTAGCGGCCGTTCTCGGTGAAGCCGTACGGATCGTTGTTGGCCGAGGCGATCCAGCCGCGCGTGCCGCCGCGGCTATGCGGGAGAATGTCGGTCGCGAGGAACGCATCGGGCCGCCAGAAGCTCGACGCGTCACTGCCGTCCATCATCCGCCACGGCTGCTGCGTGAACGCGGCGGGTGGGCCCCGATCGGGCACGAGCACGCGAATGCGATACGAGATGTCCGTCGCGTCCGCCGCGAGGAAGTTGAACGATGCGATCTCGGACGTCTGCACGACGGCGTCGAACTCGTCGACCGTCCGGGCGCGATCGAAGCCGACGAACAGGTTCGCCTCGTTGGTCGCGCGGAAGCCAACCCAGTTGAACAGCACCGCGTGCCCAGCACCGACGAGCGGCACCGGCGCGAAGTCGTTCGGCAGGAGCACGCCGTAGCCCGGCACATCGCGCACGCGGTAGCGCTCGGGCGCCGCACCCTTCACGACGATCTCTTCGATGCGTTCGACCACCGGCACCACGTCTCCGCCAATGGTCGCGCCCTCGGCGTTTACGCGTACGTCCCACAGATCCATGTAGTCCGGATATGTCGTCGTCGCGCTCCAGGCGACTCGATCGTTGTGACCGAGCTGGATCCCCGGCGAGCCGACGAACGAGAAGCCGAGAACGTCGAGCGTGCCGCCCGCCGCGCGGCTGTTCATGTGCTGCGCCCAGAACAGCGACGGACTCTGCAGCGGCTGGTGGGGATCGCCGGCGATCACCGGCCGGCCGTTCGCGGTGTGCGCGCCGCTCACCACCCAGTTGTTGCTCCCGCCCGACCGCAGGAAGTCCATGCGCTTGGTGAACGTCGCCATGCGTTCGCGAAAGTCCGCCGGGAGCGCGCGTGGCGGGCTCGGCGGGACGGCCGTCAGCGGCGCTACCGCGCTGCTCGGGGGGCGCTCCTCGGGCGGCAACACGAAGTTGTCCGTGAGCGCGCGGGTGATCGGAATCGCATCGGCGACCTCCGGCAGAAAGTCGCGCAGCAGCGTCGTGAGGATCTCGTATTCGAGCGTGTTCGCGTTGCCGAACAAGATCAGATGACCGACGCCGAACGCGTCGAGCACCGACCACGGCGAGGGCGCGTACGCGAGCGCGGTGAAGCCGTAGGGCATGGGCGCTGTGCCGGCGTTGACCTCGGCGATGCGCGCGTTGATGCCCGCGATCCATGCGACGACGAGCGCATAGTCCGCCGGCGCTTCATCGCGCGTGCGCTCGGTGGTGAGGCGGCCCCAACGCGGCAGGTTCATCAGCCGCGAAGTGCGGTCGTCGCTGAGCTTTGCCGGGCCGAACACCTCGGCCTGCGTGCCCTGTGCGCGGCGGCGCATCACGTCCATCTGAAATAGTCGGTCGGTCGCCTGCATGTAGCCAGACGCGTAGAACGCGTCCGCGTCGGTCGCCGCGTAGATGTGCGGAATGCCGGTCGTGTCGCGCAGGATCTCGACCTCGGCGCTGAGGCCCGAGTATGTCGGCTCGACGAACGGCGGGCCGAGATCCGCCATGCCGAGATCGGGCGGCCCAGCGTCGGGCGTGACCAGCGGCGCAGGCGTCCCGCCCTCACATGCGACGAGCGCACATGCGCAAAGCGCGAGCGCGGCGAAGAGACAGGACGTCGAAGCGAAACGAGCGCGACCGAGCGAACCGTTCGTGTGCATCACGCAAACACGCTCGCATGGTTTCCGAAGCTTCCGCAATCGCGCACGGCGTGCGTTCTGTGCGGCCCCGCACCATCGAGAGGCGTTCGAAGGCACGTCCTACATGTGCGCATTCGCCCGAACCGACCCGCGGTTCACAAGATGGTGTCGCACGCGACGTTCGGCTGTAGGCCGTAGTTGTTGCCCTCGAAGCACTCTTCGCTGGTTGTGTCCGGATCGGCGACGACGTGTACGTCGATCGCGCGGTCGAGCGGCAGCACCGCGCTGCAGCTGGTCTCCGCGCAGTCGCCGACGCCGAGGAACACCGTGGAGCTCGCGCGGCACAGCGGCGCTCCGTCGCGCGTCTCGGCGCGGAATTCCACGATGAAGCCTGCCGCCATCGGCAGCGCGCCGCGGTTGCACACACGCGCGCGCAGCGTCGCCGTACCGTCGGCCTCACACGGCACGCGCAGTCGATCAGAGACCGCCGCCGTGGTCAGATCCGGCACACCGAGCGCGTCGAGATCGCCTTGCACGTTCTGCCGGAAGTTGTTGAGCCCCGCAGTGCGCCAGTTGACGTCGACCGCCGAGGTGCGCGGGATCTCGCCGCGCTCACCGACGTTCGTCACCGCATAGGCATGCTGATTCCACACTGGGCGCGAGGCCGCCCAGCGATCGGTCACGTCGCGCAGAACGAGGATGCCGTGCGAGGTCGCGAACGGCGCGCTCGGGCGCAGCGGATCGGCCGCCGGACAGCCGAGCGTGCCGGCGTAGTCGTTCGCGGACGTGACGATCTCGCTGTGGAAGTCGCCGTCGACATCGACGATCACCGGGTTCTCGTAGGTGGTGCCGCTCGAGCGTGCGGCGCTGTAGATGACCGTGCCGTCCGCGCCGTCGTAGATGCGCAAGAAGCACTCGTCGGCGTAGACCGCCTCGGCTGCACCATCGGCGTCGAAGTCGAACACCGACGAGCCGGTGACGTTCGAGCTCATGTCCTGCGACGGCTGCGTCCACAGGATTCCGTCGGTGCGCGCGGAGCCGCAAGTGCCAATCGCCGTACCTGCGCAGTCGAGGTCGAAGACGACGTATTGCCCGCCGCCCGCCGACGCGAACTCCGCGCGGCCGTCGCCGTCGAAGTCCGCGATCGTCGGTGGACCGCCGGTGCCGCCGCCGGGCAGCGCGACTGGGCCGAACACGACTGTGCCTTCGAGCGTCTGCACGCGCGCAGTGCCGGCAGAGATCACCACCACCTCCGCGCGATCCGCGCCGCCCATCGACGCGAGCGGGAAGCTGCCGAGATCAGCGACGGCCACCTGACCTGCGGGCGTACCGCCAGCGAAGTACGTCTCCGCTTGCCAGTCGCCGTCGCGCCACTCGTGGATCGACTGGCCCTGCACCAGCTCCATGCGACCGTCCTCGTCGATGTCTGCGATGACCGCGATGTAGCCGACGCTGTAGCTTCCGAAGCCGAGCGTCGACGAGAGCACGCAGCCGTTCGCGCTGTACACCGTCGCGCCGTAGACGATCTCCGGACGTCCATCGTCATCGAGATCGTGCAGCGAGACGCCGTTCCACTTATCCGGACCGCCCGTCGCCTCCTCCGTGCGCGCTCCGGCCGCGTCGCACGTTGCCGATGTCCAGCGCCGCACGAACGTGCGCGCCGTCGCGTCCCACCCGAACGCGACGAGCCCGCCGCCGGTCCGCGCCACGACGATCTCTGCGCGCCCATCGCCGTCGAGATCGCCGAGCGCAGGTGACGCCGGGCCCATCGTCGCGTCGGTCGCCGCGGGCGCGGTGAACTGATGCGCGCAGGTGCGTCCGTCGATGACGCGCAGCACGCCTGGCCCGCCGTAGCCGAACGCCTGCGTGAACGTCGTGAACACGATCGACGGCGTCAGCGTCGCGTCGTCGTCGTCGAAGTCGAAGTCGACGACCATCGGCGTCGACATCACCTGAAAGCTGTCCGGATACGGGTCGCCCGCGGGCGGCTCGCTCCAGCGGCACTGCACGTCGGGCGCGATCGCGTCGATGTCGATCGCGCGCGTGCACGTCGGGTCGGCGGTGGGCGCGCCGACCGGCACGCCCCACGGCACGCAGAGCCCGTCCGCGCAGCGCGTGTCGGACGTGCAGTCGTTGCCCGTCGTGCAGCTGCCGCGATCGGCGATGCACGCGCTCGGCGCGCCGCTCGGCGCCCAGCACACCTCGCCGGGCGCGCAGCACGCGCTCTCACACGCGACGCGCGGCAGGTCGCAGCTGCTGCCGCCATCGACGCGCGCGGCGTCGAGTCCTGCATCGCCAGGCATCGCCGCGACGCACATCTCGTCGACGCAGCGCGCGCCCCCGGTGCAATCGGCGGAGGACGCGCAGCGGTCACCACGCACCGGCGGCGCGCCATCACCGCAGCCGAACAGCAGCGCTGCGCAGAGCGCGAACATCGAAGACGAGAGGAGCGTGCGCAGCGCGCCGCGAAGAAAAGACGTCATGGGACCGCATCATCGCACAGCGTTTCTCTCGCCGCCGTCGTCTCTCGCTGCAGTCGTCTCGCCGCAGTCGTCTCTCTCGCGGCCGTCGCTCAGAGCGGGCGGTAGCGCTGCCCATCGGTGTACGTGACGCGATACGGCCGCGCCTGCACGATCGTGATCGTGCGTTGCGCAGCGCCGGCAGGCGCGCCGACCAGGAACTCGACGTCGACGGCGTTGGCGCTCGCGCCATAGGTCGGCACCAGCGTCGCGTGCAGCGACTGCAACACCCGCGCGAGGCGCTCGACCTCATCGGTCGACATCACCGCGGCGCCGTTGGTCATCGTGCTGCGGCCTACGATCTCGTCTTCCAGCTGCTCCGAATACGTATAGACGAGGTGTTGCTCGGGCACGTCGTTGCGTGCCCCGGTGACGCTGCCGCCCATCACCTGCACGTTGATGAACACCGCGGGCCGGCCCTCGTTGAACGGGTTACGCGTGATTGCGACGCCGTTCGCGACCGCGTTCGGGACGAACGGCTGCACCAGCACGGCCATCGCGACTGCCGTGTGATCGATGCGGAACCAGTCGCGCTCCTCGAAGCCGCGCAGCGTCCAGACGCTCGCCCAGACGCGGCGAATCGCTTGCCCGATCGCTGCATCATCCGCGCCCGCCGCGACGACGATCGACTCGTAGAGGCCCGCGCCGTTGAAGCCGGGCAGGTCTTCTGCGTTGGTGCTCGAGCGGAAGATCAGCCGCCCGTTGTTGCCGCTGGCGCGCCGCAGCAGCGCGATCCGATCATGCACTTGACGCAGCAGCGCAGGATCGATCGGCGCCGTCGCGATCGCGTCGCGCAGCGCCGTGAGCTGCGTCGCGCGCACGCTGCGATCGGAGCGAAACGCCGGATCCGCGAGCATCGAACGGATCGTCGTCTCGACGCGGCTGCGCACCAGATGATCGACGTAGAGCGTCGTCGGCAGCACGAAGCCGCCGGGCGTGTGCACCTCGCCGCCGAGCCGACAGACCTCGCCGAGCTGCGCCGCTTTTGCGCCCACCGAGCCGAGCTCCGCGCTGCCCACATCGCACATGTCGACGAGCGCGCGCGAGCGCAGATCGAGGCGCGGGGCAAAGGCCGCCGCCGGTCGCATCGCCGCCCACGCCGCGTCCGCTTCCGCCTGCGGTGCAGCGGCGATCGAGAACTCCTGCGGCCCGACGCTGAGCTTGACCACCTGCCCATCGAGCGCGACGAAGCGCGCGTCGTTCATCGCGCCGCGCAGCGCCATGTTCGGCGTAGCGCGGTTCGCGCTGAGGATCGCCACGTGGGCGAGCGGCGCCTGCAGCTGCGAGGTGATCAGCGCCATCGTCATCGGCAGATCGTCGGGCACGTCGGCGGTGACGAGGATCTCCTGCGCGCGCACGGTCGCGAGATCGAGCTCACCGCGCACGATGCGCAGCACGCCATACGCGATGCCGGGAGTGAGCGGCTGATAGCGGAGGTTGCCGACCAGCGCGTCGGTAGTGATCACATCGAGTCGGCCGCGCACACCGGCGATGCGCTCCTCGTGCAGCGTCGAGAGCGGCCGGTAGTGCAGCTTGCCGCCGAAGTAGACCGCCGCGCGAATCTGCTCGAACGCCTGCGCGACGCGTGAGCCGTCGAGGTCGTCGCCAGCCAGCATCTCGAACGTCCAAGTGTCCGAGTCGAGATAATGCACCAGCGAGCCGCAGATGAAGCGCCGGTCCGCGCGCCGATACTCACGCACGTTGAACGCAGCATGGGACTCCACCGGCGCTGGGCCGGTGAGAAAGCGCCGCGCGAAGTCGTAGTGAATCGGCCAGCGCGTGCTCTGCATCAGCCACAGCTTGCGCGCGTCCTCTAGATCGATGAGGAACTTCACCACCTCGGTGCGCGCGAATACCTCGTTCTCTGGCCGCGCCGCGAGGAGCCCCCAGATGCGCTCGTTGTCGATGACGTGCGCCGAGTCCGGTGCACCCGCCGGCACCAGCGCATCCGATGGCGGCAGCAGGGGCGGCGGCAGCGCGTCCGGACCGGCGATCGTCGTACCGCCGCAGCCGTGCAGCAGCGCCGCGAGCGTGATCAGCAGCGAGAGTCGTCGAGCAGCGTGCATCGTGCGGGTCGTGAGGCGCTCGGACGTCCCACCGGCAAGTTCGGCCTGACGCGGAGCTCGCGTCACCGCTCCCGTCACCGCCTCTGTCTCTGCTGCGCCGCTCCTCACAGCCCCAGCCGAGCACGCACGCCCGCGTCGCCCGTAATCGCCGCCTCGATCAGCGGCAGCCGGTCGTGCCCCCAGAACATCGCGTCGCCGTAGAAGAACGTCGGCGCGCCGAACGAGCCGCGCGCGACTGCGTTCTCCGTGTGCGCACGCAGCGCGTCCTTGGTCGGCTGTGCGTCGATCGCGGCGACGATGGCCGCGCCATCGAGCCCGGCGGCGTTGGCGAGCGCGGCGAGCTCCGCGTCGGCCGAGACGTCGCGGTCGTCGACCCAATACGCTTGAAAGAGCGCGAGCGCGTACGCCGGCACCGCCTGCTCACCGGCGATCAGCGACGCCGCGCAGAGCGCCCGCTGCGTGCGCAGCGTGTTCAGCGGGAACCGCGACGCCATCTGAAACGGCACGCCGTAGAGCCGCGACCAGCCGCGCAGATCCTCGAGCATCCACCGCGCCTTCGCGGCGATCCGCGCCGGCATCTCGTTGCCGCTCGCCTTGAACACGCCGCCGAGCAAGAAAGGCCGCCACGAAACCGCGGTGCGCGTCCGCTCGGCGACAGCGCCCACCTGCGTCGCGGCGAGGTAGCTGTACGGCGAGCCGATGTCGAAGAAGAACTCGATCGCGTGGGCCTGCGGGTGGGTCATGTCGGCGAGCATATCTCTCCGAGCAACAAGCTGCGCAGCTGTCGCAAACCGGGTCTCTGCTTCATGCTGCGCGGCGATGCCCGAGCCCGCCGAGTCCGAGCCGCTCCTCGACTGCCTCGCGTGTGGCGCCTGCTGCCGCACCGGTCACGACGGCTGCATCCTCGTTCCCGCTGAAGACCTGCTGCGCTGGCGCCGACTCGGGCGTGAAGACCTCGTCGCGCAGCTGCAGCCGGGCCACTTCGGCGAGCTCGCGTTCGCGACGCGCAGCGATGGCGCGTGCGTGCATCTAGGCACGGCGACGAGCGCCAACGCGTGCGCGATCTACGAGATTCGCGGCACGACATGCAGCGAATTCGAGCGCGGCAGTCCGCAATGCCACGAATTCCGCAGAGACGCGGGCCTCGAGTAGCGCCGCGGCGTTCCTGCATTCGTGCAAAGATCCGCACTCGTGGTGTGGCAAGTGAACGCAACGTCAGAAAGGTGACGTTTTTTGGCACAGATTGACACGAACTCGATACCGCACCGTGGATCTGCGTGCTAGCTGCGTTTACTTCCACGCCGTGCGTGCCTCTTCGGTTTCGCACTGCCCTTAAGTCGAGGTAGACCTGTGAACCGAATCGTCGTCGGCCCCGTTCTGGCATTGATGCTCGCGTCCGTCCCCGCGGTGGCGCTCGCGCAGCCGATGCTCATCGACACGCTCGGTGGCCCAAGCGGCTACGGTGTGGAGTGCTTGTCGACGAACGACGACGGCTCGTCGAACGAGATCGACATCACCACGGCGTTCCCGGGCGGCGTCGAGTTCTTCGGCCGACGACACACGACGGCTTACGTCAACACCAATGGCAACATCACGTTCGCCGCCGCGCTGTCGACGTTCACCCCGATGCCCTTCCCGATCGCGAACCGACCGACGATCGCGCCTTATTGGGCGGACGTCGACATTCGCGGCTCCGCGTGTAGTGGATTCGGCGGCGGCCGCGGCTGCGCGAACCCCACGACCAACGGCGTGTGGTGGCACTTGGAGCCAGGTCGCATGGTCGTGACGTGGGATCGCGTCGGCTACTTCAGCTGCGCTGACGCGCGCCAGATGACCTTCCAGTTGATCCTCACCGAGGCGCTCTACTGCGGTATCCCGGGTGACTTCGACGTCGAGTTTCGCTACACGCAGTGCGAGTGGGAGACCGGCAACGCGAGCGGCGGCACCGCTGGCTTTGGTGGCACGCCGGCGCAGGTCGGCTTTGACGCGGGCAACCTGACCGACTTCGTGGCGATCATGGGCTCGCGCATGGCTGGTATCAGCCGGGTCGTCTGCGATGAGTCGAACGTCGGTGACCCAGGTGTGTGGCGCTTCCGCATCCGCCGCGGCGTGATCGAGTGCCCCGATGCGGGCGACCCGTGCACGCTGCCCACTGCGCTCGGTGTCTGCGCCGAGGGCCGCACACAATGTCGCGGTACGAGCGTCGAGTGTCAGCCGATCGTCGACCCAAGCCCCGAGCGCTGCGACGCCTTCGACAACGACTGTGACGGCATGGTCGACGAAGACCCGGGCATGTGCGGCACCATCGAGATCTGCGAGCGCGGCCGCTGCATCCCGCCGTGCTTCGAGGGCGGCTGCGCGACGGGCTTCACCTGCTCGGCGACGGGCGTCTGTCTCGAGGACGCGTGCACAGCGGTCTCGTGCGCGGCCGGCGAGCGCTGCGCGGGCGGCGCGTGTCTCGGCGTGTGCGGCGGCGTCGTCTGCCCACCGGGTCAGAACTGCGTCGGCGGAACCTGCCAGAACCTCTGCGACGTCGTCGAGTGCGGCGCCTGCGAGACCTGCGATTCGGGAAACTGCCGCACGCGCTGCGAGGTCACCGGCTGTGGCGCAGGCGAGGTCTGCGAAGAGACCGGAGTCTGTGTGGAGGAGGCCTGCTTCGGCGTGCTCTGCGGCCCCGGCCGCATCTGCCGCGCGGGCCTCTGCGCGAGCGCCTGTGATGGCGTCGTCTGCCCGGCGGGCGAGATGTGCCTGCGCGGTGCGTGCGCGGCGCCGGTCGTGGTCGTTCCCGACGCGGGAGTCGGGGAGCCGGACGCTGGGATGATGATGGTGCAGGTCGACGCGGGCCGGCCCGACGCCGGTCGCATCAGCGCGCCACCGCCGGATGATGGCGGCTGCGGCTGCGCGGTCCCCGGCGAGCGCCGCGGCAACGGAACGGGCGCGATGGTGGCGCTGATCGCCTTCGGCCTCTTGCTGGTCGGGCGTCGGAGGCGCGCGCTGCTCCCTTTCGTCGGGGCGCTCGCGCTCCTGGTGACGGCGAGCGCCTGTAGCACTGGCGATCCGCCGATTCCGACGGTCGACGTCTGCGGTGACGGGATGCTCGCGACGGCGGAGACCTGCGACGACGGCAACGTCGTCGACGGCGACGGCTGCGCGGCGCTCTGCTTCATCGAGATCGGCTTCACCTGCGTCGGTGATCCGTCGACCTGCACGATGGTGGGCCCCGGCGTGTGCGGCGATCGCATGGTCGGCGGCACCGAGCAGTGCGACGACGGCGGCGCGAGCGGCGAGTGCGACGCGGACTGCACTCTGGTGCGCTGCGGCGACGGCACCACCAACGACATCGCCGACGAAGAGTGCGATGACGGCAATGTGGTGGACGCAGACGGCTGCACGGCGCGATGCTTCGCCGAGCCGGAGACCTGCGGCAACGGCATGTGCGAGCCGGGCGAGACTTGCAACAACTGCGGCGCGGACTGCGCGCTGACGCGGCTCTGCATGGAGTGCGCAGATCTCGATGCAGACGGCGCGCGCGACCAAGCGTGCGGCGGTACCGATTGCAACGACGAGGACGCGGCCGTGCGCCCCGGAATGACCGAGATCCCGTGCAACCGCGTCGACGAAGATTGCGACCGCGCCACGCGTGACGCCGTCGACGCCGACATGGACGGCTCGACCTGCAATTTCGACTGCGACGACACCGACGCGACGCGCAACCCGCTGCTCCGCGAGATCTGCGGCGACTCGCTCGACAACGACTGCGACGCGGCGACAGAAGATCTGTTCGACAGTGACGCGGACGGCGCGCGCTGCGATGTCGACTGCGACGATTACCGCGCGACGACCTGCCCGGACTGCGCAGAGCTCTGCAACAACACCATCGACGACGACTGCGACGCGGCGACCGTCGACCGCTTCGACGCGGACGCCGACGGCTCGCTCTGCAACCTCGACTGCGACGACGCCGACGCGACCCGCCGCCCCGGCGCGACGGAGCTCTGCGACGGCCTCGACAACAACTGCAACATGCTGCTCGACGGCCCGAACGAGGACGACGACCGCGACGGCTATGCCGACGTCGCGTGTGGCGCTGCGTGTGTCGGCGCGTGCGGCGACTGCGCGGATACCAACGCGCGAATCTCGCCGGCGGCGCTCGAGATCTGCGGCAACACCGTTGACGACGACTGCAACGTCGCGACAGTCGACGACCTCGTCGACTTCGACGCGGATGGCGCGTTCTGCGACGTCGACTGCGACGACAGGGACGTCGCGACGTTCCCCGACGCAGCCGGCATCTGCGGCCCGCGCTTCTCGTACTTCGAGGACTTCGAGGCGAGCGCTGGCGGCTGGACGACGAGCGGCGCGCTCTCGAGCTGGGCGCGCGGTACGCCGACGGGTGACTTCATCACCGCCGCTGCCTCGGGGACGCAGGCGTGGCTGACCAATCCGGCCGGCGACTACAACACGTCAGAGCTTTCGTACCTCACCTCACCGCCATTCAATCTCTCCGGCGCGTTCAGCGATCCCCAGCTCTCGTTCTCGCACGTCTTCGTGACTGAGGGCTGCTGCGACGAAGGCTGGGTCGAGGTCTCGACCAACGGCGGCAGCACGTGGCGCAAGGTTGGCGCCGCGGGCCAGGGCAGCAACTGGTACAACGACACGACCAACCAGTGGTGGGATGGCAGCAGCGGGGCGGGCGGCGCGTGGCGCACGGCATCCATTCGACTCGCCGATGTCGCCGGTCAGGCTGACGTCCGACTCCGCTTCGTGTTCTCGAGCGACGGCAGCTCTGAGTTCGACGGCTTCGGCGTCGACGATGTGCGGCTCGACAACCAGCTGGCCGATCTCGCGCTCACGGCGATCGACGCGATGCCATCGGTCACCTGTGCCGGCGTCTCGACGCCGATCCGCGCGACGGTCCGCAACGACGGCATCACGACCATCGGTGCGTTCCCGATCTCGTACACCGTCGATGGTGGAGCGCCGGTGACGCAGATGGTCACGCGCACGCTGCGTCCGGGCGAGACCTACGACTTCACGTTCACCGCGCCGGCGGTCCTCGCGGCGGGCGCGCGCACGATCGCCGTCACCATCGCGCTCGCGGGCGACACCATCACCGCGAACAACACGCGCTCGGCGACGGTGATGATCGAGCCGGTGACCGCGGTGATGGCGGCGGTGCCGTACGTCGAGGGCTTCGAGACAGGGGCGGGCGGCTGGACGACCAGCGGCACAATGAGTTCGTGGGCTCGTGGAACGCCGACGAATACGTTCATCAGCGCAGCGGGGGCGGGCACGTCGTCGTGGGTCACCAACCCGACCGGCCCGTACAACAACAGCGAGCTCAGCTATCTGCTCTCGCCGTGTTTCGACTTCTCCGCCGTCACGACCGTGCCGACCGTCTCGTTCCAGCACATCTACAAGACGCGCGCGACTGACCGCGGCTGGTTCGAGATCACCCGCGACGGACTGACGTGGACGAAGCTCGGCATCTCCGGCGACGGAACGAACTGGTACAGCGACGCGACCAACGATGTGTGGAGCGGCAACAGCGGCATGTCCGGTGTCTGGCGCACGGCATCGCGCACGGCGGAAGGCGTCGCGGGGCTGCCGCTCGTGCGCTTCCGCTTCGTGTTCTCGTCTGACTTGAGCGGCACCGACGAAGGCTTCGGCGTCGACGCATTCACGATCACGCCTTGAGCAGGGGGCGACTGGGCGGTTCGCCGCTCGGTCACGGTTTTATTGGTCATCGATAGTCGAACAGAATGACTCCGGTGCATGCGCCGGAGCGGAGAATCAATATGCGAAGAGTATCTGGGTGGGTCGCAGTTTCACTTTGTCTGGCTGTGTTCGTCGGCTGCGGCGACGACGATGATCGCGGAGTCATCGACTCCGGCATGACCGGCGACGCGGGCGACGGCGGCGTGCGCGTCGACGGTGGCGGCGACGGCGGCGGCGACGGCGGCGGCGATGGTGGCGTCTGTGCGGGTCGCACGCTGTGCAGCACGGCGAGCACCAGCTGCGACGCCGACACGCTCGTCGTATGCGCTGCAGACGCCGATGGCTGTCTCGTCGAGACGCGCACCGGCTGCGGCGCGACCAGCACCGTCTGTGACGCGACCAGCGGCACCGCGGCATGCGTCGATCCCTGTACGCTTCTGCCAGCCGCGAGCCGCTGCACGACCGACGGCGAGCGCAGCTGTTCCGCCGCGACGCTCAGCGTCTGCGCGCCGAACGCCGATGGCTGCCTCGTCATCACCGCGACCGACTGCGCCGCCGCCCCTGGTGGTATCTGCGACACGACTGGCGCGATGCCGATGTGCGCAGCGCCTGCAGATGCTTGCGCGGGGATCCCCGCGGCCGAGCGCTGCACGACGGCGGGCACCAGCTGCACCGCCGCGAACCTGATCACCTGCGCGCCGAACGCGTTCGGCTGCTTGGTGGCGACGACGACCGACTGCACCACGCGTGCAGGCGGCGCGTGCGACGCGACCGGCTCCGCCGCGATCTGCACCAGCACCGCGCCCTGCGCGACGCCGGCGGCCTGCACGGCAGGCGTCAGCTGCGCCGGCCCCGCGCTCGTCAGCTGCGCGCCCGATGCGTTCGGCTGCCTCGCCGAGACGCGCACCGACTGCACCGCCGCGCCGTTCGGCTTCTGCGACGCGACGGCGACGCCCGCTGCGACCTGCAGCACCGCCGCCACGGATCCATGCCTCGGCATGGCCGCGTGCGGCACCGCGACGACGCGCACCTGCACCGATCGCAGTACGCTGACGATCTGCGCGCCGAACGCCTTCGGCTGCTACGTCAGCAACGACACCAACTGCACCACCGGCAGCGAGGTCTGTGACGCGACGGGCGCGGTGCCCATTTGCGTCGATCCCTGCTCGCTGATCGACACCTGCGCTGGCGCGACCGCCTGCGACGGCAACGCGCTCCTCACCTGCACCGCGGACACCGACGGCTGCTTCGTCGAGAGCGCACGCGCGACGTGCGACTACACCTGCGCGACGGCGGCTGGCGTCTCGGCATGCACGGACCCGTATTGCCCGCAGGCGCAGCCGGCAGTCATCGACTGCGCGAGCGGTACGATCACGGGCACCACTGTCGGCGGCACGACCGCGCGCCAGGGCTACTGCACAGGCGGGACCTCGTACGCTGGCTCCGAGCGCATCTACCGCTTCCGCAACGGCGGCACCACGCGGCAAGCCGTGAGCATTCTCGCCACGCGCACCGCCGCGACCGGTGACTTCGACCTCTTCGTCTGGGACGGCGGCGACGCCACCAACGTCTGCACGGCGGACGCGATCACCTGCCTCGACTCGAGCGTCGGCTTCGGGGCGACCGAGACGGTCGACTTCGTCGGTGAGCCCGGCCAGACCGAATACGTCGCCTACGACATCTTCAGCGTGGCTGCGACGACCAGCGCGTTCACGCTGGCAGTCACCTGCACGCCGATCGTCTGTGGCGACGGCATGCTGACCGGCGACGAGACCTGCGACGACAGCAACACGACGGCTGGCGACGGCTGCGGCGCGACCTGCGCGGTCGAGACCGACTTCACCTGCACCGGCACTCCGTCGGTCTGCACGCCGCGTCCGCCGAACTACCAGTGCAGCGGCGCCACCGCCGTGACCGCGACGACGACGATCCTCGCGGAGCGCTCCATCAACGGCGGACCGCGCACCGTCGCGACGAGCTGCGGCTTCGGCAGCGGCAGGGTCCTCTACTACGCGGTCACCATCCCGGCGAACACCCGCGTCGCCGCTCAGACGACGCCGAGCTTCGACATCACGCTGACCGCCCAGGATTCGTGCGCTGCAACCACGTGTTCCTTCCAGACGAACGCGTCTCCAGAGCGCACTACGCTGGTGAACAGCACGGCCTCGCCGGTCACCCGCATCGTCGCTATCGGCGGCTCCAGCGCCACCACCGCAGGCACCTGGGACATCGCGTTCACATACGCGCCGATCGTCTGCGGTGACGGCGCGCCTGAGGGCGCCGAGGCCTGCGACGACGGCAACGCTGCGGCCGGCGATGGCTGTACACCGACCTGCACTCTCGAGAGCGGCTACTTCTGCTCGGGCACTCCGTCGCTCTGCCGCGTCGTGGCGGCGAACGGCTTCTGCGCCGGCGCCACGCCGGTCACGGCAACCGCGACCCTCTCCGGCGAGAGCGTCGCCGCGGGCGGTCCCCCGCTCACGGGTACAGGCTGCTACGGCTTCACGGTTCCGACGACCAACCGCGCGTCCTACTACTCGGTGACCGTCCCGCCCCTCACGCGGATCAACATCGCGGTCACGCCGACGGTCGACGTCGTGCTCGTCGCCGCGGACACCTGCGCGTCGACGACCTGCTCGCTCTACAACGACGACGACCCGGAGCGCGCGACGCTGACCAACACGACGGCAACGCCCGTCACGCAGATCGTGTCTGTGCGCGCATACGGTGCGACGACGTCGAGCGGCACCTACTCGATCGCCTTCACCTACGTGCCGTTCGTCTGCGGCAACGGCGTGCTCGAGGGAGCCGAGACCTGCGACGACGGCAACACCACCGCTGGCGATGGCTGCACTGCGACATGCACCGTTCAGGCTGGCTACGCGTGCGCCGGCGCGCCGTCGGTCTGCGCGCTGGTCGTCTGCGGCGACGGTCTGGTCCGCGGCACCGAAGGCTGCGACGACTCGAACACGACGCCGGGCGACGGCTGCTCGGCCACGTGCACGCAGGAGACCGGCTTCGCCTGCATCGGCTCACCCTCGGTCTGCGTCGCAGCTGCGGGCAACGCGTTCTGCACGAGCGCCGAGCCCATCACGGGCACCGACACGCTGAGCGGCGAGAGCACCGCGGGCGGCGGTGCGCGACCGAGCGCCACTGGCTGCGGCTTTGGCTCCGGCCTGCGCACGCTCTACTACGCCGTGACGATTCCTGCGGCCACGCAGGTCGTCGCTCAGACCACGCCGCTCGCGGGCGCGGACCTCATCCTGTTCACGCAGGATGCGTGCGGCGCCGCGACCTGCCCGTTCTCGACGGACTCGGCACCTGAGCGGGCAACGCTGACCAACTCCGGAACAACTGCCGTGACGCGCATCGTGGGCGTGCGTGGCTATTCGCTCGGAACGGTCACGTACAACATCGCGTTCACGTACACCGCGCTGTAGTCTTTCGGCGCAGGTCGAATCGAGAAACGGCATGTGATGCGCTTCGGCGCGTCCATGCCGTTTCGCATTCCGTCTCTCTCGTCGCGCGCCGGTGAGATGGGTGTCCACCGTCCGCCGTCCATCGTTTGTCGTTCATCGTCCGCTGTTGCTGGTTCGCGGCAGCGCCTTCGCCGCGGCGACCGCGGCAGTGCTGAGCGGCGATCGTGCCATTCGGAGTGCGGCATTTGAGATCGGCGCACGTGCTTTGAGGTCGCCGCGCAACTTTTGGGCTCTACTTCGCCACGTCGCTCTTGAAAGCGAACGCACAGGCCACCAGGACCGTCCACGATCGATTGAACAGCGTGCGTCCGGAGCGTCTTGCTCCGCGCGCTTCGCATCGTGGAGGGATCCCATGAATCGCACTTATCGCAGCCATCAAAATGCACTCTCGAAGGTCTTGGTCGCGGCCGCTGTATTGGCCGGCGCACGACTGGTCTCGGCATGCGGCGACGACGACGCACCGCCTGTCACGCCTCCCGCCGACGGCGGACGCGATCTCGGCACCGACGGCGCTGGCCCTGACGTGGACGCCGGGCCAGTCGGTATGATTCGCATCGTGCACGCCTCGCCGAACACTCCGGCGATCGACGTGTACGCAGGCGCCGCGGCAACGCCGGCGGTCGACGCTCTGGCCTACACCGAGACGTCCGACTATCTGACGCTCCCCGCCGGGACCTACACGTTCAACGTGCGCGCCGATGGCGCCGCAGCGGACAGCACTCCTGCGCTGGTCGTCGCGGACTTCGTGCTCGCGGCGGGCGACAAATACACGATCGTCGCCGCTGGCTCGCTCACCTCGACCGACGCCGCAGACCGCCTTCGCGTCTTGCCGCTCCAAGAAGGATTCGGCGCGCTCGCCTCGGGTCAAGGTCGCGTCCGCGTCGTACACGCGGGCTTCAACGCGCCGTCTGTCGCGATCGACGTCGGCGACGATGGCACCGCGGAGATCGCGTCGCTCGCCCGGTTCGCAGATACCGGAATCGAGGGCGTCGCGCTGCCCACCGGCGCAGCGCAGGTCGGTATCCTGACGACGGGCGCGGGCGCGTCGAAGGTCTCTTCGTTCGGCGCGGTCGTTCCGCCGCTCGAGGTGTTTCTGATCGCGACGGGCGACGCCACGCAGCACCCGCGCCTCGGCACGTCTTTCGGTCTTCTCGCGGTCGGCCCCTCGGGCACGGTGGCATTCATCAAGCAAAACCCGCGCGTCTATGCGCTGCACGGCTCGCCCGACGCGCCTGCGGTCGAGATCTTCGCCGGTACGGCTGAGCTCGTTGGCAGCGCGACCTATGGCGACCTCGCTGGTCCCGTGCAGGTCCCGACCGGTGACTACACGCTCGACTTCTTCCCGGTGACGGCCGGCACGGCGCGGCCCGCAGGCGCTCCCGCAGGCTCGGACGACGTCGATGGTCTGGCCGCTGGCAACATCTACCTCGCGATCGCGAATGGCTTCCTCGCGCCGCGCACCGGCACGACGGACGCACCGTTCCAGGTGATCGCGCTCGTCGACGAGTTCGCGCTCGACGACGCGGCCAACGTGCGCGTGCGCGCCGTACACGGCTCGCCTTCGGCGCCGAGCGTCACCGTCGGCGCAGTTACCGGCACGGCCATCACGACCGCGCTCGCGACGAACGTCGCGTTCGGCGCATCGACCGCCGCAGAGGGAGCGTCGCTGCCGCCGAGCACATACACCATCGGCTTCGCCGCCGGCGCCACGACGACTCCGGTGCTCGCGCGCTTCACCGCGCCGCTCACCGCTGCGAACAAGCGCTGGTTCGCCATCGCAAACGGTGACTTCGCGGCGGTCGGCGCGGCGCGCCAGTCGTTCGGCGTCTTCGCCGTCGACACCTCCGTCACGCCGTGGACCGTGACGGACCTCCCGAGCGCTTCGGCGCCCTGACGTATCTGCGAGCGGCGCTCTCGCAAGCTCCATCAACGCCCACCGCGACTCTCTCGCGGTGGGCGTCGCTGTTTGTGGCACGCAGAAGCCGCGCGTGCGCGCGTGATCGCACGCCGCGTGTCGGAAGGAGTCGCTGAGAGGCTCTGCCGCGCTGACGTCGGCGTGATAACGTCGGCGCGTTCGTGTGCTCCGGAGGACTCTCAATGCGCCGCACTTCGCTTGCTCTGCTCGCCGTCTGCCTGTTCGCTCCGCTGAGTGTCGGCTGCTCTTCGTCGAAGGTCGCTGATTCAGACGCGAGCACGCCGCTCGACATGCCGTTCGCGCCGCGCGACATGCCGTTCCCCGTGTTCGACTTCGAGTTCGGGAGCCCCGATCTCGGGGTCTCACCGGATCCCGACGCTGGCAGCATCGACATCGACGCGGGTTCGCCGGGCGTCTGCGGCGACGGCGTACTCACCGCACCCGAGCAGTGCGACGACGGCAACCTCGACGCGCGCGACGGCTGCGACGCAGCGTGCACGGTCGAGGCGGATGTGTGCCCGGGTAGTGAAGCGCCAGTCGTGCTCATCGCCGGCAGCAACGCCGCGGGCGATACCAGCGTCGGCACCAGCGACACGGGCGGCTCCTGCGGCGGGAGCACGGCTGGCGAAGATGCGTTCGTGTTCACCGTCTACACCGTGTCCGATGTCGTGCTCACGACAGACCTGCCGCCGACTGTGTTCAACGCCGCGCTCTACGTGCGCCGCGAATGTGCGGCGCGCGGGAGCGAACTCAGCTGTGCATCGGTCGCTGCGGGCGGCGACACGCTCACGCTCGAGTCGCTCGCCCCCGGGACGTATTTCGCATTCGTCGACGGCGTCGGCGGCGCGGTCGGAACGTACGAGCTCGGCATGACGATCACGCCGCGCATTCCCGCGGGCGGCGCCTGCGATCCGCTCGGCACCACCGGTGTATGCATCGACGGCGCAGTTTGCACCGCGGATGCGAGCGGCGAATATCGCTGCCGCTCGGCGGAGTCGAGCTGCGTCGAGTCCGCGGTCGCGCTGACGCTCGGCGCAGCCGCGACTGCAGGCACTACCGTCGGCGCAGAAGATCGCTACGCGTCGGCGTGCTCGCGTGACGGCGATGCGCCGGAGCGGGTGTTTCGCGTCTCGGTCCCCGCGGGCGGCACGCGCGAGCTCGTCGTCACGGCGGCGCCGACGAACTTCGCCGCCGACATGTTCGACATCGTGCTGACGGTGGAGTCGACGTGCGGCGTGACCGCGAGCTCCGCGGGTTGCTCCGACACCGGAGGTGCGGAGTCGACGGAGACCGTCGTCGTCGACGCAGCGGCGGGCGACTATTTCATTCTCGTCGACGGATTCGGCACCGGAGCCGGCATGTTCACCGCCGGTGAGTTCGAGGTCGCCGCGCGCCTGCGCGACATCCTCGGCGCCGGTGAGTCGTGCGACCCGACCGGTGAGCTCAATCGCTGCGTTGAAGGACTCGCTTGTGGCGGCCCCGCGGGCGCCGAGATATGCGTCGATCCGCTCGGCGCGATCTGCGACTCCGCGGTCGCGGCGACGCTCGGCGTGGCCGTCACCGCGACGCTCGGCGGGCCGGGCATCGTCGACGATCTGGAGCCCGGCTGCGGCACCGACGCGGGCACCGACGAAGACCTCTACTACGTCGACCTCGCGGCGCCTGGCTTCGTCACCGCCCGCGCGCGGGGAATGCTCGCCGGGACGAGCACGGTCTACATCCGTGGCGCCGATAGCTGCGGGCCCGCTGTCGAGCTCGCGTGCGACACGACGGGCGGCGCGCGCCTCGAGGCGATCACCGGCGTGCTGCCGATCGGCCGCTACTACGTCGTCGTCGACGGAAGCGGCACCTACAACGTGACCGTCACCGTCGGCACGGTGATCGCCGCCGGAGCGACGTGCGACGCCACCTCGACGACCGCGCGCTGCGCGGATGGCACCGCGTGCCTCGGCGCCGTCTGCCGCGCGGTCACCGTGATCGACGACGTCGCGCCGAACGCGTCGTTCTGTGACGCGCAGGGCCCCTCATCGGGCGACACGCTGTTTCGCGGCACGCTCACCACGACTGGCGCGACCGACCTCGACACCCTCGAGATTCGCCTCGACGCACCCGCGACCCTCACCATCTCGACCAGCAACGGCTTCGGCGGCTGCACTGCCGATACGCTGCTCCAGGTCTTTGACGGCGTCGGCTCGACCTGCGCGGAGCTCGACGCCGCGATGCCGATGCCGAGCTACTCCGACGACAACTCCGGTCTCGCGATGATCTGCTCGACGCTCACCACCGCGCTGCTGCCGGCCGGCTCGTATTACGTGCGCGTGCGTCGATCGGGCGCCGCGACGCCGGGCGGCGCCTACGAGATCCTCGTCGACGTGAACTGAGCGCTGCGCGCGGGTCGTCTGATCGCTGCGCGCCATCGCAGCGCAGCGCTCACTCGATCACCGGACACACGAACGCAGCGGCAGGCGTCGACGAGCGACGCCACTCTACGCGCGCGTTCACCGGCGCGGCGCGCCAGCCCGGCGCCGAGGTGTTCGGCACCGACTCGCCATAGCCACACGCCGCGAGCCGTGCCGCGTCGACGCCCTGCGCGATCAGCCGATCGCGCACCACTTCTGCGATGCGCTGCGACGCGCGCGCGTTGAACGCGGAGGCGCGCATCGCATCGGTGTGCACGGCGATCTCGAGCTGCAAGTCGGCGCAGACACGCAGTCGGCGCGCGACAGCGTCGACGACGGCGAGGCTTCCCGGCGCCACCGTGCCCGCCATCAGATCGAACGCGATGGGCGCGGTCGTCAAGCGCTCTGCGTCGACGCTCACGCCGTCTCCCCTCGGTGGACATGCCGGCGCGGCGATCGGTGCCGGCGTCGGCGTTGGCGTCGGCGCTGAGACGCTCGTCTCCGCATCGCGGCCACAGCCGGCGAGACACAGCACGAGCAGCACGGCGCGCGCGCTCGTCGCGGCGTCGTGGATGCGACCCACGGCGGCAGTCATCGCAGCGCCTCGTATTCGACCCATAGTGTGCGTGTCTCCTCGGGCGCGAGCTCGAGCAGACGGTCGCCGCTGTTGAGCGCATCACCCGGGCAGGTCCACGGCTCGACGCAGACGAAGTCTTTGTCGCGCAACGTCCAGATCACCCAGTGCGTGTATTCGCGCGAGCCGCGCACGATCACCGCGCCGCTCGGCCAATCGAGCGTGCAGGGGAGCGCGCCGTGATCGACCAAGTGCAGATCGACCTCCGCCTGTGCGAGGTCGATGCCCGCGAGCGCGCCTGTCGTCTTGGTCACGTTGTCGAACGCGCGCGTCGCTGTGGTGCCGACGCGCGCAGCGGCCTTCTCGCGCTGTGGCACGTGAAAATACGGATGGAAGCCCGCGCCGAACGGCATCGGAGTGTCGCTGTGGTTGGTGAAGGTCTGCTCGATGCGCAGCACCTGCCCGCGCAGCGTGTAGGTGAAACTCGCGACGAACTCCCACGGATACGCGGCGCGCGATTCGTCGCTCGATATCAGTCGCAGCGTCGCCGAGGCGGCGTCGTCGCTGCGCATCGCGATGACCTCCCACGCGCTCGTCCGCGCGAAGCCGTGTTGCTTGAGCGCACCGCGCACCGCGCCGCGCGCAAAGACCTCGCCGCTGAGCTTGCCCGGCTGCGGGAACAGCACGGGATTGCCGCCGCGCACGTTCTTCGTCGGGTCGCGCAGCGTGCTCTCCTCGAGATAGAAAATTTCGCGCCCGCCGAGCCGCAGCCGCGTGGCCAATCCGCCGCGCGACGGCGCGAGCAGGAGCGCGCTGTCGGCTGTGTCGTCGCGCAGCTCGAGCGTCTCGAGCGCGTCTTCGTGTGGAGTCACCGCGAACATGCGCGAGAGTCTACACGCACGACGGAGCACACGATCCTACCGCGGCGTAGTAATCTTCCACGCTGATGACCTCTCCTCGTGCGCTCGCTCGCCTGCTCTCCGTGCTCTTCCTAGTCGGCTGTGCGGCGGATACGGAGCCGCCGGTCGAGCGACCCGCGGCGCCTGTGAACGAAGGAATCTACGGCTTCGCCAACGGCTGCTACGCGATCGACGCGACACAGCCGGGCAGCTCCGACACACGCTGGCTGCAAGCGAGCGCGAGCGGCGCAGGGTTCGCGTTCAGCGCGCGCGAGCTCGAATCCGGCGCGCGCTTCTACATGAAGGCGGCGGATCTCGGCACGTATCTCTTCTACGACGCGGACGGCCGCTATCTCGTCGCCCAAGATGCCGGGCCGCTGCTGCGCGAGCCGGCGCTGATGTCCGATATCTTGTCGATCGACGACAGCTACGTCTCTGGCGGCGAGTGGGAGCTGCAGGTCTCCGCGCACGACGCGGAGCGCTTTCAGTTACTTAACCGCCGGACCGGACGTTTCTTGACGCGCACAGGTGGCCTCAGCGCCGACGCGGCCGGAGCGGCCGTCATCGCGCTCTATCCGCAGAGCGACTGCGCGACGCACCCCGAGCTCTCGCTCGACGCGAGCGGCGCGGTGATGCCGCGGCGTTTCCCCGACGGCTCGCTCTACGGCATCGTCGACACGCACTCGCACATGATGGCGAACTTCGGCTTCGGCGGCGGCGGGCTCACGCACGGAGCTGCGTTTCATCGGCTCGGCGTCGCGCACGCGCTGCCTGACTGCGCGCTCTATCACGGCGCCGATGGTCGCCGTGATCTGCTCGGCTACGCGTTCGACCAGGGCATCACCGGCGACCTCGACGTCGACGTCCTCCTGCCCTCGCTGCTCGTCGGCCGCACACCTGAGTTCAATCATCACACTGCGGGCTACCCCGACTTCACCGACTGGCCTGCTGCGCCGTTCAGCTCGACGCATCAGACGCAGTACTATCGCTGGCTCGAGCGTGCCTATCTCGGCGGCCTGCGCCTCGTCGTACAGCACGCGACGACGAACTCCGTGTTGTGTGAGCTGTTCAGCGGCGAGCGCGTGCAGCGTGTTCGCTACTCGTGCAACGACATGGTCGCCGTCGATCGCAGCATCGAAGAGACGTTCAACCTCGAGCGCTACATCGACGCGCAGCGCGGCGGCCCGGGACGCGGCTGGTTCCGCGTGGTGCGCACTCCGGCAGAGGCGCGCGCGGTCATCGACGAGGGCAAGCTCGCGGTCATCCTCGGCATCGAGACCTCCAACTTGTTCAACTGCTTCTCGACGCCGCACGAAGGATTTCCGCTCTGCGACGACGCGAAAGTGATCGCCGAGCTCGATCGCTATTACGCGCTCGGCGTGCGCGCCATCTTCCCAGTTCACAAGTACGACAACGGCTTCTCTGCCGGCGATGGCGATCGACCGATAGGCGAGATCGGTGGCTTCATCAACAGCGGCCACTGGTCGAGCTACACGCTCGATTGTCCGAACGTGCCGGCAGCCTTCGACCGCGGCGACGTGGAGCTCGGCGGGCTCAACATGCCGCGGCCCGAGTTCACCGCGCCCCCGCCGAACGATATGAGCGGCTTTGGGGGCGACCCCGTCGGTACGCTGCTGCCGTTCCTCGATCAGATCAGCGCCGGACCGCTGCGCGGCGAATATTGCGCCACGCACGGGCTCACGCCGATCGGCGAGACGCTGCTGCGCGAGATGATGCGTCGCGGGATGATCGTCGAGGTCGACCACCTGCCGCAGCGCTCGTATCAGCGCGCGTTCGAGCTGCTCGCCGCCAACGAGTATCCCGTCGCCGCGACCCACGGCACGACGTACGACGGCCGCGTCTATGCGTTCGGCGGCGTATCGAAGGGCGGCCTCGGTCGCTGCGCCGACCCGGCGCGTCCCGGCACGATGGCCGACAGCCTGCGCGGTCGCACCGCGGAGATCGCGGCCGCTGGCGGCTATCCCGCGGTCGGATTCGGCTTCGATCTGAATGGCTTTGCCGGCGCGCCGGGCCCGCGCTTCGGCGAGCGCAGCGGCTGCGATAGCCCGCAATCGGATCCGATCACGTACCCGTTCGATTCGTTCGCTGGTGACGTGACGTTCTCCGAGCCGCACGTCGGCAATCGCACGCTCGACTTCAACACCGAGGGCATGGCGCACCTCGGCCTGCTGCCTGAGCTGCTCGAGGACGCGCGCCGAACCGGCGTCAGCGACGCGGATCTCGAGTCGCTGTTCCGCTCCGCGGAAGGCTATCTGCGCATGTGGGAGAGCGCCGAGGCGCGCGCGGCAGCTACTCGCTGAGTAGCCCCCGCTTCCACTACCCCCTGAACAGCCTCGCTTCGGTTACTCGCTGAACAGGTCGTCGACGTCCTGCTTGGTGAGGCCCTTGAGGACGGCGCCCTCGCTCGCGAGGACGTTCTCGACGAGCGTGCGCTTCTTCTCGCTGAGCTTGAGGATCTTCTCCTCGACGGTGCCGCGCGCGATGAGGCGATAGACCGTGACGACCTTGGTCTGACCGATGCGGTGCGCGCGATCAGTCGCCTGGTCTTCGACCGCGGGGTTCCACCACGGATCGAAGTGGATGACGGTGTCTGCACCGGTGAGGTTGAGCCCGGTGCCGCCGGCCTTCAGCGAGATCAGGAACGCCTGCACGCTCGGCTCGTTGTTGAAGCGATCGACCTTGGCCAAGCGCTCGTCGCCCGGCGTGCTGCCGTCGAGGTATTCGTAGACGACTCCGTCGCTGTCGAGCGCCTCGCGGATCAGCTTCAGCATCTCGACGAACTGCGAGAAGATCAGCAGGCGATGGCCGCCGGCGACGGCCTCGCTGACGATCTCCCGGAGCGCGTTGAGCTTGCCGCTCTCTTCGTTGTCGAAGTCGCCGGGGATCTTCAACAGCCGCGGATCGCAGGCGACCTGACGCAGGCGGGTGAGCGCCGCGAGGATCTGGATCTGCGACTTGGCGATGCCCTTCTCCTCGACGGTCGAGAGCAGCGAGTCGCGGATCTGCTTGGTCATCTGCTTGTAGAGCTTGGCCTGCTCTTCGGCGAGCGGGACGATGATCTCCTGCTCGATCTTCGCCGGCAGATCCTTCTCGACCTCGCCCTTCGTGCGCCGCTTCACGAACGGTCGCACCGTCGCGCCGAGCTTCTGCGCGGACTCGAGATCGCCGCGCTCGATCGGTCGGCCGTATTGCTCTTCGAACGTCTTGAGCGAGCCGAGCATGTTCGGCGCGACGAAGTCGAAGATCGACCAGAACTCGCTGAGGCGGTTCTCGATCGGCGTGCCGGTCAGCGCGAGGCGTCGCTCGCTCTTCAGGCGCTTCGCGGAGCGCGCCGTCGCCGACAGCGGATTCTTGATGTGCTGCGCCTCGTCGAGGATCGCGTACTTCAGATCGAGCGTGCCGAGGAACTCTTCGTCGCGGCGCAGCAGCGCGTAGCTGGTGATGATGACGTCGGCCTCGCCGGCGGCGCTCGCTTGTTCGTGCCGATCGGCGCCTTGCCAGACGATCACGCTGAGGTGCGGCGCGAACTTCTCGATCTCGCGCTGCCAGTTCTGCACGACCGAGGTCGGTGCGACGACGAGCGAGAGGCCCTTCTTGTCCTTCGCCTTCATCCAGCAGAGGAGCGCGATGGCCTGCAACGTCTTGCCGAGCCCCATGTCGTCGGCGAGGATGCCGCCGGTGTTCATGTTGTGCAGGAATACCAGCCAGGAGAAGCCTTCCTTCTGGTATTCGCGCAGGTTCGCCTTCAACAGGCGGGGCTTGGCGATGAGCTCGATGTTGCTCACGTCGCCGAACTTGCTGAACAGCTCCTTCGTCGGCGTCGCGACGACCGAGTCGCTGACCAAGCGCAGAAGATCTTGCACGCGTCCAGCTTGCGACAGCGGCACCTTCTTGCGGCTGCCGCTCGACGCGACGATCTCCGCCATGCGCGCGAGCACCTCGCCGACCTGATCGCGCTGCACCGGCGCGTAAGTTCCGTCGGCGAGCTTCACCAGGCGCCGCCCCTTCTCGAGGCACATGCGCAGCTCTTCTTCGTCGACCGCGACGCCTTCGACGTCGAAGCTCATGTCGAGCGAGAGCCAGTCGACGCCGCTCGACACGCGCATCCGCGGCGACACCGCCCCGCTGCGAATCGTGACGTCGACGAGATCGTTGGGGATGAAACGGTCCCACTCTTCCGGCAGCGAGCCCACGCCCTCGGTCCAGAACGCGATAGCTTTGTCGCCGCGGATCACCAGATCGCCCGCCTTCGCGTCGACCTCGAAGCCGAGGCTGAGCAGCTGCTGCACGGCGACCATCTCGGCGCCCACGTCGCGGCGCACGATGCGCAGCCGCGCACCGCGGCTATCGCTGTTGCGACCAGCGGGCGGCAGAAACGCGAGCGGCGAGGCGAAGCCTGCCACCGGCACGTCGAACTCGTGCTCGTGATAGAGCACCTTGAGGCGGGCGCGCGCCTCGATGATGTCGCCGTCGGCCTTGAGCTGAAAGTGCGGCGTCGCGTCGACGAGGTCGGCGACCGACGAAATGTCGGGCAGCTCGGTCGCGAGTGACGTCGCGACGCGCGGCACGAACTCGGTGAGCAGCCGCGGCAGATCCGAGACGGGGTGTACCAGCGCCGGCGCGCGATAGAGGCGCTGCAGCCACGCTGGCGTGATCGCGTCGACGATCGGCCGCGCGACGCCGTCGGTCGTGTCGATGTGCCAGCTCGGTGTGCCCTCGAACCACGCGCCCGACGACAGCGGAAAACGCCGCCCGCCCTTGGCGAGCTCGAACACGACGCGCACGCGTACCGCCGGGCCGCCCTTGCCGTCGTGCCCTGGTCCGCCGGCGAGATCGAGCTCGAGCTTTGGGCGGAGCGGCTCGTCGGCGAAGCGCAGCTCCATGCTGGCTGGCTCGAGCACGACGCGACGACCGCGCAGCATCGACAGCACATCGGCAGCTTCTTCGCCGCGCAGCTCCGCGGTCGCGGGCGCGCCGCGCGTCACGTGGCGGGCAAGGGCGCGCAGCAAATTGCGATCGTGCACGGAGACGGTGTTGAACGCGGCGAGTGCGTCGACGAGCGGGAGCGCCTGGCGCGTGCCGCTGATGACCGGCGTGATGGTGATCGACGCCGCGCGAACGACGAGGCGATACTCGAGCTCGACGGGACGCGCGCTCGCGTCGTCGGGCGCGAGCCAAGTGTCGAGGCCGCCGCGATCTTGCGACGCGTGTGGCATCCGCAGCAGCCCGAGCTCTTGTGGCGGCGTGTGGCTGCGCGCTTCCGGAACGGGCACCGGAATCGGCGCGGCGAGCTCTGCCGTCGCGCCGCGGCGCCGCCTGCGCGATCGCCTGCGCTTGCCACCGACTGTCACCGTCTGTGCGCTCGCTCCGTTCGCGCCGCCGCTCATCGGGCCTGCCAACTGGTCGTCTTCATCGAGGCCATCGCGTACACCATCGCCGTCACTTTGGTCGCCTTGCTTCGCGCGCGTCGGGCGCTCGCGATCGCGGAGCGCGACGAGCAGCGCCGCGACGTGTTTGCAGTGCCCAGTCGGGCCCTTCCAGGCCGGACAGCTGCACTGCGAGAGCACCTGTGCGTCCGACGTCAGCGACGTCTGCACGGTGTACGGCTCATCCGTCCGACCGCGGACTCGCGCGCTCGCCGAATGTCCGTCCGTCGCGAGATCGCTGACGGCGCTGCGACGGGCGTAGAGGCGCCCGCGCAAGAATGCGTTTCCACCGACGAGACGCTGAATGGCGCGGTCCGAGAGCCGCGCGACGTGCACCGCGATCGGGCTCGTCGACGCGCCCTGGGAACGCGCGCGCCCGGACTCTTCGGCGGAGTCGTCGTCTTCGTCTTGATCGTCCTCGAGCTCGTCGTCGAACTCGAGTGGCGCTTCGATCGGATTGTCGGCCATCGGCATATCGGCCATCGGTTTGGTCTCGGCCATGGGTCGGTCCCGGAGCGGGGCGCGACGGCTGGGGTGGCACTGCCAGCTGGAAAGCCAGGCCCGCTGGAGAGCCGGGCGCTAGCGGCCGCGTGGGTGGGCTGAGCGGGCCAGCAAAAGGCTGGTCGACCAGGCTGACCAGCACCGTGCTGGGCAGACGAACCAAGCCAGCACAATGCTGGTCGAGGTGTCCCACTCGACGTCGGATCGGCTCCGCACCGGCTGCCGCGCTGAAATGTCCGGGGCGCGGCGACTGCGAACCGGCCAATGCTCGCACGGGCCGCGGCAGCTTTCAAGCCTGCGAATGCGCGGCGTGTTGCGCCGCCTCAACGAGCGCGTGCGAGTGACACGGCGGGTCCACCCGGGTTACAACTGACGCGGAGCTTTACCTCATCATGCAGCATCGCTCGCTCATCTCTGCGCTCTCCTCGGCCTGGCTGCTGGTGATCGCACTCGCGAGCGGTGGCTGCTCTGCCGGCACGGACCCGATGACTCGGCGGCCGCCGACGGACGCGGACGGCGGCGTCGCGACGGACTTCGGCGGCCCGCCGGTGAGCGAATGCGAGTCGTTCATGGACTGCGCGTCGGGGCTGGTGTGTCGACCCGTCGGCATCGTGCTGCGCTGCATTTCGCCCGATCTGGTGGTGCCGCCGACGGAGACCTGCACGGACTGCGTCGCGCCCGCGGAGTGCCGAATCGGTGTCTGCATCTCGCCCGATGACACGGGCGCAGTGTGCGAGTTCGATACCGAGTGTCCGGCCGGCGAGCTCTGCATCGCGGCGCGATGCACGCACGATCCGCGCGTGCCCATCGCGTGTGCGGATGGCGTCTGCCCAGGCACTCTGCGCTGCGTCGCGGGTACCTGCGCGTGCGCCGCACACGTCGACTGCCCGGTCGGCACTCTGTGTATCTCCGGGCTCTGCATTCCCACGCCCGGCGGCGATGGCTGCGTCGCCGATGACGAGTGCCCCGCCACCGACGTCTGCGAGGCTGGCGCGTGTCGCCCGCGCACGCTGTGCGACATCACCAACCCGGATCTGAGCGGCACGTGGTCGCTCGCCTCGACGCTGCGTCTGCGCGAGTCGCTGCCCTCGTGGCTCGACGGATTCCTCGGCGCCGTATCCGGTCCGTTCCGCTTCATCGCGGGCGACTCTGCGTCGCTCGGCGTAGCTGGTATTCCGGGCTGGGCAGAGGCGCTGATCGCGCCCGCGCTGCGCGACTGGGCCGATGCGAACCTCGCGCCGTGGGTGCGCGACTTGCTCGGCGGTATCGCCGACCTCAACGACATCCTCTCGACCTGGCAAGTCGATGAGCGCATGGAGCTGCGCCCGGGGATCCTGCGCGACCTCTATCGCGGCACGCACTCCTGGCTCAGCGTGCGCTTCGAATATCGCGGCGCCGAGGTCCGCGGTCGCCCGGAGGACATCCTCGACTGGCGCTTCAGGCCGAGTGAGTTCGACGCGGCCGCGACGTGCGGTGTGTTCGTCATCGAGCGCCACGACGTCGACGTCAGCATCGGCGCGATCATCGCGTGGCTCGTCGACACGGTGACGTTCGAGGCGACCGACGGCCGCTACCGTACGTTCCGCGACGCGCTCACCGCCGCGACGAGCGGCTTCTGCAGCGAGGTCGGCCGCATCGCCGCCGAGACGGTGCCGTCGATCGGCGGTCTCGCGGGGACGATCACGACGGCGTGCAACGGCGCCGTGAGCGGACTGATCGACGAGCTCGACAGCACCATCCGCAGCGGGCGGCTCGGGCTCGATGTGATGACGCTGAAGGGATACGCGCCGATCGCCGGCCCGAACGCGCTGCGCCCGGGCGTCTGGGAAGGTACGCTCGTCGGGCGCGACTTCACCGGAGACTTCGATGCGTTCCGTTGAGCCGAGCGGACGACTCCTCGCACGCATCGACCGAGTGAGCGCGCTGCTTTGCGTGATGATGCTGTGTGGCTGCGCGAGCGAGCTGACGGAGATCATCGTCATCGTCGACTCGGAGCTCGCGGTGCCGGGCGAGCTCGACGAGATCGTCGTCACGACCGAGGGCGCGAGCGGTCTGCCGAAGGGTGCGAGCGCCAACCTCGTCGGTGCTGGCGCCGCGTCGATGCCGGTCACTGTCGGCTTGCGGCCGGGCGGCGCGCAGGATGGTCCGGTCACGATTCGCGTGCGCGGGCGGCTCGCGGGCGCAGAGCGGGTCAGTGCGCAGATTCGCACGCGCTTCGTCGTCGGGGCGCGGCTCGTGCTGCGCATCGATCTCGCGGCCGAGTGCGTTGGCATCCTCTGTGATGCGAATGCCGAGACTTGCCGTAACGGCTTCTGTGTCCCGTCCGAGGTCGACCCGGCGGAGCTGCCGCGCTTCAACGGCACGCTGCCGGGCATGACCGAAGACGCCGGTCGCGACCTCGGCCCGCGCGATGGTGGCCTCGACCCGGCCCGCGACGGTGCGCTCATCTGCACGTCGAGCGCGGACTGCGATGACGGCAACCCTTGCACCGATGACGCTTGTGGGCCGATTGGCTGTAGCAACACCGCGAACAGCGCGCCTTGCAACGATGGCAGCGCATGTACGCTCGCTGACACTTGTCGCGGGGGGGCCTGCGCGCCCGGCGCATCGATCGCCTGCACCGACGGCAATCCGTGCACCTCCGACGGCTGCGATCCGTCGATCGGCTGCGTGTTCCCAGCCTTCGACGGCCCATGCAATGACGGCAACGCCTGCACCACGGGCGAGGTCTGCAGCGCTGGCTCGTGCGGCGGCGGCGGCGCCGTCAGCTGCCTACCGAGCGGTGCGGAGTGCCGCCGCACCGAGTGTCAGCCGGCCGCTGGTGGTTGCGTCGACGTGACCACGATGGGTGGCTTTTGCGACGATGGCGACTACTGCACCGCACTCGACGTCTGCAGTGCAGGCGGCTTTTGCCAAGGCGGTTTCCGAATGGATCCCTGCGGCATCAAGCCTTGAGACGCGCGCGTCGCCGTGCGCTCATTCGCAGTCGCGCACGTCGCCGCTGCCGAGTCGTGCACGCCGCCACCAATCGCCGCTGCGCGCGTGCGTTTGCGTGTCGGTGAAGGTGTAGCGCTAGAACGCGAGCCGCACCGCGCTCTCCGGCGGGCGCTGCGCGAACAGCGGTGCGATCGCGCGCGAATCCCAGCAGAGCGCGTCGACGTAGCCGGGCGGCGCTCCTCGATAGGCGAGGCCGTAGAACCAGAGGCGAAAATCGACGCGCGGCTGGTGTGGTCGTCGCAGCCACACGGCGAGCAGGCAAATCTCGACCAGCATCGCGTCCCGCTGGAACGTCATGAACGCAGCCTGCGAGCAGCACCGTGTCCGTCGGCCGCACCAGCCAGAACAGCGACGGAAAGTCAGCGAGCAGCGAATGAAAGAGCCGCGCGACGCGCGCAGCAAAACCGCTCGCCCACGCCCGCATCGGCGCGAGTGTAACGGTTCACTGTCACGCGCGCGCCGAACGAGCGCGCCCGTGTGCGGCGACCCGCTCGCGCCGACCGACCCGCGGACTGCTATACAGACCGGCCTCCGTGTCGCGTCCCCGCTCGCCGCTGCTGCCGATCTTTCTCGTCGTCCTCGTCGATGTGCTCGGGATGACGATCATCTACCCGTTGTTGCCGTTCTACGCAGAGCGCTACGGCGCGAGCCCGCTGGTCGTCGGTCTGCTCTCGAGCTCGTACGCGCTCTTTCAGCTGATCTCCGGGCCGATCCTCGGCCGGCTCTCCGACCGCTTCGGTCGACGGCCGGTGCTGCTGGTCAGCCAGGCCGGCACGTTCCTCGGCTTTCTGTTGTTGGCGAACGCGGGCGCGCTGTGGATGATATTTCTCTCGCGCATCATTGATGGAGCGACGGCGGGCAACCTCACGGTCGCGCAGGCGTACATCGCCGACGTGACCGAGGCGAAAGACCGCGCCAAGAGCTTTGCCGTCATCGGCATCGCGTTCGGCATCGGCTTCGCCGTCGGCCCGATGCTCGGCGGTGGTCTCGCGCACTACGGCTACGCGGTGCCGGTGTATGCGGCGGCGGGGCTCTCGTTCGCGAGCATCCTCGCGACCGCGTTCGTCTTGCCGGATGAGCGCACGCTGCGCCCCGAGCGATCGCTCGCCGCGAGCGGTGATGTCGGTCCCACCGGCCGCCGTCTCGGGATGCTCGAGTGGAGCGCCTACGCGGCGTATTTCCGCCGCCCCGCGCTCGCTACCTCGCTGGTGCAGTTCTTCCTCTTCGCGTTTGCGTTCGCGGTCTTCACCTCGGGCTTCGCGCTGTTCGCCGCGCGTCGCTTCACCTGGGAGGGGCACGCTTTTCGCGCGCCCGAGGTCGGCTACGTATTCGCCTACGCTGGTGTGCTCGGCATCTTCATCCAGGGCGGTTTGGTCGGCCGCGTGGTGCGCCGCTTCGGCGAGCGACCGGTCGCCATCGCCAGCTTTGCGCTCTCGGCGATCGCGTATGCCGTCCTCGGCTGGGCGGCGACGCTTCCGCTGTTGTTCGCGTCGATGACCATCGCTGCGTTCGGTACTGGGCCGCTGCGTCCGGCGCTCACCAGCCTCGTCTCGCGCAACGCGAGCGCGAGCGAGCAGGGCGTGGTCATGGGCCTGTCGCAGTCTCTCAGCTCCGTCGCGCAGATCAGCGCGCCGATCATCGGTGGCTGGTTGATCGATCGAGACTTGCTGAGCGGCTGGGCCTGGCTCGCGGCGGGCGCGATGTTGCTCGGCACCGCGCTCGCGTTCTTCACCCGTGCCGACGGCAGCACGCTCGGCGCTGCGACCGCGGCGGCCTGACCCGCGCGGAGTGCCACGATGCTGGACGCGTGGATCGTGTTCGAAGACGGTGATCTAGTCGCGATCGCCAAGCCGGTCGGCGTGCCGTGCGAGGCCGCCGTCGATGGGCTCGGCGACGACCTGCCAACGCGCCTCGCGCGGTTCTTCGCGCAGCGCGACGGCGTGGCGAGCACATCGTATCTCGGCGCACACCAGCGGCTCGACGCAGCGACGAGCGGCGTGGTGCTGTACGCGCGCCGACGCGAGGCGAACGCTGGACTCGCTCGGCAGTTCGAGTCGGGCGACGTGATCCGCGAGTACGTGGCGGCGGTCATCGGCTGGCGCGGCGGGCCGCGCGTGCTGCGCCATCAGCTCGGCAAGGGCGACGGAGCGCGGCTGATCTCCGTCGCTGAGCGCGATGCGCGCGGCAAGCCTGCAGAGGCGCACATCCGCGTGCTGGCGCGCGAAGGAGAGCGGGCGCTGTTGCTCTGCCGCGTGACCGCAGGCGGCCCGCTGACGCTGCGCACACAGCTCGCGCTCGAACACACGCCGGTCATCGGCGACACCCTCTACGCGCCGATCTCGGACAAGACGCGTAACGCGCTGATCTCGGAAGACACGCACAATTCGCTAATTTCTGGCGAGACGTCTGCCCCTCCGCGACTGCTCCTGCACGCGCGGCGTCTTGCGCTCAGGCATCCGCTGAGCGGCGCTGCGCTCGACCTCGTCGCAGAGCCGCCGCGCGCCTTCGATGATTGGCTGCGCCGTGGCGAGCGCTTGCCCTTCGACGACACGGCGGTGCTCTGCGATCGGCTCGCCGATGCGCGCGAGGCCCGCTTCGGGCTGGCGCAGCTCGCCGGGAGCGCCGAGGCGACGACCGCCTATCGACTGGTCAACGAGCACGGCGACGGCATGCCTGGCCTCGCGGTCGACGTGTACGGAGAGCACTGCGTCGCGCAGCTCCTCGGAGAGGCCGCGAGCGCGCACGCCGACGCCATCTTCGATGCGCTCGCGGCGCTCGGTTTTGCCGGCGTCTACGCGAAATACCGACCTCGACAAGCGAACGTGCTGGTCGACACGCGACGAGACGAAATCGCGCCGAAGCTCCCGGTGCGCGGGGTCGCGACGCCTGCGGAAGCGCTGCTGATCTACGAGCACGGGCTCCCGCTCGAGGTGCGTCTCGGTGACGGGCTCTCGACCGGCCTATTCCTCGATCAGCGAGAGACGCGGCGGCGCGTACGCGAGCTCGCCCGAGACGCGCGAGTGCTCAACTTGTTCGCGTACACCTGTGCGTTCACCGCGGCCGCAGTGGCTGGCGGCGCGCGCGCGACCGTCAGCGTCGACGCAGCGCGCGACGCCCTCGCGTGGGGAGAGCGCAACGTCGCGCGGGCGCGCGCAGCGGCAGGTACGAGCGGCGAGGATCGCTTCGTGCGCGCCGATGTCTTCGACGCGCTGACGCGACTCGCAAAGTCCGCTGAGCGCTTCGAGCTCGTCATCGTCGATCCGCCGACCTACGCGACGACGCGCACCTCGCGCTGGACGAGCGGCGCGTCGTGGCGCGCGCTCACCGCGCAGTGCGTGGCGGTGCTCGCGCCGGGCGGACGGCTGCTCGCGTCGTCGAACGATCGACGCCTGACGCCGGCGAAGTTTCGCCGCTTCGTGCAGGAGGGCGTGCGCGAGGCGGCCCGCACGCCGAGCCAAGTGAAGGAGCTGCCCCTCGCGCGAGATTTCCCGCCCGGCGCGCTGCGCGATGCGAACTTGAAGTCGCTGCTCGTGACGCTCACCTGACGCCATCTGAAGCTGAGAACCGATTCGAGCTATGCACCGACGCGCTGCCGCACCGTATGACCCCCGACCAGCTGCGCGACGATCTCGTGATCGATGGGCGCAGCGATCAATACGCGCCCGCGGCGATGGAGTCGGTGCTGGCCAAGGCGATGTCGATGCGCTCAGACGACCGCTATCCGACAGCGCGCGCGTTCGCCAAGGCATTCAGCGACGCCGCGCGCTGAGCACGCTCGATCACGGTCGCTGTACCAGCAGTGCGGCAACGCGTGAGTCTGTGCGCACCGCTGCGAAGTCTGGATCGCGCGCGGCGAGCAGCTGCAGCGTGCTCGCGTCGTCGCGGCGGAGCGCTGCGACGAGCTCAGCGACACATGGCTCGAGCTCGTGCAGCCGACACAGCGTCGCGGCGTAGGCGTAGCGCGTCGGCGCGGCTTGCGGAAACGACTCGACCGCGCGAGCGAACGCAGCGCGTGCGCCCGGCAGGTCGCCCGCGGAGAGTCTCCCCGCGCCGAGGCCGTGCAGCGCGATCTGCAGCTCGGGCGGAGCGAGCGTGCACGCCGCGTCGTGCATGCGCACCGCGTCCGCGTAGAGGCGCAGCGCGTCGCCGGGCTCGCGCGCGGCATCCGCTGCACGGACGCGCACGGTCGCCGATTGCGGCCACGCGATCGCGAGCGCGAGCAGCTCCGCGTAGGCCGCAGTGCCGCCACCGGCCGCGGCCGCGACCGCCGCATCGAGCGTCGCCGTCGGCGGATCATCGGAGTGCCCGGTGCACGCAGCGCCTTCGCGCGCACGCGCGCTGAGTCGCGACGGCGCGGGCGGCGTGTCGAGCTCGGGTGCGACCAAGTGCAGCGGCGGGCGCGACTCCTCGCACGCGGGAGCAGCGAACAGGAGCGCCCACGCGAGGGGCACGAGCGATGGCGAAGCGAGATGCGGGCGCGACACGAGAGCTGTGCCGCAACATACGCGACTTCTGTTCTGCTTCGGCGCCGTGATACTCCGGAAGACATGCAGCAGCAGAACTTCGCTGGTTCAATCGCCGCGCTGCGCGTGGCGCTCGTGTTGGTTCTCGCGCTCGGTGCGTGCGGCGATGACGATGACGACGCGGCGCGTGATGCTGCGATTGCGCGTGACGCTGGCGTCGACGCGGCGCCCGACGAGTGCGCGGAGTTCGTCGCGCCGGCGCGCGCCGACACGAGCGCCTGTGCAGCGCTCGCTCCCGGCTCCGATCCGCGCGCGCTGGTCGCGTGCGCCTATGGCTCCGGCCACGCGGGCGGCTGGGCGATCGATGGCGCGGGGCTGCCGGCGTACGACTTCGCCATTGACCAGCGCTGCGATCCGGCGGGACGCGCGTATTCGCCGCGACCGCGCCCGCAGCGCGATCCGGTGCATCTGATCGGCAACGGTCGCGGGCTGATGGCCATGGCGCGCGCGTCGGGCGCGATCGAGCTGTACTCGCAGGATCGCGGCCACAAGTGGATCACCCGCCACGACACTTGGCGCGATCCCGTGACACCGGGATTCCCGCCGCAGCTCGGCGGCGGCTTCTCGTATCTCGCGCTGCCTGACGGAACGATCGGCTCGACGCGCTTCGAAGATCTGCCGCTCGCGACCGCTGCCACGCAGCAGACGCGACGCTTTGGTGTTGGCTACGTGGAGACCGTGACGACGTTCGGCGCGCTGCGCGTCACTCGGCGCGTGCTCGCGCCGGACGCCGAGGCACGCGCGCTCGTCGCCGAGATCACCGTCGAGAACACCGGCGCAGTAGCGAGCGACTTTGGTCTGATCGAGCTGTGGGATCCGAATCGCTACGACCTGTCGGTCGAGCTCGCGACCAGCGATGTGCTCATGCGCGGCGTCACCGATCGCATCGATCGTCGTCGACGCGCGTTCAACGCCGACTTCGACGAGGCGCTCGCCTATGACGCGGTCACGCGCGTGGCGACGCTCCGCACGACGGCGAGAGCGCTGCCTGCGGGCGTCGACGATCGCCTCGATCCATCACCGCGCGATTGGTTCCCCGATCCGCTGTATCTCGCGTCGCTCGACGAAGGCGTGATGCCCGACGCCGTCTGGCTCGACGATGCGGAGCTGTGGGACGGCGACGAGCGCGCACCTCCGCCGCGCGCCGCCGCGCCGGGAGACGCGTCGAGCCGCACGCTCGCCCGCGACGGCTCTGGCCAACACGCAGTGCTCGCGATGCGCGTGCCGCTCAGCGTCGCTCCCGGTGCGCGCGTGGTGCGGCGCTTTGCGTTTGGCTATGTGCCCGGCGGTGGTGCGCCCGATGCTGCGCTCGCCGAGCTGCGTGGCACCGCGCCGAGCATCGCCGCGGACACCGAGCGCGATTGGCGCACTCGGCTCGTGTATGCGTCGTTCCCAGGTCTGCCGCACGCGGGCGCCGTGCAGCGTGAGCTCGCGTGGGCCGCTTACAACACGCTCGCGACCACGAGCTACGACGAATACCACCAGACGCGCGTCGTCGGCCAAGGCGGCTCGTATCGCTATGTGCACGGGCTCGACGGCGCGATGGGCGATCTCTGCCTCTTCGCCGACGCGGTGACGCTGCTCGATCCGGCGCTCGCCGCCGAGACGCTCGTTTACGTGATGTCGACGCAACACGCAGGCGCCGAAGCGAGCCCGTGGCGTTATCCGTACGCGACGACGGGCGTCGGCAACTTCAGCGATGTGGGGCTCTACGACCAGCGCACCGATGTGTATTGGCTGTTGCCGTCGAGCCTCGCGCGTCACGTCGCGCTCAGTCGCGACGCTGCGCTGCTCGAACGCGAGGTGCCGTATTGGCCGCGCGCGCTCGGCGAGTCTGCCAACGTCGTCGATCACGTCGCGCGTGGTCTCGACTGGGCGGAGGCGCTCGGCTACGGCGCGCGCGGCTTCGTCGCGCTCGGCACCAACGACTACGCCGACGGCGTGACGTCGCTGTCCGACGAGCCGGCGACTCCCACGGGTACCTCGTCGACGTACAACGCCGGCTTCATCGTGAACGGCTTCCCGCTCGCGGCCGACGTGATCGAGGCGCGCAATCCGGCGCTCGCGACGCGGCTCCGCGGGATCGAAGCCTCGCAAAGAAGCGTCTATCTGAGCGACGCGTGGCTCGGCTCGTTCTATGCGCGCGGCTTCGTCGACAGCGGCAATCCGCTCGCGCCGGGGCTGCTCTTTCTCGAGCCGCAGATGCTCGCGATCCTCGGCGGCATCACCGACGATGCGCGCGCCGATGCGCTGCTCGCGCTGGTCGGCGAGCGACTCGAGACGCCGCTCGGCGCGATGAGCACCGTCGCGCTCGATCCGCTCGACCCAGTGGGCGGACCCACGCTGCCGCAGATCGCCGGTGTGTGGCCAGTCGCCAACGCGTGGACGACGGAGGCCTATGCCCAGCGCGACGCGACGGCCGGCTGGGACAGCTTCACCCGCAATACGCTGTTCACTCACGCCGCCGAATATCCCGATCTCTGGTACGGCATCTGGACTGGACCTGACTCGTTCTTCGGTCCTGACGCTGAGCGCCCCGGCGAGGCCGACGCACACCTGGCGACTGCGCTCACCGACTATCCCGCGCTCAACACGCACATCCACACCAGCCCGCTGCGCGCGCTCCTCGGCATCCTCGGCATACGCGGCACGCGTGACGGAATCGCGATCGCGCCGCACGTCCCGACCGAAACTTTTCACGTCGTCTTTCCGCGCCTCTCGCTGCGCAGCACGCCCGCGCGAATCGACGGCACGTACACGCCCGTCGGCGCCGGTGCGATCGTCTTCCGCGTGCGGCTCACGTCAGCGCTCACGGCCGCGTCTGCGCTCGAAGTCGACGTCGATGGCGCGCGGGTGTCGTCCACGCGGGACGGCGACGACGTGGTGTTCACGGCCGATGGCGCTGCAGACGTCGCGCTCGCGTGGAGCGTCGCGCCCGCGACTTGAGACACGCGTCGCGCGGACGATCCGGAAAATCGCCGGAAGCGTGCGCGCGACGCTTCTGTAACGCGTAGGCATCGTGTTACCGTGCTCGTGCGTTCACTCACGTGGCGCGAGGGAGATCGTCATGTCGCATCGCACCCCCCGGATTCTGCTCGCTCTCGGCCTCGCGCTCGCTCTCGCTGCTTGCTCCGCGGAGGCCGGCGGCGACCCAGGCGGCGGACGTGGACGCGGCGCGGATGGCGGCGCCGCTGACGGCGAGGGGCCAAAGGACGACGACGCGAGCGCGAGCGGTGACGACGGCAGCGTCGGCACGCGCGATGGCGGCCCGGGCACCGGCGCGGATGGCGGCGCCGTCGACCTCGGGCCCACGGGCTGCGGCGACACGGAGATCTGCGGCAATGGCATCGACGACGACTGCGACGGTGCAGCGGACGAGATGTGTGGCTGTCTGCCCGGCGACACGCAGCGCTGTTATGTCGGCCCACCGAGCCAGGCCGGACGCGGCGTGTGCAGCTTCGGCTCGCAGACCTGCGGCGGCACCAGCGAGTTCGGCGAGTGGGGCCCGTGCACCGGCTCCGGCGCACCCCAGGCGCTCGACTGCACGCGACCGCCCGGCGACTACGACTGTGACGGCGCGATGGATCCGGGCTGCGTATGCACGCCCGGCGAGACGCGCGCGTGTTATTCGGGCCCCGCGGGAACCTCGGGAGTCGGCGTGTGCCGCAGTGGCTCGGAGACGTGCGCTGCGACGGCGACTGGCTCGGGCTGGGGTCCGTGCTCCGGTGAAATCACGCCGTCGATGGAACTCTGCGACGGCAGCGATTACGACTGCGATGGCGCCGCGAACTCCGGCTGTGGCTGCGTCATCGGCACCTCGCGCTCGTGTTACTCGGGACCGGCTGGGACGTCGGGAGTCGGCATCTGCCGCGCCGGCTCGCAGCGGTGTGTCGCCATCGCGGGCGGCGCATCGTGGGATTCGTGCGGTGGTGAAGTATTGCCTGCCGCCGATCGCTGCGACGGTATCGACTACCAGTGCACGGGCGCGCCCGGCGCCGGCTGCATCTGTCTGATTGGCTCGATGCGCGCGTGTTACGAGGGCCCGGCGGGCACTCGCGGCGTCGGTGCGTGTCGCGATGGCGCGCAGACGTGCGTCGCGAGCGGCGCAGGCTCCGACTGGGGGGCAGGATGCGCGGGACAAGCCGTGCCCGGCAGCGAGCTCTGCGGCAACAGCATCGACGACAACTGCAATGGCGCGGTCGACGAAGGCTGCGGCGGCACGCTGATGTGCCCCGGCGACCTGACCGTCGAAGCCGGCTATCCAATTTCGCTCTCCGCGCTCGGCATGGGTATCGTCAGCTACTCGTGGCGCATCGTCAGCGGGCCGACGGGCGGCGCGGGAACATCGGTGTGGTCACCCGCACCGCCGACCGCCGCGACCGAGTCGTTCACGCCGACCATCGTCGGTGAATACGTGATCGAAGTGAGCGGCGTCGACATCGCTGGCCGCACCATCGTCTGTCGTTTCACCGTCTCTGCGCTGCCGCACGGACTGCGCGTCGAGGTCACCTGGGATGGCGCGGGCGACGTCGATCTGCACATGCACAACAACACGTCGACCGCTTGGTTCACCACCAACGATTGTTACTACTCGAACACGGCGACGACCTGGGGCGCAAATCTCGACTTCGACAACACGTCGTCGGCGGGCCCAGAGAACATCCGAATGGACGCGCCCGCGCTGGCCTCCGACTACACGATCGCCGTACACAACTACGCGCGCTCCGCAGGTCGTATCGCGACGGTGCGTGTCTTCTGCGGCTCGACGACCAGCACGACGCCGACGATGACGTTCACCAGCCGGGCGCTCGCCGGAACGGCCGCCGGAAACTGCACCGCGAACGACTTCTGGAAAGTCGCGCGCGTCCGCTTCAGCTCGGCCACGGCGTGCACCATCACGCCGATCAACACGTATCAGACGTCGAGCAGCGTCTGCACCGCATTCTGAGCCGGCGCTGAGCCACCATGCTGCCTGACCGCACTCGCGTCGTTCTCCTCGCGCTCTGCGTCGTCGTGGCGGCGTGTGGTGGTGACGACGACGGCCCCGCGGGCGTCGACGCCGGCACCGACATGACGATTCCGCCACCGGTCGACGGCGGTGGCATCGACGCGAGCGCAGACGCCGGCGGGCCCAACGTCGACGCAGGACCGTGTGGCCTCGAGGGCGGTGGCTGCTGCGCCGTCGGCGAGCAATGCGGCACTGGGCTCGTGTGTCGCGCGGGGATGTGCGAGGCGTGCGGCAATCGCGGCACCGCGTGCTGCTTGTCCGCGACACCGTGCCCGACGCCGCTCGTCTGCGTCGCCGACGGCACCTGTGATTTCTGCGGACGCGCGGGCGGGCCGTGCTGTGCCGGCGATACGTGTGGTGCGTCGACGGAGGTCTGCATTGGCGGCACGTGCGAGACGTGCGGAGTGGCGGGCGCGCCGTGCTGCGATGGTGCGTGTTTCGTCGGTGCGACGTGCGGCTCCGCAGGATTCTGTGCGGCGTGCGGCGGACCGGGAGAGCCGTGTTGCCCAGGCTCGATGTGCAGTGATGCCGCGACGACCTGCGACGCGACCAGCACCTGCGTCGCGTGTGGCGGGGACGGCGAGCGCTGCTGCGCGGGCACGACGTGCGACACTGGCGGCGTGTGTCGCGGCAGCCTCTGCCGCAGCTGCGGTGGTGCCGGTGCGCCGTGCTGCGGTGGCAGCACGTGTGATGGTGCAACTGCGTGTCTCGCTGGCACCTGCGGCACTTGCGGCGCGACCGGTCAGCCGTGTTGCCCAGGCGACGCATGTGCGGGCGGCGCAGAGTGCGCGCTCGGCACGTGCGCGCTCTGCGGCGGCGTCGCTCAGCCGTGCTGCGGCGGCGTGAGCTGCAACGCCGGTGCGAGCTGCGCGGGCACGACCTGCGTCGTCTGCGGCGGCGCTGGCCAGCCGTGCTGCGCCGGGAGCAGCTGCGGCGCGACGCTGCGCTGCGCGCCTTCGTCGACTGGCGAGCGCTGCACGCGCTGCGGCGCAATCGGCACGGCGTGCTGCGGCGATGGCAGCTGCGAGCCCGGCGCCGGCTGCAGCGCGAGCACCGGACTCTGCGCATCCTGCGGCGGTCCCGGCGAGCCGTGCTGTGCGGGTACCGACTGCTTTGGCGGGCTCACCTGCGGCAGCGCCGGCACGTGCGCGGTGTGCGGCGGTGTCGGCCAAGCATGCTGCGGCGGCAGCAGCTGCGTCGGTGGCGCGACCTGCACTGCGGGCAGCTGCGCACCGTGCGGCATGCGCGGCGCGATCTGTTGCACGGATCCAGCGGTGTTCCCCTACCCGTGCGAGGCGCCCAATAGCTGCGTCGGCGGCAGCTGCGTCGCGTGTGGCTACAGCGGCGAGATGTGCTGCGCTGGCGGAACGTGCGGCACCGGTCACGTCTGCGTCGGCGCGATGTGCGTGCGCGGATAGGCCGCGATCGCGCAGCGTTTGGTCCTTCGCGAGAACGTTGCAGGCGCGCTGCGGTCTATGCCGTACTTGCGGTCTGTCCTGGAAGTCGGTCGCGATCGACGTCGCGCCGGTCAACCGAACTGGCGGTCGATCGCATGCCAGCGGGGCAGCGCCTCCGTCGATGGCTCGCGTGTGTCGACGAGGCGCGCGAGACCCGCGCTGCACTGCCACTCGGCCGGTTTCGCGCGCCGATGACGGGGTGGATCGTGACGAGATCTCACCGCGGCGCGAGAGCGTTCTGCGACGAGCTTCGCGCCTACGACCTCGCGACGGGCGCAGCCTACGTCGCGTCGAGCTGCGGGCGCGAGGTGCTCACCGAGGACGGCTCACATCGGGACCGCGACGCGACCGACCGCACACGACGGCTCTCGTTCACGGCCGGCCAGGTCCCGCTTGACGCGCTGCGCGAGGCCGCGCTCATAGCGATGGTCGCGAGCTGGTCGGAAGAAGCGCTCGCCGACGAGGTGACCACGGAGCTATTGCCCGCGAACGTGCCACTCGAGTGGGACGACGACGGCATCACGATGCGAGGGATTAGCCGGTGCGGGGGACCATTACCCACGTGGGAGTGGGTCGACGGCAGCCGCACCATCGCGAGAGGCACCTCCGACGGGGCTGTCTCGGAGTACGCGGACGAGCTCTGGGAGGCGACCGACGCCCGCCTCGCGCCAGGTTGCCCGCTCGCAGCGCTGCCTGTGATCGTCACTCCACCGCCGCGTCCCGGAACGCCGGGGTGGATCTTCGACGATCTCGCGATTGCGCTCAGCGCGCACGCGCGATCATCGTGCGCGATCCCGCCGGCAACGTGGTCTCGTTCGCCGAACATCACGCCTGAGTGACCGTTTTTTCTTTGCGCGCGCTCCCGAACGGTGTGGAATCCCAGCATGAACGATGCTTTCCCTCCCGCCACCGACGCGGCCCTCGCCTCCGCGCCCGATCCGTTCGCGCGCGCGGTCTGCCACGGCTGTGGTGCAGCGCTGTTGCCGTCAGGTCGATTTTGCGAAGCGTGCGGTCGAGATCAGGCGGCGGACGCGGCCGACTTCGACGTGGAGATCGCGGCCCTCCACGCGCCGCAGATCGCCAAGGCACGGAAGTGGATCGCGATCACGGGTGGTCTCTACGTGCTCGGCGGGCTGCTGATGTTCGCTGTGCGCCGCACCGGCGGTGACACCTTCTGCTGCGGCACTATCCCCCGCCTCGTCGGCCTCTACTTGCAGCTCGGCTGATTGCAGCCCGGCTGCTAGGGCAGCTGACGCGGCCGCAGCTCAAGGCGTGAGAAATGACGGATGCCACCGATAGTAGCCGTGGCCCGTTGGATCGACACGGGCCGTGCAGACGGCGGGAGCGCAAGCTCCCGCCACGCACGAACCGGACGCGCAGAGGTCGCGGCGCTCACAGGGCGCGCCGATCGGCTGCTCGTCGAGCTGGCAGCGCGACCCGACGCAGGCTCCAGTGACACACTGCGTGCTCCACCACTGGCACTCCCCGCCGAGCTCCACTCGCGCGGTGCACATCTCATCTTCGCAACCACCCGAAATGCACTCCTGCGCTTCGCTGCAGGTCTCGCCGGCCTCCGCCGGGCGCGCGCAGATACCGCCGGTGCTGGTCACGCAGACAGATCCCGGACAGTCCGAGGCCCCCGCGCACCGCGCTCCGTCTTCCTGGCATTGCTGGATCCGAACGGAGGCGTCGTCCTTGCAGAGTCCGCTCTCGCAGTGCCAGTCGACCTGACAGACTTCGCCGTCGGCAATGAGAGGCGCGCACACTCCTCGGTCGGCGACGCCCGCGGTGCAGTGGTGGCTCGCGCAAGACGCGCTCCAGACGCATGGCTGTCCGTCGGCGACGACGAAGAGCGGTGCGCAGCGACCCTCGCTACTCCCCATTCTCCGTGTCGGCGTTTCGCAGAAGCCGCTCGCACACTCATCCAGCCACCCGTCGCACGGCTCGCCGATGGCGAGCTCTGTAGCGCAGACGCCGTCATTCCCATCCGTTCCGCAGACTGGCGCGCAGCGCAGCCCGTCCATGCACACGCTCGGGTAGCGCTGTGAGCAGCGCTCCCCGGCGCGCTGCCACTCCTGGACCAGCCCCTGATCTGCGCCGCAGTAGGTCCCGCTCGGCGCCCCGAACGGCCCTCCGAGAAACCAGCTCTCGCAAGCGCTCCCGCTCGTACATTCGGTGAAGGCGCCCGAGACCTGCGTGCACGGCTCGAAGTCCGGCACTCGTCCGACCCCGAGGCGCGAGAGATCGAGGTCGACCGGCGCGCAGCCGGAAGTTGCCGTCTCGAGCTCGTTCAGAAAGACCCTTGCCTGCGAGCCCGACCAGCCCATCCGGCCTCCCGCAATCGCCCCGCGAACGCCGTCGGGGTCGACGAATTCGACGCACTCGGCGAGTACACTGCCGCTACACGCTTCGAGGTCGACGACTCCGCAGTCACAGCGAGCCCACTGTGCACAGAGCGCGTTCGCGACGGCCGGGCAGAGCGCGTCGAGGTCGGGGCCGCGGCTGTCGATGGCGGGCACGGATGCGGGACCGCTAACGCAGTACGGCCGGACATCGGGAAACAGCTGCTCAGATTCGCAACCGGCGGCGGTGATGAGAAACGCCGCGGACGATACCGCGAGACACGCAAAGCACGCGTCGCCCAAGTGGTTCGCGAGCTTTGTTGACCAGACACTGATGCGCATCACAGCCTCCGTGACGCCCCCGGGCGCAGTTCGGTAAGCGTCCGCCACGAGCCGCGGCAGGTCAACCGCTGGCCGAAGACAGGGCCCCTCGAGTCGATGACCGAGTGAAACGACAAACCCGGACTCCGCGCGCTTTGCTTTGCGTGTCCGCTTGTCTCGACGGGCGCATTGGCCTTACCCTGCGCCATGCGCAGATTCTTCGTCTTTCTCGCGGTAGTAGCGGTTGGCTCCTTCGTCTTTGGCTGCGGCACGGATGATGACCCGGGCACCGGGAGTGCCTACGACGACCTCGAGGCGGCATATCTGGGTGCGTTCAACGGCGCGTGTGGCACGGCGGTCGGCTGCTACGGCGCCTCGGAGAGCAGCCTCTATCCGTGCGAGCTCTATCTCTCGACGGTTCGTGTCGGCATCGAGCCGGCGATCCACGGCTTCTCGGCCGAGAGCGACTGCTACAGCCGCGCTTACGATTTGGACCCGGTCAGGTCGAGGGCGTTCTGGCAGTGCCAAGCGGCGCTCGAGGCGGATCTCGCGGACTGCCTCCGCTCTTGTCCGACGGTCTCCGATGCGTGCCACGTCGGTCGGGCCGATGCGCGCGGGCTCTGCGCCGCCCCGTTGACGGATTCGCTCAGGGCCGCGATGTCCGAGTGCTTTTGATCAGAATCCGCGCTCGATCAGCTCCTGTGGGATGAGCTTTGACGGCTCGCCAGTCGACGTCACCCACAGCTGATGCGCGGCGCGCGTCGCGGCGATGTGCAGCAGATGTCGCGCTTCGTCGTCCGCCGGATACGAGGCTGCGCTCACCTCGATGAGCACGACGTAGTCGAACTCGAGGCCCTTCACCTGACGCACATCGGTGACGTCGATACCCGCCTTGAACGGGAAGTCTTGGTCGGCGATGCGCCGCAGATTCGGCACTTCGGCGTTGGCCAAGCCGCGATAGTAGATGTCCGCTTGCTCGGGATAGCGCGACACGATCGCGATCGAGGCGAGCGGCTCCGCGCGCACCAGATCGCGCAGCGCCTCGCCGAGGAAGCCGACCGCGTCACCCGAGTGCGCGAAGCGGAATAGCTCGATCGGCGCGCCCTCACGCGTCGCCTTGCCGGGCTTGCCGGAGAGCGGCCCGAGCACGTGCGTCGCGAAGTCGATGATCTCTTTGGTCGAGCGGTAGCTCACCTCGAGCGGCTCGATGTCGGTCGACTGCAGGCCGAGATCGTCGAGCACACCGCGCCAGTTGGTGAAGCCGTTGTCCATGTGCAGCCGCTGCGCGACATCACCCGCGAGCGTGACGCTCTTCTGCGCGGACACCGTGTCGAGCACCACCGACATCTCGACCGGCGATAGATCCTGCGCCTCGTCGATGAGGATGTGCTCGTACTTGAGCGTCTCCTTCGCACCGCCGCGGCCTGCACCCGGCCCACGCCCGCGCTGCGCTCCCGGCTTGCGCAGCGCGCCGCGCATGCGCTGCCAGACGCGCAGCAGCAGCGTATCGTCCTCGTGGTCCATCGTCGCGCGCGCTTCTTCTTCTTCATCGCGCCCATCGATGCCGACGCGCCGCTCGCGCTCTTCGTCGGGATCGACGTCGGCGATCTCTTCGTCGTCGAGCGACTTGCGCGAGTCGCGCTCTTCCTTCTTCTCTTCGGCGACGTCGGCGCGCGCTTCCATGTCGTTGACCGCTGCGCCGATGCGCGCCGCGCACCACTTGTGCGCCTCGTCGAGATCCTCTTCCGACAGCGCGCCTGCGCCATGCGCTTTGAAGATCGCGCCGAGCGCCGCGCGATCGGTGGTGATGTCGGCGAACGCCGTGAACACATCGCGCGCGAACTCGCGCATCGAGGAGCTGGCGCGCTCGACCGCATGACGCACCGGCAGCGGCGGCGACTTCGCGCCTTCTTCGTCACCGTTCGCCCACAGCGAGAGCAGCTCCACGCGCACCGCGAGCGGCTTCTTCGCGCTCTTGCGCCAGCGGCTGATCGCCTCATCCGCGCCTGCGGTGCCACCGAGCGACGCCTGCAGCTTCTCTTCCGCGCGGTCGGCGAGCTTCCCGACGTGTGCGTCGATCGCGCGCAGCATTGCTGGGTGCTTCTTCATCCGCACGACGACCGTCGGCGTCTCGTCGTTGTACTTCCGCGGCACGCGCGGCAGGTGTACGTGGCGCAGCTTCTGCACCCACGCCTCGTAGGTCACCACGGGCACGCCCTCGACGCCGAGCGCCGGCAACACCTTCGAGATGTAGCGAGCGAGCGCTGTGTTGAAGACGACGATCAACATCCGATCGACCTTGAAGCGCTTCGCGTCTTCAAACGCGAGATACGCGAGGCGATGCAGGCCGATGGTCGTCTTGCCCGAGCCTGCGCCGCCCTGAATGACGACGAGCCCCGACGACGCCTTGGTGATCAGCTCGAACTGCCGCGGATCGATGAGCGACGCGATCTCCGGCAAGAACTTGTCGGCGCGTCCATCGCCATCGCGACCGATGCCGAGCTTGCCCGGCTTGTGATAGTGGTCCGGCCGATCCGCCGCGCCCGCGCCGCCGCTCAGCCGCGTGCTCGCACCCGCGCGCTCCCACTTTTCACGGCGCTTCAGGAAGGTGCCCTGCGGCGAGACGATGCGGCGCAGCGAGCCCTCGACCACAGCGAGGCTGCGACGCGTCAGCACGTTGCCCTGCACCTCGCGACCGCCGAAGTTCTCCTCGTAGTCGTCGCCCTCGTCGTAGCGATAGAAGAGCCGGCTCACTGGCGCATCACGCCAATCGACGATGCGGATGCCGGTGCGCCCGTCGAGGTACGTCGCTTTGCCGATCAACACCTCGCGCTTGCGGTTGCCCTCCTCGAGCACCATCCGCCCAAAATACGGCGAGAGCGAGTCCACCGGCGGCGTCGACAGCTGCGCGCGGCGATTCGCGATCTGCTGCAGCCGCTCCATCTCCTGAATCAGCGGCGGCACGTCTTCCGCGCGCGCCTCGGCGATCTGATCGCGCAGCGCCAGCAGGTCCGCGTCGTAGTCCGTGCCGCCATTCGACGGCGCGATGGTCTGCGCCGCGAGGTTCTTCTGCACGCGCAGGAGGACGCGCTCTTCGTCCG
>Ga0209181_10001021_pt1 | contig 49891 bp, 38 predicted proteins | sample MAT05_FD_187208 | JGI IMG/M metagenome (GOLD analysis project Ga0209181, IMG submission 187208) | Freshwater microbial communities from Lake Fryxell liftoff mats and glacier meltwater in Antarctica - MAT-05 (SPAdes) (version 2) | ecosystem: Environmental > Aquatic > Freshwater > Ice > Liftoff... | reverse complement strand
ATGGGGGGAAGGGATCGAGGGATCAGGGGGATCAAGGGATTAAGAGGGGGGAAACAGAGCGAATTAGCCGTATTTGCTGCGTTTGATTTGGGCGGTTCTTCGGGCGACGAAGGCGGCGAGCGGGGGGCCGAGCCAGTCGTGGGTGTTGACGAGTTGGTAGTCGAAGCCGTGGGAGCGGACAGACTTTTCGACGCCGGAGAGATGCTTGCGGACGGCTTCGAGATAGGCCTCGCGGATGGCGCGAGGGTCGAGGCGGATGCGGCCTTCGCCTTCGAGGCCCTCGAAGGGCGCGGTCTCTTGCAGGTCAAATTCGAGCTCGGCCTTGTCCATGACCTGGAAGGCTATGAGGTCGTGACGCTTGTGCTTGATGCGGGAGAGGGCGGCCTGGATGTCTTCGAGGTCTTGGAAGTAATCGCTGACGACGGCGATGAGGCAGCGGTTGGTGACCTTGGCGAGAAGCTGATCGATGGCGCGGCCTAGGTCGGTGGTGCGGCCTCGGTTCTCGGGGGTCATGGGGTGCGTGCTCAGGGCACTGACGACCTGACGCCAGGTGCCTTGGCTGCTGGAGCGTCGGACGGCGGCGCGGACAGTGTCGGCGTAGACGATCAGGCCCACGCGGTCGCCCTGCTTGAGCGTGATGTAGCTGAGGGCGGCGGCGAGGGCGGTGGCGTGGTCGAACTTGGTCCAGTTGCTGCGGCCGTCGGGGCTTTTGGTGACGCTGGTGCCGGAGGCGTCGGCGAAGGAGCGAGAGCCGAAGTTCATGGAGCCGGAGGCGTCGACGAGGACGAGCAGGTCGAGGTTGGTTTCTTGCTGGTGCTGTTTGAGCTGGAGTTTGTCGGAGCGGCCGAAGACTTTCCAGTCGAGGTGACGGAGGTCGTCGCCGGGGACGTACTGGCGGTGCTGGGCGAACTCGACGCTGAAGCCTCGGAAGGGCGAGCGGTGCAGGCCGGTGGAGAGGCCCTCGATGATCATGCGGGCGCGAAGCTCGAAGCTGCCGAGGCGGGCGAGGGTCTGGGGGTGGAGATAGAGGGAGGCGTCGACGTCGGGCGGGGTCTCGGTGACGTGGAGATGGATGTTGTGCTCGCCAGCGCTTGTGCTGGCGCTGGCCTCGATGCCGGTGTTGGCGAGCGTGGGGAGCGGAGGGCGCGGTTCGTCGCCGGAGGTTTCAAGGCGGATGTCGGGCATGTGGAGGAGATGGTATCGGCTCGGGGAGGTTGTACGGGTTGAGATCGTGTTTGGGTGCGTCCCCCTCTTGTTGGGGTGGTGGATTCGGGATGACGACGGTTTGGGGCGGGGCGAGTCGTTGAGCGAGGTTCCAGGCGGAGCCGCACTCGGGGCAGACTGTGCAGAGATCAGGCTCGGGTTCGAGCCCTGCGAACGGATACGCGCAGCCGGGGCATCTTCCGGCGCGAGCCATGTCGTTGGCGAGGCGTTCGCCGCGGTCGGCCATCGCGGCGAAGACGGCCACGCCGGTGATCGAGACGAGCACGATGAGGGTTGAAGAGACAGGGGAGAGGAGTGTGACGGCGAGCACGAGCGGGCCAGCTTTGAGGGTGAGAGCGATGAGGGAGCCGAGCATGGCGAAGGCGAAGACGGAGAGGTAGGTTGCTCGGCTGGCGACGGCGGCGCGAAGCGCGGTGAAGTTGATCGAGCTGGCGGGTCCGAAGCGGACGAGCCGCACCGGGCGTTGTCGGTCGTCGAGATGGCGGGCGCGCCACATGGTGATCAGATCGTTGTCGCGGTGGATGAGGATTCACGATCGGTTGCGTAGGATTGTTGGTGAGACCCTCGACGATCCCCAGATTGAGCCCGGCGGACGGTGACGCGGCGTACGCGGCGGCGCAGAAGGTTGTGGATGTACACCGGAAGCTCGCCGAGTGGTTGCGGCCGGGCGTGACGCTGGCGCAGATTGACACGTTGGTTGGCAAGACGTTAGACGATCTCGGGTGCAAGTCGTGCTTCTTGGGGTATCGGGTTTCAGAGGACCCTAAAGACCCCGCATTCCCTTCGCAGGCGTGCCTGAGCGTGAACGAGTGCGTGGTGCACGGGACGGCCGGGTATTACACGCCGCCGATGAAGGTTGGCGATGTGCTGAAGATTGACATCGGCGTGGCGTATCACGGGTGGATCGGCGATGCGGCATGGACGTATGTGTTCGGCCCGCCATCACCTGAAGTGAAAAAACTGACGGACTGCGGGAAGGAATCGCTGCGACTTGGTGTGCTTGAGTTGGCGCCGGGGAAGACTTTTCTCGACTGGGCGCGAGTTGTACAGAATCACGTTGAGAAGGTGTGCGGGTTTCATCTCGTGCGCGGGCTGGGCGGGCACGGGTACGGGCGGACGCTCCACGCGCCGCCGTTTGTGAGCAATGTTCTGCCGACATACCCGCGCGAGTGGCCTGATGCGCACCTGGCGTGCGAGCCTGGCACACTCATCGCTGTGGAGCCGATGATCGCGGTGAGCACGGGTAAAACCAAGCAGCACGGCAAAAAATGGCCTATTTTTTCGGCTGATGGGTCGCAGACTGTTCATTACGAGCACGATGTGCTGATTACGGAGCGCGGGCCTTGGGTGTTGACTGAGGGGTTGGAGCTGGTGCGAGACGTGGTGCCGTGCTGAGACCGGACTGAGGTTGGGCTGAGGGTGGGCCGGGGTCAAGTGGGACCGTGCTTTACGGTTGGAGCGAAGAGTCGGCTCGAAGAGCCGACCTACCTCGGCGTGTTCAGCGGTTGTAGCGGCCAAACCATGAATCTGAAGAGCGGTCGGTGGGCTCGGCGGAGACAAGTTTCCATGAGCCGGGGGCGGTGCGTTCCCAGTCGAACTTCCACCACGAGAACGTGAGGAAGCCTTCGAGGGTTGCGCGAACGTGGACCTGGGTTTGGCCTCGTTGAAGTTCGGCGGAGTTGTGGGCGTCGAGAGACGCTTGGACTTCGAGGGCGGTCCAGGTTTCGATTTTCCATGCGCCGCCGAGTTCGGTGCGGATGATGGTGAGGGCGCGGTCTTTGTTCATGCCCGGTCCGCCGCCGGGCGAGTAGAAGGCGAAATCGTCGGCGAGTATTGTGGCGACAGTGTCGGTGTCGGCGCGGGCGGCTGCGCCGATGAGCTTGAGCGAGGCCTCGCGGATCTGCTCGCGTTCGGTGTGGACGAAGAACGCGAGGGACCAGACTGCGAGAGCGAGGGCCGGGCCGATCGCGGCGAGCGTGAGCCGACGCGCGAAGGTGAGGCGCGCGAGCATGGCCCACGCGACGATTCCTGTGAAGCCGAGCAAAGCGACGAGCGGCCAGGGTTGCTCGAGCAGGAGGCGTTCCCAGAGCGGCCCGTTGGGGAGGGCGGTGGGCGCGACGCCGCCCAGTGGGTTCCCGAGTTGTGCGAGGGTGAGAGGGAGGGTTGGGTTGGGCATCACCAGTAGGTTATCGGGAGCGAGGGGCGTTGTGGGGGTGGAGAAAGAGTGTTCGTGGGCGGCGTGGTCGCATCTTTCGAGTGGGCGGGGGGCGCTCGTCGATCCCTCGATGGCGGATCTTTCTCGCGCCGGGGCTTGCACGAGCTTTCACAAGCCTCTTTTCACCATCCTCGTTGCACCATCTCAGTGAGCATTATTGATGAACCCGTTTGAACTTCCAGAGTGGCTCGCGTCGGGCCAAGCGTTGAATGAGACCGGAAGATCTGCTGCTGTTGTGCGCGGCGAGCTTGCGCCGGACCCGGCGATGTTTGGGCGGAACTTGCGAGCGTTGGCGTTGAGGTCTCCGGCTGCGGTTGCGGCGATCGAAGGGGCCGCGTCGTTGAGTTTGGACGAGCTGGTCTTTGTGCGCGCGGAGGACGGCGCGTGGAGCGCGACGCGGCGTGAGGGCGGTGGGGCTGGGGTTGAGTCGGCGCGTCAGTTGGCGAGCCTGCGCCGGCCGCTGGACGAGGCGGCGAAGCTGGCGGCTTCGGTGCCGATCGAGGCGGTGGGCGGGTTCGTGGTGATGGGGTTCGGGCTGGGGCATCATGTGGCGGCGCTGGGGGCGCGGCTGGGGCGTGCGGGCGTGATTTTCGCGTTTGAGCCAGACGTCGCGATGTTGCGCGCGGTGCTGGAGCGGGTGGACCATTCGGCGTGGATCGCGGCGACGAACTTTGCTTTACTGACCAGCGCGGACGATCCGGCGTCGATCTCATCGGCGGCGGAGGGGGTGGAGGGTTTTCTGGCGATGGGCGTGAAGTTCGTCGAGCACGCGCCGAGCAAGGCGCGGCTGGGCGTGGACGCGGACGTGTTCGCGCGGAACCTGGCGGGCGTGATGCGGGCGTTGCGAACCACGATCGTGACGACGCTGGTGCAGGTGGATACGACGCTGCGGAACTCGCTGATGAACCTGGATCGGTACGCGGCCGCGCCGGGGATCGGGGAGCTGGCGGGGATCGCGGCGGGGCGGCCCGCGGTGGTGGTTGCGGCGGGTCCGAGCCTGGAACGGAACCTCGACGAACTTGCGCGTCCCGGCCTGCGCGATCGGGTGGTGATCATCGCGGTGCAGACGGTGCTCAAGAAGGTGCTGGCGCGAGGGATCGTGCCGCACTTTGTGACGGCGCTGGACCACGCGGAGCTGAGCGCGCGCTTCTACGAGGGGCTGACAGAGCAGGATGTTGAGGGGTGCACGCTGGTGGTGCAGGCGATGGCGAACCCGGCGATCTTTCAGGCGTACCCGGGCGCGGTGCGTTGCCCGTGCGATGAGCTGTCGGATCGTGTTCTGGGAGATTTGCAGGGGGCGAAGCAGTGTGAGTCGCGAGGCAAGTTGAGGCCGGGCGCGACGGTGGCGCACATGGCGTATTACTTGGCGCGGCACTTGGCGTGCGATCCTGTGATCCTGGTCGGGCAGGACCTGGGGTTCACGGACGGGCAGTATTATTCGGCGGGCGCGGCGATCCACCGAGTGTGGTCGGGCGAACTGAGCGAGTTCAACACGCTGGAGATGATGGAGTGGCAGCGGATTATGCGGTCCAAATCGATGCTGCACCGCGCCAAGGACGTGCTGGGGAGGCCGATCTATACCGATGAGCAGATGACGACGTACTTGGCGCAGTTCGAGCGTGACTTTGCGACTGACGAGCGCGAGGGGCGCTCGACGATCGACGCGACCGAGGGCGGCGTGGTCAAGCGGCACACGCACCCGATGACGCTGCGCGATGCGTTGGCGCAGTGTGTGTCGGCGGGCGGGCGGCGGGTGGAGATTCCGGCCGCGATGGTACGAGCCGGTGCGCCGCTCGCGGGACGTGTGAGCGCGCGGGTCCGTGAGGTGAGGCGTGAGGCGTACGAGGTAGCGCGCGTAAGCCGGGTGACGGCGGAAAAGCTCGGGGCGATGAAGAATCGGGCGGGCGAGGCGGCCGTGGTGAATCGCTTGATCGAGGAGGTGTATGGGCTGCGCGACCGGGCGATCGCGCAGCAGACGGGGTATTACCTGACGCAGTTCTTGAATCAGACCGGGGCGTTCAATCGTGCGAAGGCGGATCGCGCGATCGAGCTGGACGGGACGCTGACGTCGTTGCAGCGGCAGGCGCGGCAGATCGAGCGTGACATCAAGAACGTGACGTGGTTGGCGGATTCGGCCGACGAGGTCGGGCTGATGCTCGACGCGACGGTGAAGGCGATCAAGAGCGGGGTGAAGCAGACGAGGCCTGCGCAGCCGAGGCTCGCGCAGCCGAGGTTGGATGAATCGGTGGGGGCGAGCGTGGGGGTGACGGTTGGGTGTGTGGCAGAGGGTGCGAGCGCGGAAAGTGGGCGGGCGGGTTCGAGGCCTCGGGTGCTGGCGTACGTGCAGGTGGAGCCGGAGTACAACGGGCTGGGGGCGGGGCGTGATCTTTCGCGGCTGATTGGCGCGGGGATGAACGCGCTGGCGTCGATGGTTCGTCGGTTGTCGGAGTGCCGGGAGCTTGACGGGGTGATCGTTGTTGGTGGTAACGCTGAGCGTGTGCGCGGGCTGCTTGGGCCGGTGGCGGCTTCGATGAACGTGACGGTGATGAGCGGTGATGAGGAGTTGATCCGGGCGCGAACGCGATCGGTGGGCGCGGCGCGGGCGTTCGCGGGGCACGTGTGGCGCGGCGGGATCGGCGGGCTGTCGGTGTACGACGAGGCGATCTGCCCGCGGGTGGCGTCGGCGGCGCTAAAGAGTTGCCCGGCGGAGGCGTTGCTGGTGGTCGGGGCGGATTGGGCGCTCGTGGACCCGGCGCTGTGCGATGCGGTGATCGTGCGGTACCGGGAGAGCCCGGAGATGAACAGCCTGGTGTTCAGCCAAGCGCCGCCGGGGCTGGCGGGGTGCGTGGTTTCGGCGCGGCTGGTGTCGGAGCTGGGAGCGCGGCAGGATGAGATTGGGGCGATCGCGTCGATTGGCGGGATGCTGTCATACATCCCGGTTGCGCCGATGGCGGACCCGATTTCCAAGCCAGCGTGCGTGACGGTTTTGCCGACGGTGCGTGACGCGGGCGTGCGGTTTATCCCAGATTCGCAGGGACGTGCGGCGACTTTGAGATCGCTGGTCGAGCGAGCGGCGGGTTCGCTTTCTGGTGTTGGTGCGGAGCAGGTGGTCTCGCTGTTCGCGGCCGAGCACGGCGTGCGCGGTCACGGGCCGGGGGTGGTGAGGCTGGAGATCACAACGCGGCGCGCGAGGCGTGGGATGCGTGCGGCGTGGCACGGCCGGGGTGACGAGAATGAGGCGGAGATCGAGCTTGGATTGGAGCGTGCGCGCGAGTTGATCGATGCAGCGAGGCGGCGGTGGCCTGACGCGGCGATCAGCTTTGAAGGGCGCGGCGATCTGTTGCTGCACCGCGACTGGCGTGAGATTGTTGAGCACGCGGCGGGCGCGGGTTTCTCGGCGCTGCATGTGCGCACGGACTTGGGCGCGGGGGCCGACGTTGAATCGCTGGTGAAGGTTGTGAACCGCAGCGGCGGCGCGGTAGTGAGCGTGGACCTGCTGGCGACGACGCGCGAGACGTACGCGGCGCTCGCGGGCGTGGATGGATTTGAGGCAGTGGTTGCGAACGTGCAGCGCGTGCTGTCGCTTCGGAGCGTGCGCGCGGGGCTGCCGTCGCCTTGGGTTGTGCCGCGGATGACGCGGTGCGATGCGGTGTACGGCGAGCTGGAGAACTTTTACGATTTCTGGCTGATGACGGCGGGGGCGGCGGTGATCGATCCGTTGCCGCGTGCGATGGCGGGCGAACGGATCGTGGCGTTGCCGGTGCCGGAGAACGTGCGAGAGAGGGTGGCGCGCACAGAGATCGTGATTCGCGCGGACGGTGTGATCTCGGGGGATTGGGACGCGAGTGTTGAGGTGGCGGATGGCGAGAGGTTGGTAGAGCGGGCGTTGCTGAAGGCGGGCTGAAGGCGGGGTGATCGAGAGCGAGATCGAGGTTGAACCGTTTCGGGAGCCGTTTCGGCAAGGAGCACGGTGATGGCGGAGCGAACAGCGATGACAGGCTCGGCAGTATCTGGTTTGGCAGTATCTGGCTCGAAGGAATCTGGCCCGGGGGCGAACGCGGTCGCGGTGATCCTTGCGCGAGCGGGCAGCAAGGGTGTTCCTGGGAAGAATGTGGCGGTGGTGGGTGGTCGGCCTTGCATCGCGTGGACGATCGACGCGGCGCAGCGCTCTCGCGCGGTGGGGTCGGTCGTCGTGACGACGGACGATCTGCGGGCGCGAGAGATCGCGCGGGCGATGGGCTGCGTGGTGGTGGATCGGCCGCTGGCGCTGGCGTCAGATTCGGCGACGGTCGATGACGCGGTCCGGCATGCGGTCGGGGCGATTTCGCCCTGCGGGGAGAGGGCCAAGGAAGATTTACCCGAGCGCGCGGTGGTGATTCTGTACGCCAACGTTCCGGTTCGGCCCGCGGGGTTGATCGATCGCGCGGTGAGGTTGCTGGTGCGGAGCGGGTGCGACTCGGTGCAGAGTTATGCGCCGGTGGGGAAGCACCATCCGTGGTGGACGGTTCGGATTGACGCGGGCGAAGGTGACGGCACGGGTTCGCAGGCAGACTCGGGCGTGGTTCGGCCTTGGGAAGGCGAGGTTCTGTACCACGGGGTGTACCGGCGGCAGGATCTGCCGGCGGCGCACGTGCCCGACGGTGGCGTGGTGGCGGTGACGGCGCGGTCGTTGTTCTGCGAGTTGCCGGGTGTGGCGGCCGGTCCTCATGCGTTTCTGGGGCGCGATCGTCGTGCGGTGTTGACGGTTGAGGGTGAGGTTGTGGATATTGATTCGCGGGTGGACCTTGCGGTGGCCGACGCGATTTTGCGTGAGCGACGGGGCGAGCCTTCGCGGAGCATGACTGCATGAGGATTGGAACTCGGAATATTGGGCGGGTGTTCGGGCCGTATGTGATTGCGGAGATCGGCGTGAATCATGACGGTTCGGTCGAGCGTGCGCTGGAGCTGGTGGACGCGGCGGCGGGCGCGGGCGCCGACGCGGTGAAGCTGCAGCTTTTTAACGCGGAGATGCTGATGAGCAAGGATGCTCGTCTGGCGGCGTACCAGCGTGCGGCTGGCGAGGCGGACCCGCTGGAGATGCTGCGGCGGTTGGAGTTGTCGGTGGATCAGATGGAGCCGATCGTGGCGCGAGCGAAGGCACGCGAGGTTCACGCGATCGTTTCGGTGTTCAGCGTGGAACTGGTGCGTGAGGCGGAGCGGCTGGCGTGGGACGCGTACAAGACGGCTTCGCCGGACATCATCAATCGGCCGTTGCTGGAGGCGTTGGCGGCGACGATGCGGCCTTTGATCGTGAGCACGGGGACGGCGACGCTGGACGAGGTGGAGCGAGCCGTGCGTTGGCTGCCGATGATCTTTGATCGTCTGGCGTTGCTGCAGTGCGTGAGTTCGTATCCGACGCCGGTGGACCGTGCGGCGCTGGGCGGGATCGCGGCGTTGCGTGAGATCAGCCCCGGGCCGGTGGGGTATAGCGATCACACGGCGTTGATCGAGACGGGCGGGCTGGCGGTGGCGGCGGGTGCGTCGGTGCTGGAGAAGCACTTGACGTACAGCCGAGCGGCGGTGGGGCCGGACCACTTGGCGTCGCTGGAGCCGGCGGAGTTTGCGGAGTATGTGAACGGGGCGCGGCGTGCGCACTTGATGATCGGGGTGGAGAAGAAGGTTGTGTTGGACGTGGAGCGTGAGGTGCGCGGCGTGTCGCGGCAGTCGCTGACGGCCGTGCGCGATTTGCCGGTGGGTCACCGGATCGCGCGAGCGGATCTGACGGTGAAGCGGCCGGGGACGGGGATCGAGCCGTGGCGGATGGGGGAGGTTGTAGGGCGGATCGTGGGGAGAGCGATCGAGCGTGATTCGTTGGTGAGGGAAGAGGATCTGCGAGATGGGTGAGCGTGTGGATGTTGGTGGTAGATCGACTCTCCGAGACGATTTCCTGGGGCGGGCACATTTAAGAATGGTTTATGAATTGATCTTTGGAGTGAAGAGTCGGCTCGGAGAGCCGACCTACTAGGAGCCGACCAACCACGAGCTGATCGGAGTGATATTAGTTGACGAGCGAGACCCAGCGTGGGTCGGCGAGCTGCTCGGCGGTGGCCATGTAGGGCGTGATGAGGGCGACCTGCTCGGTGTAGCCGTTCCACCGGAGCATGAGCCAGAGCATTATAAAGAAGCAGAACCAGGCGGCGTATTCGGCGATGCCGCGGGAGCGGGCGCGATAGAGGATGAGCGCGAAGAAGAGGACGGTGAGGAGTTTCCAGGCTGCGACCGCAGTGACCGAGCCGTGCTGCATGATGAAATGAGCGATGGGATTGGCTTCGAGGAACCCGCCGCTGGTGGCAAATCCGAGAGTCATTTCGAGGTCGGCGATGCTCATCAGGACGACGGCGATGAGCAGGGCGATGACGCGGCGTGAGCGGGCTAAGGGCGTGCGAGACCGGGCGAGAAGAGCGGCGAAGGATCTTCTCGGCGCGTGATTGGGCATCGCGATGGCGGGAAGGATGGGGATCGCTTGATGCGTGGGGAGTGCGGTCATGGTGGCGAAGCATCGGCAGATGTGGGCGTGATGCTCAACGCGAGGTCCGAGAGTTCGCGTCTAGACTGGGGATGGCTCCGGGGTGGTGCGGTTGGGCGGGCTGGATTGGTCTGGAAACTGTGAGCGTGAGTCCGCGGTATCGACGTGGGTACCGATTGAATATCTGGACTGGAGTGGGGCGGGCGATGAGGGCGGGGTGAGAGACGGGTCGTGGGTGGGGTTCACCGCGCAAGCGGGACGGGGGTTATGTGGCGCAGCAGAGGCCGAGCGAGGTGATGAGGCGGGCGGGGCGTGAGATAGCCTGCGGGGCGCGAGGGTTGCTCTTTGCGCGGCTTTCGGCGCTGTGCATGACGACCTTTGTTTCTTCCGTGGTGATGAGCGTGCCGGTCGGGTCGGCGTTTGCGCAGGTCGGGCCGGTGTATCTGGACGATTCGATCGCGGCTCGTGAGGGGCTTGGTCGTGCGGCGGAGTTGGCGGCGGGCGGGAACGCGGGCGAGGCGGCGCGGGTGGTGCAGAGCGTGCTGGATGCGGACGCCGACGCGGTGCTGGAATCGGCGACAGACTCGGACCTTTTTATCGCGGTGCGGCGTCGGGCCCACGAGCTGCTGCTGAGTTCGCCAGCGTTGCTGGAGAAGTACCGGGCGGCGGAGGAAAGTTCGGCCCGGGCGGCGCTCGATGCGGGCGAGGTTGAAAAGGTTGAGCGGACGAGGCTGATGACGCGCGCGGGGATGGACGCGGCGCTGCGGCTGGCGCAGGAAGAGATCGAAGCGGCCCGGTTCGAGGCGGCCCGGCTGACGCTCGAGCAGTTGAACCAGCACCCAGACCGCACGGGGGCGAGCGCCGTCGCGCGTGGGGCGCAGGACGCCGCCAAGCTGGCGTTGACGCTGGCTCGGTACATCGATCGCGCGGAAGTTCGGCAGTGGGCGGAGGGTTGGGCGGCCGAGTCCAAGCTGCCGGGGCCGGGAGGCGGGCCGCCGAAGGTGGGGGCGATGGTGACGGCACCGGGGACGGTTCCGATGCTGAGCCCGATGACGGCATTGCCGGGGCTTGATGTTGAGGGTCTGGTGACGAGGCCGCTGCAGTCGGCGTGGCTCTCTCAGGACGCGGAGGCGGACGCGATCGACACGGCGCGGCTTGCGCAGAACCCGCGGCGAGTGTTCGGGCGGGAGATCGTGGACGAGCCGTGGGTTTTTCCGTCGGTCGTGGGCGATGTGGTGTACACCAACGACGGTCGATCGATCGCGGCGTGGGATCGGTTTACGCTGCAGGTGCTGTGGCGGGTGGCGCCCTCGGACTCGGCGGAGTCGGACGGGGAGAACGCGATTGCGACGCGCGGCCGCGGGGAGCGGACGGTGTACCGGGCGGGGCAGACGACGCTGGAAGATTCGGCGAGCGTGACGGTTGTGGGCGGCGGGGTCGGCGGTGGGGTGGGCGGCGTGTTGGTGGCGACAACGGGGCTGGCGGTGCAGGGCGGGCGTGACGGGGACGCGCGAGTTCATGCGATCGACGCGGCGAGCGGGAAGGTGCTGTGGTCGGCGTCGCCAGCCGCGCAGAGTCCGATGCTCTCGACCGCGGTCGTGCGCGGGCCAGCGATCGTGGATGGGGACACGGTGATCGTGACGATGCGTAAGCCGCCGCAGACGCGTCGGATGTCGACGGCGTATCTGGCGTCGTTGGACTTGTGGACGGGTAAGTTGCGGTGGGCCCGGCTGCTGGGGAGCGCGGGAGCGGTGTTTCAGCGTGGGCAGCGGGTGGCGGAGTCGGCGGTGTGCGAGCGTGGGATTGTGTACTACGGCGACGAGCTGGGGGTGACGGCCGCGGTCGAGGCGTTCTCGGGTCGGGTCGTGTGGGTGCGGCGGGCGCGGTCAGAGCTCGCGGTGCGCAGTGACATGGTGCCAGCGTGGGGGTCGGCGGCGCCGGTGCTTGACGAGGCGAGCGTGGTCACGATGACGCCAGCACGGGATGAGGTGTTGCGACTAGACGCGGCGACGGGGGCTGTGCTGGCCCGGCGGCGTGCGAGCGACCTGGGCGATCCGCGGTACCTGCTGCGGGTGGGAACCTGGCTGGCGGCGGTCGGGGCCGAGGCGGTGGTGCTGGTGCCGATCGCGGACTTTGAGCACGGCGAGGTGCGGCGTGTGGCGGTGGCGGGTGATTCGAAGATTCAAGGGCGGAGCGTGGTGGTGAACAACGCGGACGGACCGCGGCTATTGGTGCCGCTGGTCGATGGGCTGACGCTGGTGGACCCCGCCAAGCCGGACGTGGTTACGAAGATCGGGTTGGAGTTCTCGGGGAACGTGGTGGCGGTAGACAGCCACATCCTGATTGCCGGGAAGGGGCGGATTCACAGTTATTTGGTGTGGGACGTGGCGGAGAGCCTCTTGCGTCAGCGGATGGATGGCGATCCGTCGGACCCGCGCGCGGCCATGACGCTGACGGAGCTGGCGTACCGATCGGGTCGGCCCGCGTTGATCGCGGGTGCGGCGGACAAGGTGATCGCGGCGCTCGCTCGTGAACCGGGCGGGGCAGCGCAAGCGGCGGCTCAGGTTGCTACGCGAAAGACTCTTTACGACGGGCTGCGCGAGATGATCCAGGCGGCGCTCGAGGGGGGCACGCGTCTGGGTGAGGTGGTGCCGATCGTTCCGCCGGTGGCTGCGCAGGCTGACGCGCCGGTGATCACGGACGTTGCGGTGCTCGACGCGTTGGTGGAGCGGCTTGGCCGGTTGGCCAAAGAACCGTCGGAGCGGGTGGAGCACGCGATGGCGCTGGGGCGTTTACGAGAGCGCGGCGTCGATGCGGCGCCGGCGGCCGTGGAGGCCTATCAGCGTGTGCTGGAGGATCCAGCCTTGGCGGTGGCGACGTGGAACGGGCCGCGGCAGTCGGTGCGGGCGGATATTGAAGCGACGCAGCGGCTGCGTGAGCTGGTGAAGCGTGTGGGGCGTGGGGCATACGCGGTGTACGACGCGAAGGCGGAGGGGGAGCTGGCGGCCCGGACGCTGGCGGCGGTAAACCTGAAAGATCAGAATAGATTGCCGGGTGCCGAGAAGGGAGCGGGCGGAGCGGATCTGGCGCGGGTGATCGAGGGCGAGGAGTTTGAGCTTCTGGCGCGGCGCTACCCGGCGGCGCGAGTTGGTCCGGAGCTGTGGGCGCGGGCGGCCTCGGAGTACGAGCGGACCGATCGGCGCGGGCCAGCGATGGCGGCGCTGGGCGCGGGGCTGGTGGTGGCGGAGTGGGCGATCGCGGCGGGTGATTCGGCGCTGCAGTCTCAGGTCGGGGAGCTGGCGGGTCGTCTGGTGTGGGCGCTAGACAAGGGCGAGCGATCGTCGGCGGCGGCGCAGTTGCTCGAGAGAATCGGGCGCGAGTATCCGACCGTGAGGCTGACGGCTGGCGGCGTGGCGATTGACTCGGCGGCGTTGCTGGGCGAGTTGGGCGTGCGGGTAGCGGGGTCGGAGCGATTGGCGCGGATCGGGCGTGCGGTTGGCGCGGAGGTGCAGGTGATCGACGGTTGGGCGCTGGTGAGGCCGATCTCGCAGGCGTTCATGGTCCGCGCGACCGAGCACGTGATGATGATGTCGCGCGAGCGGCGCGAGCTGGCGTTGTTCGGATCGCAAGCGGAGGGGCAGCTCAAGGCGTTGTGGGCGCGCGGGTACCGCGGCGAGGCGACGCCGGTGGTGGTGAGCGTGGACGCGCAGTCGGTATATGTGTTCTGGCCTTCGGACGAGGGTGGGTCGCTGGAGCGGATCGACGCGGTGGGCGGCGCGACGCGGTGGCGGACGCCAGCGTTCGCGGGGATGTTCCCGGTGGTGGCGGACAATGACGCTGGGGCGCGACCGACGGAGTTCACGACGCCGCTCGATGGGCGGGTGAAGTTGAACGATCTGTTGATGACGATGGACGAGCAGACCGCGGTGCTGGCCGAGCGTGGCGGGCGGATGGCGGCGTTTGATCTGGGGAGCGGGCGCACGTTGTGGACTGGGTCGGCGGTGGTGCAGCAGGTGTTTGACATGGCGGCCGGTCCGGGGGCGGGGGCGGGGGCGGGTCAGAACTCGCTGGTGATCGCGGGCGCGGCGGAGCGTTTGGCGGCGGCGGGAGAGCAGCCGGCGCTGGAGCCGACGATCGCGTCGTACGACCTGCGGACGGGGCGGCTGGCGCATCAGATGAAGGGGCTGGGCGGGGACGTGTACTGGGTGCGTACGACGCCGGGCGGAGATGTGATCGTGGGGCTCGAGCACAAGGTCGCGAGCGTGAACCTGCCGGGCAGTGCGCTCAACTGGGAGATCAGCGATCCGACAGCGCGGCAGACTCCGGCGGCGTGGGTGTTCGGAGCGCGGCTGTACGTGCAGACGGCCAGCGGGTCGAAGAATCTTTGGGTCGCGTCGCTGGTCAAGGGCGAGCGTCGTCCGGGTCTGCTGGACCCGCGCGGGAGGCTGGAAGAGCCGCCGGTGCGGGCGAGCGCGATCGGGCGTGGGCCGAACGCGAACGTGATGTTCTGCGGGCGACGCGGGCTGGCGATCTTTGATCCGGCTGGCGAGGTGGTGGGTCTTGATTCGCTGAGCGGGGCGGTGGATATGCTGCCGCCGGAGGTGGTGGATGGGCTGGTGGTGGCGCTCGAGTCGGCCCGGGTGCCCGGGCCAGCGGGGCCGACGGCGATGATCCACCTGATGGAGTCGGGGAGCGGGAAGCTGATTTCGAGCCGGGGGATTGTGCTGCAGGAAGAGCCGCGTGAGATGGCGGTCTTGGACGGGCGGATCGTGATCTCGGTGGAATCGCTGACGCTGGTGGTGCCGGTGCCGGTCGAGGGGAAGTAGCGAGTACCATCGGTGATGGTCACCAATATTCTGCGCGGCGTGGTGGGTTGCGGCCTGTTGAGCTTCGTCACGGTTGCTGGCGTTGCGCTGGCGGGAGCGCCGCCGAGTGAGCGGGTGGACGGTGCTCGGCTGATGGCGACGTTACGCGAGATTCCAACTTCGCGTTCAGCGCTGGGTGATGCGTCCGGCGTCGAGGGATTGGTTAAGACCGAGGCATGGGTTGAGTCTTCGTTGCGCGCGATGGGGTATACGCCGACACTCGAACCGATCTGGTGGGCGGTGCCGGCGAGAGATTGGCCCGGGCAGAAGAAGGAAGATTTGGCGGAGGGGGCGTCGCCGCGAGTGTGGAACAACGTGATCGTGGAGATCGTTGGGCGAGAACTGCCCGGCGAGGTCTTGATCGTCGGTGCGCACTTTGACGCGGTGCCGCGGTCGCCGGGCGCGGATGACAACGGGACGGGGACGGCCGCGCTGATGGAATTGGCGCTGGTGCTCAGAGACGTGCCGATGAAGCGCACGGTGCGGTTTGTGTTTTTCAATCTGGAAGAGGTCGGGCTCGTGGGTTCCAGGCAGAACGCGGAGAACGTTCGCGTACGGCGTGAGAAGAACCGCAAGGAGCGGGCCGACAGGAAAGAAGTGAACTCGAAGGGCACGAAGGGCACGAAGGTAGAGAACGAAGGTGACGAGGCAATCGTGGGGATGGTTAGTTTGGAGATGCTCGGGTTTTTTACCGACGCGCCGAACAGCCAGAGGAGCCCGATCAAGGCGATCGAGGGCGTGTTCGTGCCGCCGACGGTCGGGGATTTCATTTCGATTGTCACGGTGGCGGCCCACCAGCGATTCAGCAAGCAGCTCGCGGACGGCATGATTTCGGCGACCACCGACGCCGACGGCAACCCAGGGTTGAAGGTAACGCGGGTAGATTTTTCGCCGGTGCCGATGCCGGACATGTTGCGGTCGGACCATGCGCCGTACCTGGCGCTGAACATCCCTGCGGTGATGCTGACGGACACGGCGAACTTTCGCAACCCGAACTATCACAAGCCGAGTGATACGGTGGAGACGATCGACACCGAGCGGTTCACGCTGGTGGTCAAGGGGTTGGCGGGAGCGGTGGTGGAGATCGCGGGGGCGAGCGAGCGGTGATGGTCCGTGCGAGTCGCGTTCAAGTTTGTGGATCGTGTTGCTGATCGAGCAGTGCGCGCAGCTTGCGAAGTTCATCGAATGCGTGCAGCGGGGTCATGCTGTCGAGCTTGAGCTCGCGGAGCTGGTCGATGGCGGGGTGGGCGAGGTATTCGGTGAAGAGCGAGAGTTGGGCGGTGGGTGTGGACGCGGAAGAGCGCGATGCGCGGGTGTTGCTGGTGATGGATTGCGCGGACGGTTTGGTGGCGGGGCCGTGCTGGACGTTGAGGGAGCCCAGGACGTCGCGGGCGCGATCGATGACTTCTCTGGGGATGCCAGCGAGCTTGGCGACGTGGATGCCGTAGGACTGGTCGCTGCGGCCGGGCACGATGCGATGGAGGAAGATGATCTCGCCGTGAGATTTCCCGTCGGGCTCGGGCTGGCCGGGCCATTCGCGGACCTGAACGTGGAGATTCTTCACTCGGCCTGCGAGTCGGTCTTCGAGTTCGGTGAGCTCGTGATAGTGGGTGGCGAAGAGGGTGCGGGGGAGCGGCGTCGAAGCCGGAAGCTCGCGCGTGCTGCCGGCAAGAAACTCTGTGACGGCCCATGCGAGCGAGAGGCCGTCAAGCGTACTGGTGCCGCGGCCGATCTCGTCGAGGATGATGAGCGAGCGCGAGGTGGCGTGGTTGAGGATGTTGGCGGTCTCGGTCATCTCGACCATGAAAGTTGATTGCCCGGCGTGGAGCGCGTCGTCGGCGCCGATGCGGGTGAAGATGCGGTCGCACAGGCCGATGGTGGCGCGGTCGGCGGGGACGAAAGAGCCGACCTGGGCGAGGAGGGTGATGAGAGCGGTCTGGCGGATGAAGGTGGATTTGCCAGCCATATTTGGGCCGGTGATGAGGGCGAGGGCGGGATGGGTGGCGAGCGTTGTGTCGGGCGCGAGTGCCGTGTCGGGCGTGTCGGAGGTCGCGGGGCCGCCCAGCTCGATGTCGTTAGGGACGAAGTTTGAGCCGAGGATTTCTTCCAGCACCGGGTGGCGGCCCGCGTGGATGACGAGGGTCGGGTGCTCGGTGATGTCGGGCCGGACCCAGCCGCGGCGGTGAGCGCGCTCGGCGAGTCCGGCGAGCGCGTCGAGTTCGGCGACGGTCTGGGCGTACTCGGCGATGTGCGGCGTGGCGGCGGCGGCCAGTGTGCAGAGTTTTTCGAAGAGCTCGCGCTCGCGTTCGAGGGCTCGTGCTTGCGCGGTGGTGATCTTGGCTTCGAGTTCGGCAAGTTCGGTCGTCGTGAATCGCTCGGCGTTTTTGAGCGACTGCTTGCGGATCAGCGGCGGCGGGATGCCGCGGCTGGCGAGGGCCTTGGACTGCGTGCTGGTCAGCTCGATGTAGTAGCCAAAGACGCGGTTGTAGCCGACCTTGATGCCGGGCAGGTCGTGCTGAGCGGCGAACTTTTCTTGATAGGCGATGAGCCAGGCGTCGGCGTCGGTTTGCAGTGTTCGTGCTTCGTCGAGCGCGGCGTCGACACCGGGGCGGATGAGGCCGCCTTCGCGAAGATGAGGCGGCGGGCTTTCGACGCAGTGGGCTGTGATGGTGCTCGCGAGCGTGGCTAGCGGGGTGCCGACGGCGCGAAGGCTGGCGGCGTGGGCTGCGAAGGCGGGGCTGGGCGCGGTGAGCGCGATGAGCTCTGGAATACGAGCGAGTGATTTACCCAGCGCGACCAGGTCGCGTGGCGTGGCGCGAGCCAGCGCGATGCGGCCAGCGATGCGGGCGACGTCTTGCACTCCGGAGAGAAACCCGCGCAGCTCTTGGGCGCTGCGGCGATCAGAGACCAGCGTGGCGATGCATCGCTGCCTTGCAAGGATTGGTTCCATGCGCGCCAGCGGGCGGCAGAGCCAGTCGCGGAGAAGGCGTTTGCCCATCGGTGTGATGAAGGCGTTAGGTGTGGAAAGGAAGAGCGAGAGGAGCGAGGGGTCGGCGACGCGCGGGCCGGGGCCTTGAGAGATTTCGATGCGCTGACCGGATCGCAGGGTGCGCTCGATCTCCAGGGCGCGAAGGCTCACGGCGTCGATCACGCAGGAATCCTCGGCCGACTCGCGGCGCGGCGGGCGCAGGTGGTCGAGGGTTGGCCGGCGTGCGCGTGCGCCGACGGCGGCGCTGAGGCTCGAGGACGTGATGGTGGCGGTGGCGCTGGTGTTGATCGGCTTGCCGCGCTCGTCGGTCAGGGCCTGGGTTTGCTTGAGGTACTGGATCGCGGCCCCCGCGGCGGGGAGGGCGGGGTCGTCCTCGCGCAGGCCGAAGCCCGCGAGGGTGGAGACTCCGAAGTGGGTCAGGAGTGTTTGTTTGGCCTCGTCGGCACGGAACTGCCAAGGCGGGCGCGAGGTGCCGACGATGTTGAGCGCTTGCAGCACGCGTGCGATGCGCGGCGCGGGCTTGTCGTTGGTTGTGGCGCAGTACAGGAGTTCGCTGACCCCGCGGCGGCTGAGCTCGTCGACCAGTGTTGCGGCGGTGCACTCGGTAAGGACGAACGCGCCGGTGGAGAGTTCGATGAGCGCGACGCCAGCGGGAGAGTCGTCGCCGTCGCCGTGGAAGGAGACGGCCGCGAGCGTGCAGGGGGCGTCGTCGGCAAGCAGGGAATCGTCGACGCGTGTGCCAGCGGTGACGACGCGCGTGACTTGGCGTTCGATGAGTCCTTTGGCTTCCTTGGGGTCCTGCATCTGCTCGGCCACGGCCACTCGGAAGCCTTGGTTGATGAGGCGCGCGAGGTAGACCTCGATCTGGTGGTGGGGCACGCCAGCCATGGGCAGGCCTTCGGAGCGCTGGGTGAGCGTGATGCCCAGGGCTTTGCTGAGGGTGACGGCGTCTTGGTCGAACACTTCGTAGAAATCGCCCATTCGGAAGAGCAGCACGCACCCCGGGTGTGCTTCCTTGAAGCGGAAGTACTGCTGCATCGCGGGGGTTTGGCGTGGGTCGCCGGCCATGGGAAATCAGGGTAGGTCCGGGCGCGGCTACGCTGGGGCATGGCCAAACGACCGGACCTGAGCTCGACCCAGCGGAAGATCGTGGATCGGTACTATCAGCACCGCGACACGCTAATGGCGACCAAATTGTCGGAGACAGTTTCCGAGCTGTACCTGTGCGCGGCGGAAGCGGGCGGGGAGAAGAAGGCGTTGAAACTTTGGACGAGCGTTGCGACGGCGCTCAAGAACACGGCCACGGACCCGGCCCGGGTGGCGCGGATCTTGGACAAGCGTGATCTTCAAGAGTTGGCCAAGCTGGCGGGTGAGCTGGCGACGGAGCGATAACCCGAGGTATGGCCTTGCCCCTAGACCGGGGTGAATGCACTGACAACGTGACCGAGAATGAATCAGCGTGGGTCCCTGACCGATGAGACGACGTGAGTGCGCCTCGAAGGCGTGCCCGCGTGGAGCTCTTGGGCGTGAAGATCACAGAACCAAATGCGGCGCGACCGCCCGATCGCAACCCTGTTCGACACTGGGGTCGAGGGTTGTTTGGTCGCGGCGAATCGCTGGTCGCTTCGGGCGGTGCGGCCTTGGCTTTGGCGTTCTTGGGAACGCTGGCGGGTGTCACCTTGTGGGCTGCGCGCGTTCAGTCCAGCAAGGCCGTTGAGCAGCACGAGCGGCGCGCGGCTTCGGTCGGTGCGGCGCTGGCGTCGAGCGTTGAGAGTTTGATGAGCGGCGGAAGTCTGACTCCGGCGCGGGCGTTGCTGGCGCAGACGGCGGGCGCCAACGGGTTCTTCGGGTGCCGGATTGTGTTACCGGGCGGGCGAGTGATCGCGGACCTAGATCCGGGGCGGATTTCTGAGAAAGAGCTGCCCGCGGAGTGGCCAGGGGGCGAGATTGTTCGTACCGCGCCGTCGGAGGGCGTGTCGGGCAAGAGCTACACGTTGAACATCGCGGGCCGCGGGCTGGCGGTTTTGGAAGTGCAGTGGTCGTCGTTGCCTCCGTCGGGCGATGCGGGTGGCTGGACGGGTGATCTGACGCTGGGCATCGGCGTGATCGGGGCGATCGGGCTCGCGGGCTGGGCGTTGGCGTACCGGCGTATGCGCACGAAGGTTCGCGGGGTGGGCGCGGTGGGTGATGCGTTGCGGGCGGCGGCGGGCGGCGAGGTTTCCACGGCCGCGCTGGCGGTGAGCGAATCGTTCGGGGCCGAGGCGGTCGCATGGAACGCGTTGCTAGCGGACCGTGAATCGCTGCAGAAGCGTGTGGCCGCCGAGATCGCGGGGCATGTGGTGGTTCAGGCCACGGGAGGTCGGCGTGACAGCGACCTGGCCGGGCTGTGCGACGCGCTGTGGTTAGGGCTGATGATTGTTGATGAGAAGGGCGTGATCCGCTACGTGAACGGAGCGGCGGCCGTGCTGCTCGGTGGGGCGCGCGACGAGCTTCTAGGCAAGCCTTCGGAATCGATCGTGCGCGACGAGCGTGCGGCGGGGGCCATCAAGGCGGCGGCGACGGGGGTCAACCGGCAGCGGACATCGGTTGAAGTGGAATCGAACGCGGAGTCTGGTCGCGGAGTGATCCGTTTCTCGGTTCGTGCCATCCGGCGTGAAGAGAGCGGCGCGGCGATGGTTTTGATCGAGGACGTGACGCAGCAGCGCGTTGCGGACGAATCGCGGAACTCGTTCGTGGCTCAGGTCACGCATGAACTGCGCACGCCGCTGACGAACATCAGGCTCTATCTAGAGACGCTGGTTGATGTCGGCGACACCGACGCGGCGACGCGAGCCAAGTGCATCAACGTGATCGGGCAGGAGTCGCGGCGGCTGGAGCGTGTGGTCGCGGACATGCTGTCGGTCGCCGAGATCGAAGCGGGCTCGCTGCGGCTCAACATTGGCGACGTGAGGCTCGACGCGCTGCTCGAAGAGGTCCACAACGATTTCAAGGCTCAGGCTCAGGACCGCGAGATCACGCTGCTCTTCGAGCTCCCGCCCAAGTTCCCGGTGGTGATCGGCGACCGTGACAAGATCATCCTCGCCCTTCACAACCTGATCGGCAACGCGCTCAAGTACACGCCGGTGGGCGGCAGGGTGGTCGTACACGTCGAGACGAACGAGGCGGGCGTGACTGTGTCGGTCACCGACAATGGGATCGGGATCAAGCCCGAGGAGTGCGAGCTGGTGTTCGAAAAGTTCTACCGCGCCAAGGACAAGCGGATCGCGGGGATCACTGGCTCGGGGCTCGGGCTGGCGCTGGCGCGGCAGGTGGTGCGGCTGCACGGCGGTGACATTCAGGTTCGGTCCCAGATCGACAAGGGCAGCACGTTCACGATGATGCTGCCGATGGGCAAGGCGGCGTGAGTGTTGGTTGGACAGATCGGTTTCATAGGCGATTGGTGAGTTGTTGCGATGGAGATCCAGGAAACACGACAGGGCGCGGTGACGTGCGTGAAGCCGATGGGCCCTCTGGTCCAGGGCGACGCTGGGCAGTTCCAGCGCGCTTCGAGCGAGGTTCGAGCCCGGAGCCTTGGGCGGTTCGTGGTGGATCTCGGCGCGGTCCCCTATGCCGACAGCCTGGGCCTTGAGGCTCTGGTGGATCTGACCGAAGAGATGAGCGAGGGCGGGCAGTCGTTGCGGATCTGCGGGGCGAACGAGACGCTGCGCGAGGTGCTGGCGTTGACGGGCGTCGCGGACCTGTTCGAGCATTACATTGACTTGAACACGGCCGTGAGGAGCTTCCTGTGAGCGCCACGCCGCACAATCCATTGACTCTGGAGGATATGAAGGTTGATGGCGCGGCTGGCCCTGCGCCCGCGCCCGATGGGGGCAAGAAACTTCGCGTCGGCGACGTGCTGATCGAGCAGGGCGCGATCACGCGTGAACAGTTGGAGATGGCGCTCAAGCAGCAGCGCACGACCGGGCGCATGCTCGGCGAGATGCTGGTTGAGCAGGGCGTGATCGGCGGCGCGACGCTGGTGCTGGCTCTCGCGACGTGCTTGGGCGTTCCGGGGTGCACGCTGCGGCACGGGCTGCTCGATCCGCAGATCTTCAGTTTGCTCGGCGAAGAAGAGGCCTCGCGGCTTAAAGCGATCCCGATGTTCAAGGTCAAGGGTGTGCTCACCGTCGCCATGGCCGAGCCGCAGAGCCTGCCAGCGATCGACCGGCTGAGGCAGATCACCGGGTGCAAGATCCGGCCGGTGCTGGCGCTCGAAGCGAACATTCTTGAGTTCGCGAAGAAGTATTCGGGCGGCGAGGTCGATGTCGATGCGTTCTTAACGAGCCTCGCGGAGCAGGACGTCGAGGTGGTCGAGCGCGAGTCGGTGGACGATGGGCCGTCCACGGACCTGGACACAATGGTGGCGGGCAGCCCGATCGTGAACCTCGTGAACGTGGCGTTTCTCACGGCGGTAAAGGACGGCGCCAGCGACATCCATATCGAGCCCGATAAGCGGGGCACGCGGGTGCGTTACCGGATCGACGGCGTGCTCAGAGACCTGATGAAGCCGCCCGCGGGCATGCACTCGGCCATTGTTTCGCGCGTGAAGGTCATCGGCAAGATGGACATCGCCGAGAAGCGCTTGCCGCAGGAGGGCCGCGTGCGCATTATCGCCGAGGGGCGCGAGATCGACATGCGTGTTTCGAGCATGCCGACGCTGCTGGGCGAGAAGATCGTGGTTCGGATTTTGGATAAGTCGAACCTGCGGGTGCGCATGGAGGACCTAGGCCTGCGCCCCGCAACGCTGGAAACTTTCAAGCGCATTCTTGATATGTCGCACGGGCTGGCGCTCGTGACCGGGCCGACGGGCAGCGGGAAGACCACCACGCTGTACTCGGCGCTCGACCTTTTGCGCAGCCCCGAGGTGAACATCGTGACGGTTGAAGATCCGGTCGAGTACCAGCTCGACATGGTGAACCAGATCCAGGTGCAGGAGCAGATCGGGATGAGCTTCGCGCGAGCGCTGCGGAGCATCCTGAGGCAGGACCCGGACATCATCATGGTGGGCGAGATCCGCGACCAGGAGACGGCCCGGGTCGCGGTGCAGGCGGCGCTTACGGGGCATCTTGTGCTGGCGACGCTGCACACCAACGACGCGCCGGGCGCGATCGCACGGCTGGTGGACATGAACATCGAGCCGTATCTGTTGAGCGGCGCGATCAACGGGGTGGTGGCTCAACGGCTGGCCCGCACGCTCTGCCCGGGGTGCGCCACCAAGTACTACCCCACGGAGCGGGTGCTCGAGGATGCCGGGTTGATCGAGCACGTGGGCAGGCCGTTCCGCAAGGGCGGCGGGTGCCGGCAGTGCCACGACAGCGGGTTCCGTGGTCGGCTGGGCGTGTACGAGGTGATGGAGTGTACGGCCGAGATCAAGCGGATGATCCATCGAGAGGCCCCGCAGCACGAGCTGCGTGATCAACTGCGGAAGACGCGTTCGTTGTCGTTGCGTGAAGAGGGCGTTCTGCTGGCGCTCGATGGAAAGACAAGTCTGGAAGAGATCTTGCGGGTGACGCAGTCAGACGACGAGGAACTCGCGGCGGCCGACCCGAGCGCGGGCGTCGGGCACGGGACGCTTGGGAAAGGGCCGAGGAATTCAGATTCTGCGCGTGAGCGCGGCTGTGGCGCGGCCTCTGCCGGGGAGGCCGCATGAAGTACGAGATCCGCGCGTTCGACAAAGCGGGCAAGCCCGTCAACGAGATCTTCGAGGCTCCCGACGAGGCCGAGGCACGCGAGAGTGCGCGTAAGCGTGGGCTCTTTGTGACTGAGGTGGTTGAATCGCGCGGCGGGGGCAGCGCGCGGAAGTCTGCGGCCGCGCCGCGCCGGATCGCCTCGGGAAAGCGATTGCTGCATCTTTCCGGGTTCACGCGGCAGTTGTCGGTGCTGGTGTCGACGGGCACGCCGCTGGTCGAGGCGATCGGGTCTCTAGAGCGGCAGGCACCCGAGGGCGATTGGCGTAACGTGCTGTCGGACCTTCGGCAGCGCGTCGAGGAGGGCAAGCAGTTCTCCGAAGCGCTCGAACGTCACCCGCAGTACTTTGACGCGATCGCTAGGAGCCTGATCGCCGCGGGCGAGTCTGGCGGCAAGCTGGACGCGATGCTTGATCGGCTCTCGAAGCTGGTGCGGCAACAGGAAAAAATTCGTTCTCAGCTCCTCGGGGCGCTGGTCTATCCGTGCTTGCTTGTGTTTGTTTCGGTTGGCGTGCTGGGGTTGATGATCGGGTTCGTGCTGCCGCGCTTCGAAGGGCTGTTCAAGACGCTGGGCACGCCGCTGCCGCCGATGACGGCGGTGCTCATGGGCCTGAGCACGTTCCTGCGCGAGTTCTGGTGGGTGCTGCTTATTGGGCTGGTGGCGGCGAGCGTTGCGATCAAGATGTGGGTGTCGAGCGCGAGCGGCAAGCTGGGCACGGACCGGCTGCTCGTGGTGCTGCCCAAGATCGGGCCGATCACGAGGAACTTTGCGACCGCGCGGGTCGTGCGGATGTTGGGCGTGCTGCTCGAAGCCAAGGTCGCGCTGCTCGAAGCGTTGCAACTCACGCGGCAGTCGGCGGGGAACGTGATGTACGCCGACATGCTCGCGCGGGCCGAGCAGATCGTGACCAAGGGCGAGAACGTCAGCGTGGCGTTCACGGCCAGGGCTGGCGAGCGTGAGCTGATCCCGGTCTCGGTGTGCGAAGCGTTGCGCAGCGGCGAGCGCACGGGGCGCATGGGTGCGGTGCTGGTCAGCATCGCCGAGGCGATGGACGAGGACAACGAGATCTTGGTCAAGGCCCTGACGAGCATCTTGGAGCCGATCATCTTGATCGTGCTGGGGCTTATCGTCGGCGGCGTGGCGACGAGCATGTTCTTGCCGCTCTTTGATCTGACCGCGGCGGCGCAGGGCGGCGCGCCGGGAGGTGCGCCATGAGAATCGCCCAGTGGTTCCGTTCGCGGCTCTCGCCGATCGGGCTTGATGTTCGTTCCCAGTCGATCCACGCGGCCCAGCTCTGTACCGAGCGCGACGGCGTGTGGTCCCTGCGGGCTGCGGCCAGCGTGCCTCGGTTAGAGCCGGGGACCGAGCTGAGCGTGCGCGAGGCTCGGCGGATCATGGCGGTTCTCGACCGGCGCGGGTTTGAGGGCGGGCAGTTCGTCGTGACGCCGCCAGATCGCGGCGTGCTGTCGGCGCTGCTGGAGCTGCCTCCCGCAAACTCTGGGGCCCCGATCGATCAGATTGCGGCGATCGAAGTTGGTCGGACGTTGAAGCGTGACCCGAGCAGCTTTGAGATGGCGTACTGGATTGTGCCGTCACCTCCGCGTGGCTCCGAGGGCGTACACGCGATGGCGGTTGCCTGCCCGCACGGCGCATCGACGGAGCTGTTGAACGTCCTCGACGATGTGGGGGCCGAGGTTGTCGCGATTGATGTTCGCGCCTGGGCCCTGGCGCGAGCGTGCGGGCGGAGCGCGTGGCGGCTGGCGGGCGTGGTGGAGCTTGGTTGGGCGAGCGGGCGGCTCGTGCTTTTCCAAGAGAGCCGCGTGGTGTACGAGCGAGTGCTGGAGGAGTGGTCGCTTCGCGCTGTTTTCGACAACATGGCCAATGTTCTGGAGACTGACGCGTCCCACGTTCGTGCGATGCTGGAATCGCTTGAGTTGTCGAAGCCGCACGCTGATCGACGCTCGGGCAGCGATCCGCTCACCGCGGCTCGTCGCTGTCTGAAGTCTGCGATCGAAGCGCTCGCCAAGGAGATCGGAGTTTCGTTGCGGTACATCGCGCACCGCTTTGCGACCGATGAGGGCCCCGGCGAGGTCGGGGGTGTGCACGTCTGCGGGCCGGGCGCTTCGCTGCCCGGGCTGGTTGCGGATCTTTCCGAGCGCGTTGGCGTGAAGGCGGGGCAGGTCACGCCCGCGACGCTGGTCCGCGTGCCCGGCGACGGGTTCTCGGGTCGGACCGGGATGGACGACGGGCCGGAGTTGGTCGCGGCGTTGGGACTGGCGATGTGGAAGGACGTGGCAGCATGACCTTGGCCGCTGTGAATCTGATCCCGCGCGCTTATCGAGAGCGTCGCGTGGTGTTGTCGCGGGCTCGTCGTTGGATGTTCGGGACCGTCGCGCTGGCGTCAACGGTTGGTGTGGCGTGGGCGGTGATGTCCTCGCGCGTGGTCGAGAACAGGCAGTGGCTGGCCGGGCAGTTGGTCGCGGCGCGGGCCGATGCGGAGGAGAAGTCAAGGCTGGTTGCCGAAGCGCAATTGTCGCACTCGGCCGCTCTGCGTCGCCTGGCGTCTGCCCGGGCCGTGGCAGGTCACCCGGATTGGAGCGTGCTGCTGGCGTTGCTGGCGCGGGCTCGCGGCGAGGGGCTGGTGCTCGAACGAGTCGAGGTGCGTCCAGTTGTCAAGACGGAACCGAAGAACGAATCCGAGAGTAACGCGAACGGCGCGGACACCAGAGCGGCGCTTCACTCCGAACCCTTGTACCAGCTCGACATCCGCGGCGTGGCCGAGAGCCAGTCGCTGGTTGCGCAATACCTTCTTTCGCTTGAGCGGATCGGGCTCTTTGACAGCGTGCGGCTGCAGGAGACCAAGCCGAGGACGATCGGCGCGCGCGGCGTGGTGGAGTTCGGACTGGACTGCGCGATCGCGGCTGGCGCGAAGGCAAACTCCAAGGGCTCGTCACGCTCGGCGAGTGTCAACTCTGACGGAGGGCCCGGGCGATGACACTCACGTTGCAGGGGCGTCTGCGTCGGATCGATGCGTGCGGCGCGAGTGTGTGCCTCGCGGCGCTCGCGATCGGGTTTTTCAGCGTGCTGAGGCCGTATCTCGTCAGCGAGTCACGAGCCCACGACCAGAGCGCGGAGATCGCCGAGCTCCGGGAGCGGCAGGCCACGCGTGCTGCGGAGTGGCGCACCACGCAACAGCAATTGCGCGAGATCGAACGTTCGATCGCGGCGATGCCCTTCAAGCTGCGGCCAGCCTCGATGGTTAACACGCATCTGGCGGCGGTAGTTGACCTCGCGAAGGCGGTTGGGCTGAGCGTGCAGGACATGAGCCCCGGGGCAGCCGTCGTGGGCAAGCGGTTCATCACGGTGCCGATCAGGCTCCGCGGAACAGGCGGGTTTCTGGCCGCAACGAACTTCCTCGGGAACCTCCACGCGGCGTACGTGGATACGCGCGTGACCGCGTTCACGCTCAACGCTGATATCGGGGCCGTGGATGGTCCCGCTTCGTTCACGTTCGAGCTTGCCTGGCACGCGGTCGCTGCCGACGTTGCGGGCGGCGAGTGAAACAACCTTGCCTCTTTGCTTGCTTTGATCGCCGTTGTTTCGCCTAGTTCTAGGGTGAAACTTACCAAACAACGTAAGGTGTACATCGGCGTTCTCGGGCTCGGGCTGGCGGCGATGGCCGTGGACCGAGGCTTCTTGAGTAGTTCCGTGACGTCGCCCACGTCGGCCTCGGCTGGCGTTGACGGCACGAGGCTGACCGCGAGCGCGGGCTCGACCTCTTCCGATCGCGCGACCAACGGCCCGACGGTGACCGAGCGGCTTGAAGGCCTGCGCGATCAGGCCGCGCCAGCGACGTCGCCCGATGCCTTCGCCACCGTGCAATCGTGGTACGAGAGCGCGACCAAGCCTGGCGCGCTCACGCCCGAGAAAATCGTGCCCAACGCGTACCGCCTGAGCAGTGTTCTGACAGACAAGGAAGGAAAGCCCTTGTTCGCGGTGGTGAACGGTCAGAAGATTTCCCTGGCTGAAGAAGTCAACGGCATCCGCCTGATCGACGCGGGCGGGGCCAAAGGGACGACCCCGGGTCACGCCACGATTGAGGTCAACGGCGAACAGATCGAGCTTTACATGAAGGAAAGCGTCACGCGCGGGGAAACCCGGGTTCAACCACGGAAATAGCGCAACTCACTCGGTGTGCTGCGCACCACCTCGTTCGTTGCATCATCTTTTCCTTCGCTTGAAGCCGGGCCTTGAAGTTGTCGATGGAATGGCGATGATGGTCGTCAGGGATGACGGCCGAGAAGTTTGAACACGACGGAGTATTCCTATGTTCGCGATCCCTCTTCATCGCCGTGCGTTCAGTTTGATCGAGCTTGTGATCGTGGTCGTGATCATCGGGATCATCGGCGCGATCGCGATCCCGCGTATGAGCCGCGGCGCCGCTGGCGCGGCGGATACGGCGCTCATCGGCAACATGGCCGTGCTTCGCAACGCGATCGACCTCTACCAGACCGAGCACGGCGGCGACTACCCCAAGGTGGCGACGTTCGTGGCCCAGATGTCAACGTACACCGACGACGCTGGCGGTGCCGTGGCCGTCAAGGACGCGACGCACATTTACGGCCCGTACCTCCGCGTCGTGCCGCCGCTGCCCGTGAGCACCAACAAGGGCAACACGACCGTCGCCGCCTCGGCCGCCGCGGGCGTGGCTTGGATCTACAACGAAACCACCGGCGTGATCACGCCCAACACCGGCACCGATAAGGACGCGCGTGGCGTGCTGTATAGCAGCTACTGAGGAGTCAATCCTGGCCTGGGCCAGGTCGGGGGCGAAGTGGGGCAGGCTGCGCAGGTAGGGGGCGGTGCTAATGAGTAGCGATCAGGTTTAACGCACCGAGCGCCGGGCTTCCCCGGCGTTCTTTGTTGAAAGACTCTTGATGGTCCGTCGCGGGTACAGCCTGATCGAACTGCTGTTGGTCCTAGCCATCGTTGCGGTGGTCGCCGCGATCGCCGCGCCGCGCTACGGCAGCGCGATGTCGCGCTACGCCGCCGAGTCCGTCGCACGCCGCATCGTGGCCGACCTCGATCAGGCACGCGAGCTGGCCAAGAGCGCGAGCGGTTCGTACGTCGTTAACTTTCAAAGCGCATCCGCGACGTACGACTTCGGCCCGGTGGGTGCGCTTATCACTGCTCCCACGGTGCAGGTTGTTCGCGCGAGCCGGGAGCCCTACGGCGTGGCACTCGCCGGGGCATCGTTCGGCGGGGACGCGGCCGTGGTGTTCAACGGTTTCGGCGTGCCCGACTCGGGGGGCAGCGTTCAAGTAAAGCGCGGCACGCGCGAGTACATCGTCACGCTCTCGGCCACGACCGGAAAGTCTGTGGCCACGCTGGTGAACTGATGAACACACTCAACATCAATCGCGATCACGACCTTTGCCCGGGCAACCCGTCCGCGCTCGCATCTCGCTCGCGCGGCTTCACGCTCGTCGAGGTCATGGTCGCGCTGTCCATCATGGCCATCCTTCTCCTGTCGCTCGGGTCGGTCGTCGCGCTCGCCACCAAGGCCATCCCGCCAACTAACCCGCCAGCCAGCGACACCACCGCGACGCACGAGGTTCTACGCGTGCTCGACGCCGACCTCGAATTGGCCAGCGACATCACCGCTGCAACCGCCACCTCGCTCAAGTTCAAGGTCGCCGATCGCAACAGCGACGGCGTCGCGGAGACAATCTGGTACTCGTGGACCGGTATACCGGGCGATCCGCTGCAGCGCATGTACAACAGCAACCCTTCTGAGCCCGTGGTAGCGCGAGTGCAGTCGATGAGCTTCGCCTACTCGACCGTGGCCGCGACCGTCACGGGCACGGCGGTCTCGACGACGAGCGCCGAACAACTTTTCTACGCTAACGACGCGACCTATGACCAGACCAAGCCCGTGGCGTCGGGCGAGTCGTACGGTCAGACCATCTCGCCGCTGTTGCCGACCAACGCGACGAGCTGGAAGCTGACGCGGGTTCGGTACATCGCGGCCGCGGACGGCTCGAAGTCGGGGACCATCACGCTCAACATCCGCCCGGTCAGTTCTTCCACCGGGCTGCCGAGCGCGACGAGTTGGGCAAGCGGCACCAGGCTCGAGTCCACGCTCACATCTTCGTTCAACTGGTACAGCTTTGACGCCAGCGCCGCGCCAGCCCAGCCGCCTGGGGGCGCGATGGCCTTCACGCTCAGCAGCGCCACCTCCGCCTGCCAGATCCGCTACGCCAGCACGGGATTCGCGCAGTCTGGTTCCCAGTTGGTCTATCAGATGAACGGCGTCCCGGCTTGGATCCCGACCCCCGATGGTTCCATGATGGTCCAGATCTACGGCACGTACACGTCGCCTGTCGCGCCCACCACGGCCGTCAAGCGGGTCACGGCCGTCGCCGTCACGGTGCAGAGCGTCGGCGGCGGGCCCGCGGTGCGGGTGTTGATTTGCCCGCGCGGGCGACCGATCGGAGCGGGGCTGTGATGATGAAACCCTGCCTCACTTCCTTCACTCAACTGTGGAGCGAGCGTCTCGCCTGGCGTACTTCACGCCGGGCCTTCACCATCGTTGAGGTCGCCATCGCCGCCGCGATCGTCGGCGGGCTGATGGCGGCGACCATGACCGCCGTAAGCGCGGCCGTCAAGTCGCGGGCGCTCCTGGCCGAGCAGCAGTACGGCACCACGCTGGCCACGTCGCTGATCGACGAGGTGTGCGCCCAAGCCTATGCGCCGCCGATCTACGCCCCGGGCGCAGCGCCGATCATCGTGTATGACTCGGGTGGCGTCGCGGTGAACCGGCTGCCGTTTGATGATCTCACGGATTACGTCAACTACACCGAGTCTCCGCCCAGAGCGCGCGACGGCACGATTATGACCGAGTTCACGAGCTGGACCCGGACCGTGCTCGTCGAGCGCGTGCTCGCGACAGATCTTTCGACGGTCTCGGGCAGTGATACCGGGATCCGCCGCGTCACCGTGACGGTCAAGCGCGGCTCGCGCGTGATCCGCGCCGTGAGCCAGATCAGAACATCCATCAGCGACGGAGCGCGGTCGTGAACGCCGCACGTCTCAAGCCCGCACCGCGTGCCGCGCGCGGCACGGTCTACCTCATCGTGCTCTCGACGGTCGCGTTGGCCACCACGATCGGCATCGCTGGCGTGCTCGTCGCCCAGTCGCAGCGACGGGCGGCCCAGGCAAGGTTCCAGGCCGCGATCGCTCGCGCCAACGCGATGTCGGCCGTGGAGTTCGGCCTGCAGATTGCGCAGAACACCGCGGCGTGGCGCGCATCGATACAGCCCGACGGGATCGCGCTCAACCGTGCCAGCTCAAGCGGTAACATGAAGCTCACCGTCACCGACCCTGCCGACAGCAACCTCACCAACTCGCTCAGCGACCTCGTCACGCTGACGGGTGAGGGAACTTTCGGCACCAGCCTGCAGATGGTCCGCGTTAAGCTCACGCCCTCGGCCACGCCGCTCGACAGCCTCACGCCGGGCGTCACCGTCAACGGCACGATCTCTTTCAGCGGGTCAGGAACGACGTACATCCGGGCCGACGGCGGGATCCAAAGCAACACGTCGATCTCGAGCGCGACAGTGACGATTGTCAGCCCCGTCTCGGCGGTGGGCGCGATCACGGGCACGGGCTATTCCGTCGGCAGCACGACACCCGTGCGGGCACGCCAGATGCCGACCGCCTCGTCGGTGCTGGCGATATACGCCGCGATGGCCACGACGATCCCGTACGGGAGCATCAGCGGTAACAAGATCGACAAAGTACTGCTCAGCCCAAACTCCAACCCTTGGGGCGCAAACAACGCGGCCGGGGTCTACCTAATCAATTGCAACAACAACACCATCGAGATCAGCAAGTCGCGAGTCCTGGGCACGCTGATCCTGGTCAATCCCAAGTCAGACTCTAAGTTTGAGGGCCCGTGCCTTTTGGAATCTCTTTCGCAGGACGCCCCGGCCCTCATCGTGGTCGGCAATTGGCCCTTCGACCTTGGCACCGGCACGCTCTCTGAGCTCTCGCTCTCAACCAACTTCAACCCCACCGGCTCGGCCTACCGCGGTCAGGCTAACGCGCTGAGGCTCGATTCGTACCCGACCCTCATCAGCGGGATCGTGTACGTCACTGGTAACGCCACGGTCTCCTCGGCCTTGACGATCGAGGGGACGCTGCTGGTGGGCGGGAACCTCAGCGTCACTGCGCCGATGACCGTTCGCCACGTCCCGGTGGTCAAGGCCCCGATCGGCTTTGGGGTGGGTGCGGGCTTCACGGCTGGCTCGACCGACTGGTCGCAGGCGGTGAACTAAGATTTCTGATCGATGCGTTTGGCCTCACGCCGCCTTGCGTTCGCTCTCGGCGTGCTTGATGACGAGGCTGTCGTACTGAGCAAGGTCGAGCCGCCGGAACGCGTCGACCACGGCCGGATCGAACTGCGTGCCAGCGCAGCGTTCGATCTCCGCCAGCACCTTCTCGCGTGGCAGCGCCGCGCGGTAGGAGCGGTTCGAGCTCATCGCGTCGAAGGTGTCCGCCAGCGCGATGATGCGCGCGAAGAGCGGGATGCCAAAGCCTGACAGCCCGTGCGGGTAGCCCTTGCCGTCGAAGCGCTCGTGGTGGTGCAGCACGCCGGGGAGCACGTCCGCCAGTGGCTCGATGTCGTGCAGGATCCGGTGCCCGATCTCGGGGTGGAGCTTGATCGCGGCGAACTCTTCGTCGGTGAGTTTTCCCTGCTTGCAGAGCACGGCCTCGGGCACGCCGATCTTGCCCACGTCGTGCACCAGCCCGGCGATTCGCACGCGATCGATCTCCTCCTCGGGCATGTTCATGGCTCGGGCGATGCGGGCCGAGAGGTGCGCGACGCGCTCGGAATGGCCGCAGGTGTAGCGGTCCTTGGCGTCGATGGACGCGGTGAGTGCTTGCAGCGTGCCCAGGAACAGGTTTTGTTGCTCGACGAGCAGGGCCGCGTTGTCCAGGAAGGCGTTCAGATACCCGCCCGCGGCCTCGATCAACTGCGTGTCGTAGCTGCTGACCATCGGGTCCGGGCCCAGCTTTCGGCCCGCGAAGAGAACGCCGACGACCTTGTCGTCGCGGAGCAGCGGCTGCGCGATCGCCTGCGGGTAGCGCTCCCACACCAGCCCCGGCGCGTCGTCGAGGATCACGCACTTGCGCTCGATGGGCAGGCGAGCCATCACTCGGTCGGCGGTCTGGCGCAGATTCTCCGCCAGCACCTGCGGCGACCCAACTGTGATGGAACGGTCGCGCAGCCCGAGCACGAGCTTGCTATCGGAAGAGAAGCGTGCGCCGATGAACTCAAAGCTCAGCGTGGCTTTGAGCCTCGAGCAGACGGTGTCGACGAAGCGCTCGGGCTGGTTGAGGTCGCTCATGGAGCGCCCGATCGAGTACAGGGCGTCGATCGTTTCGTAAGAGTCGGTCAGTTGCGTGGTGAGCCCGGTCAGTGTTTCTTCTTGCTCGCTCAGGCTGAGCAGGTCGCTGTGCATCATGGCCAGCAGCTCGCGAGCCTGAGCCGCAGACTGGGCCGAGTGGGTCGCCAGGTCGCGTAGCCCTGAACGCGCGTTGCTGAGGTCCAGCGCCAGTTCACAGCAGGCGCTCTCGAAGACGCCCCCTTCGAACGCCGCAGGCCCCAGCGCCAGCGCGAACGTGGCCGAGCTGTGTCGCAGCCGGTGGTCCGGCAGCGGCACCACCCAGCAGCCTGGGAACGCTTCGATGATGTGCTCGGCTGGCTCCGTGTCGGTGTCGGGCCGCCTCGCGCACCAGTGTGTCGCCGCCGCGAGAACCAGACCCGTGATGGCTCGAGTGCGGAGCAGATTCCCCGCGACCCCGGGCATGTCGGGCGTGTCGGTCACCATACCGGCCGAACTCACACGCCACGTCGGCAGCCCGACGGCCATGCACCGCGCTCGCAGCGACTCGATCAGCGTGAACGATTTGTGCTTGGCGAGACTCGTGGGCATACTTACTCACGCGGCCAGTTGGTTCCCTTGCTCGTTCTGAGATTCCAGCAGCGCCATCGCTTTCTCCAGCAGCGATCGGGCGCTGAACGGTTTGGCCATCAGTTCCTTGATGTTGGTGCGGCTCAGCTCTTGAGCCGGGACGATGTGCCCGCGTGCCGTCAGCATGATGACCGGGGTCTTGGAGGTGGACGGGTTGGCCCGCAGCTCGATCGAGAACTCCAGACCCGAAAGGTTCGGCATCTGAAGGTCCGTGACGACCAGGTCGGGCTTGCGGAGCTTGGCCAGCTCGAGGCTCTCGCGCCCGTCGCGCGCTTCATACACGACGAGCCCGGCCCCGCGGAGCTTGGCGCCGACCACGGCCCGGATATGCGGCTCATCGTCGGCGATGAGCACGGAATAGACGCGTGACATCGAGGGAGGCTTTCACGAAAGAGGAGAGCGGGGCGACAAGGCACTCTTCATGTCGGCTCCACAGTCGCTCACAGTGAACCTCGGGCAGACATGAAGGCCCGGCCTCGCTGAGACCGGCCGCCCTTGCGGTCCGTGCCGGCACACACGGCAAAGTCGCGCCTCCGATAAATCTCGTTCGCACGACCGGCAACCTCGCGCGCGTCGCGTCGGTAGAATGTGCTTCCCGCACCGCGCGAGATGGAACGGGTCATCATCAGCTCGGTCTTTTTTCGGGTCGGGTTTCACGAGCCACGGAGGCTGCGATATCGCTGTCACGCCGAGAGTTCATGCAAACGTCCGCTGGTTCGGCCGCCACCCTCAGCCTGGGCCAAGCACTACGTCTTCGTCTCCACCTTCTCGGTCTCTACCAACAACGATCAGGAAAACGCAGCCGAATCGGCCGAACTCGGCACTCTGGCCGCCCATCTCGCGTGGTTCAAGGCCCAGACCCTCGAGCGTCAAGAGAAGCTCTGGAAGAACCTGGGCATCATCAAGCTCGAGCGCGAGGCCGAGATCCTCGCGGCATGGAAGGCCGAGGGAGCGGCGGAGAAGAAGTAGCTGGCCGATCGCGAGCCGTTTACGAAGTACGATGTGCCCATGACCGCACGCCCGATCAAACGTCTGGGCGTTCCCTGCCCTTGGGCCAAGAACGAGGTGTCGCTGCGCTATCACGACACCGAGTGGGGCGTGCCGTTGCATGACGACCGTGGCTTGTTCGAGTTCCTCATCCTTGAAGGAGCCCAGGCCGGGCTGAGCTGGGACACGATTCTTAAGAAGCGCGGCACCTATCGCCGCGCGTACGCGAACTTTGACATTGCTCGCGTGGCCGCGTTCACTGTCAAGGACCAGCGCCGGTTGCTGGCCGACGCGGGCATCGTGCGCAACCGCTTGAAGATCTCTACGTCGATCGCCAATGCCCGCGCTGCGCTGCTCGTGATCGAGCAGGAAGGTTCGCTTGACCGTTACCTCTGGTCCTTCGTCGGCAGCCTGCCCAAGCAGAACCGCTGGGATTCGATAGACCAAGTCCCGGCGATCACCGTCGAAGCAACCGCGATGTCCAAGGCCCTTCTCAAACGAGGCTTCCGCTTCGTCGGGCCCACGATCTGTTACGCCTTTATGCAAGCGACCGGCATGGTCAATGACCACTTGGCCGGGTGCCCGCGATATTCCCAGCTCATGGTGGCCGGGAGTCGGAATGACCCCTGAACGAGTATGACACGTCCCCCCGAATAAGGGGGATGGTCGCACGTTTGGCACGCTCGGGCGTACGCCGCCGATGCTACTGCGAGATCTGAGTCGAGCACGACGAGATGTCGGCCGATGCCATGGCTGTCTGTGCTCTGTACAGGTTCTCTCACCGATCTCGTCATCGCAAAGGAACGCCATGAAGATTTCCGTCGGCGGTCGTCTGTTCCTACTCAGCAGCGTTGGGGTCGCGTTCGCTGCGGGCATCGGTGCCGCCGGGTGGCTGGGCATGCAAGAATCGAGCGGCAAGCTTGACACCCTGCTCGTGAGCGCCACCGGGGCGACGAACTTCATGAGCGCCGACATGATGCACGACGCGATCCGCGCCGACGTGCTGGTGTTCCTCAACGCCGCCGATAACTCCGAACTCACCGACGGCCGCGCCGCTCTCGAGCAGCACGCTAAGAACTTTCGTGCCGCCCTGAACGACAACCGCAAGCTCTCGCTTGATGCGAGCCTCACGCTCGCGCTCGCGGATATCGGTCCGGCCTTGGAGTCTTATATCGCGTCGGCCGAGAGCATGTACACGCTCGCCAGCCAAGACCGTGCCAAGGCCAAGGCGCGCTTTCCCGACTTTATGAAGACCTTCACCGAGCTTGAGGGCCGCAACAGCGCGGTCTCTGAAAAGTTCGAAAAGTTCAATGAACAATCACGCGACGAGGCTCTCCGCTCCATGGCGCGTGCCAAGCAAATGATGCTTATCGCTGGCGTCGCTGGGTCTCTGACCATCGCCGGTCTGGCGTTCTCGACCCGTCGGGCCATCGTCGGGTCGCTCATGCGGACCTTGAAAGGCATGAAGACGGTCGCCGCCGGAGACCTGACCGTCACCCTCGACGCGTCGAGCGCTGACGAGCTTGGCCAGCTCGCCACGGCCAGCAACTCGATGATCGGAACCTTCCGACAGGTGCTCACCGAACTGGCCCGCTCTTCTGAGCAGGTTGCCGCGGCGGCGACGCAGATCGCCGCGAGCGCTGATCGCAGTGTGAGCGGGATGGAACTTCAGAGCAAGCAGGTGGCTTCGGCGTCGGCGTCGGCATCGGAGATGTCGGCGTCGATGAACGAGGTGGCGTCCAAGGCGATGAGCGCGGCCGAGGCGGCGACGCGTTCAGGCAAGTCGGCCACCGAGGGCGGTCAGGTGGTGGCCCAGACGGTGCAAGACATGAACGAGATCGACCGCATGGTCTCGGAGTCGGCCGCGCTGGTGAGCGAGCTTGGCAAGCGTGGCGAAGAGATCGGCAAGGTGATCGAGGTGATCAACGACATCGCCGACCAGACCAATCTTCTGGCGCTGAACGCCGCGATCGAGGCTGCCCGGGCGGGCGAGCACGGCCGTGGGTTCGCGGTGGTCGCCGACGAAGTGCGCAAGCTGGCGGAGAGAACGACGACGGCGACCAAAGAGGTGGCCGACTCGATCAACACGATCCGCTTGGGCACGACGCAGGCGGTGGCGCAGATCTCGGCGGGTGTGGGCAAGGTGAAGACTGGCGTCGAGCGTGCGATGTTGGCCGGAACGCAGATCAAGCAGATCGTTGAGGGCACCGGCGAGGTGGCGTCGCTGATCCAGTCGATCGCGGCGGCTGGTGAGGAGCAGTCGGTGGCGGCCGAGCAGATTAACGAGACGATCAGTTCGTTCAGCTCCGCGACGCGTGAGTCTGCGGCGAGCGCGGCGGAGGCGGCCGAGGCCTGCTCACAACTGTCGGCGAGCGCCGAGCGGCTGCGCGAGCTGGCAACGCGGTTCAAGGTCTGACCTGGTAGAGCAGATCTTCCAGCCACTTCTTCCTGCCGCTGCGAAACTAACGCCCTCGACACAGGTTGTTCGAACCTGTGTTTTTCTCTTTGAAGGCCGCGGCGTTTCACTTCACGGCGGGCTCAACCTTGCGGGCGTCGAACCAGTTCACCCGCGGCTCCGTCCCCGCGCGCATGCGCTTGATGTTGGCCCGGTGCTTGATTGTCGCCAGCGTCGACAGCAGCGCCGTCAGCAGCACGAACGGGGTGGCCGTCGCCGCGATGCCCTTGATCGTCACGCCAGCCGCCGTGATCCCGGCCGCCGACGCGCCCTCGGAAACACTGCGGAAGCCGAGCCACGACGCCACCAGGTACTCGATGACGACCCACACCGGCAGGCTGCACGCGCCCAGGATCGACGCCAGCCCAACGTACCTCGTCAGCCGCACCGTCACGCACCATGTAAGAAACCCGCACGCCCCCGAGATCGTCAGCACCGGGAACACACCTAGCAGCGAGCCCAGCCCGGCCGCGATCCCCTTGCCGCCCTTGAAACCCAGCCACGGGCAGAACATCGACCCCAGCACCGGCGACACCAGCACCATCAGCCAGCCCCAGGCCTCGCTCGGCGCGATCATGAACTTGCCCGACAGCCCGAGATAAATCCCCGCAACAAACGTCGGGACAAAGCCCTTGAGCAGGTCGAGAGCAAAGCACATCAGCCCGAGCTTGAGACCCAGCACCCGCCCCACGTTCGTCGCGCCGATGTTGCCCGACCCGTGCTGACGGATATCGATCCCGCGGAACTTCCCAAAGAACAGCCCGAACGGGATCGACCCCGAGAGAAACCCGACGGCGATGAAGATCAGAACCGGAGTGATTGCCTCAACCTTTCAACAGAACAAGCAAACTCATATCTGAAACCTCAGGTCAACGAGACTCTCGCGCACGCAGAGATCTGCGCAAAACGTCCGTCGCTGGGCGCGAGGTTCATCTGCGGCACTCTCTGCCCGCATCGAAACCGCCCGAGCTCTCGTGATCATCATTCCCATCCTCGTTCCTTCAGCCCGTCCATCATCGCCGCCCAAACTTCTTCAGGCCCCTTCGACGCATCGAGCACGAGGTGCCGCCCCGGCTCGGCCTTGGCCTGCTCAAGGTAGCCCAGCCGCACCTTGCGGTGAAAATCGCGGCCCTTGGCTTCCATCCGATCGGGCCCCTTGCCGTCGCGCGTCGAACTTTGCAACAGCGGGTTGATGCGTGACGCGGCCGTGACCTCGTCCACGTCGAAGATCAGGATCAGGTCTGGCGACAGCCCGTGCGTGGCGATCTCCGCCGCGGCCCGGATCTCGTGCAGCGGCAGCCCCCCGGCCGCCCCTTGATAGGCCAGCGTCGACGACACGAACCGATCCGCCGCGACCAGCTCGTGGTTGGCCAGCGCAGGTCGGATGCGTTGCTCGACAAGCTGGGCCCGGCTCGCCATGTACAGCAGCATCTCGCAGCGCAGCGCCATGTCGTGGTGAGCGTGATCGAGCAGAATCTCGCGCACCCGCTCGCCCACGCCCGTCCCACCCGGCTCACGCACCTCGCACACCGGGACACCCGCCCTCGCGCACGCGGCCAGGAAACGCCGGAACTGCGTGGTCTTGCCAGACCCGTCCGGCCCCTCAAAGACCAGAAACCGCCCGCGAAGTTTGGAAAGCCATTCAAGCTCGGTGCGCACGCCGGAGTGTACGGCCCGGCACAGATTCGGCAAGCGACCCGACGGCGGGGTAGCACCGACTTCGTGCTACTGAGATCGGTTCCCGGCGATCTCAGTGTCTTCGCTTCATCTTCTCCCTACCTCTCCCCCTGCAAATCTCCAATCGTCCTCAGCGTATACGACCCCGGCCCGTCCCCGTGCTGCTCCGCGATCGACCTTAGCAGGCCCGACGGGTCGTCATCAAGGAACTGGATCGTCTTGACCGTGACCGCTCGCCGTCCGGTCACTCGGTCGTGCGGGTTCAATTCGTCGAGCGTTTTGAGCACCGACTCGTTGCCCGATCCCCACTGCGGCGTCGAGCCGGACCTTGTAATACTCCGCGTCAGCAAGAAGACCAACTGCGGCTTGAGCGCCAAGGCCGCACGCAAGCCGGGGAGCGGCGCTGAGCGCCCCAGCGGCCGGACCGAACGCAGCCAGCCACGCACGGCGTCCTTGTTCGTGTCGTTAGCCCGCAGCAAGCCCGCCACGCGGGCACTCGGCGGGGAAAAAATCTCAAAGCCGTTCGAACTCGCACCCGACCCACCGCCCGACCCACCCGATCCATCTCCCCCGCTCGGCGGCGGATCGCGGAACAAGATCACCTGGAATTGCTGCGATTCGTCCAGCTCTCCGATGGAGCGCGCGAGCGCGTTCATCACGAACGTCAGGCTCGTTGTCATTGCACCCGAGGCGTCCACGACATAGACAACCCGCTCCGCTCGGTCGGCCTTCACGCCAGCGAACGTTGCCTTGGCCGGTGCCGCGGGCGCGAGAGGCGGTGGCGCGGCTGGCGCGGCGGGCACGGCCTTGGGCGCGAGCGAGAGCTTTGTCTTCGCCAGCGCGGGCAGTCGGGTCGCGGGCGCGAGGTTTAAGTCCGAAGGCTTCGCTGGCTTGGTATCCAAGGCCGCCGCGATCGGCTCGGGCCGAGGGGCTGGATCGCTCTCTTTGAGTGTTTCGACTTGAGCCACCTGTTCAACGACCGGCTCCGCGGGCGGCTCTGGCACTGCCTGCGGGAGCGGTTCGGGCAGAGGGTCGGGAGTCAGGGCTGGGTCGGGCGTGGCATCGAACGTGAGTTGGGTTTCCGTGACCGGCACGTCGGTCAGCCGCGGCGGGCTCGTTTCGAACCACGCGTAGTAGCGCACCGCGATCGCCAGGCCCGCGTGGACGGCGAGCGACAGCGCGGCCGGAACACCGATCGCCAGCACCCACCACGACTTCTTCCACGATCGCGCCGACCGTGCGCGCAGCGGCTCGCGCGGTTGCTGAGCCAGGCTTCGGGAAGTGCGTCTCACCTCTGTCAGATTTCGACTCTCCACGCCCAGATTGTTAGCTCACCGTCGGCACCACGCCGCTAGCGGGACCGCGCCCGAACAATAAGCGGTCTAGCGACAGCGCCCCGGGCCCCGCGAAGAACAACGAGAGCCCGCTCATCGCCAGCATCAGTTGCCACAGCAGAACCTGCCACGCCGCCACACTGAACCGAGGCTGGTTGGGCATGAACCCCCACACCGTGTCGCCGCTCTGGATCGCGGGGCCAAAGTGCGTTAACCACGCCGCGACCACGATGGTCGAGACCAGCCCGAGCGAACAGAACCGCGTTAAAAACCCGCACAGCACGAACGTCCCGCCGACCAGCTCGGTCACCGCAGCCGCCCATGCCCAGAGCACCGGCCAGCGGTCGCCCGCCGCCCACGCTGGCCAGATCGCCATCCGGGCCGTGCCGTCCGCGTTGACCCCGGGCCGAGCGGCTTTGACCAAGATCAAGGTGATGCCGTGAACGCGTTTGACCTTGACCGGCTCGGCGAAGTCCGCGGCCGAGTAACGAGAGGCGATCGCTTGAGTACGAACAAAGTTTGCCGCGGTGCTCGTGTCGTCGCGGACCAACGCGGCGAGCCCTTCGGAATCGATCTTTGGGCGAGAAACATGGACCTTGGGCTCGGCCTTGGGCTCGACCTTGGGCTCAGATTTCACTACCGGCTTGCTCGGGTCTGATTTCTTATCACCCGGGACCGGGAGCGTCTCGGTCGGTGCCGGAAGCCTCGTTTTCGAATCTGGTTTGATTTCTGGTGTGAGATCCGGTCTGGTTTCCGGCATGGTTTCTGGCTTGACCTCAGGCTTGCTGGCTGGCGCGGGCACGTTGGTCGGCGACGTGCTCGGTGTCAAGATCGGCCTTGCCGTCGGGCCCGCGATTACCCCTAGGTCCGCCAAGATCACGGCGTCCTCTCCCTGCACCGACATCTCGTCGCCCATGACCTTGCCCAGCCCCGCCCACACGAACGTGATCCCCAGCCCGACTCGGAGAAACAACGGAGCAATAGCCAGCCCGACGCGTTGACGATGGTTCATAAAAATCCTCTCGGCCTCCAGAGGCCTTGCAAAAGCTGTCCTTCTTCTTTCGGCATATGAGGCGAGGATTCCATAGCAGAACCAACACCAAACCACGGCCCGGGCCCGCCGGATCCCTGACAACCCGCCCACAACGCCGCCACGGCGCGTTCGTTTCATCCTCGGTACGATTGGCAGTGCTCTCGACCGCCTAAGCAAGGCGGTCGTGAGACTCCGGGCGGGTGTGGCGAAATGGCAGACGCGCGGGATTTAGGTTCCCGTGGCCGAAAGGCCTTGCAGGTTCAAGTCCTGTCACCCGCATTTGAATCGAACGCCCAGCAGCGCCACCGGTAACCAGCCAGTTCGGCTTGCTCGCCCACAACGTCCGCGATGAAATCGTCCGCGTCGGCTCGGTGGGCGGACGAGTCAGTCCGGCCAGTTTCGCGATCGCCTCGCCGGTCGGTGCGATGGGTCCGTCCAACTTGGCGGCGAGCAAGTGCAGGTCGGCGGCCGCCATGATCGAGCGACGGCTGGGTGGCACTGACTTCGTGCCACTGAGATCGGTTCCTACCGATCTTGTATATTACCCCAGCGAGTCGCCCGCTCGGCCCATCGCCGCCGGTTGTGGGCCGAGCGGGCGGTTCGCATCCGTGATCTTCTCGAGGATCGGTGGCTTGAGTTCTTTCCATCGTTTGATCTCACGCTTGGCCACGGACACTTTGATCGACCGCAACGCTCCAGCACGGCAAGGCCTATGACGATCTGCTGGGGCATGAGGCCCTGGTGAAATGGATCAAACTGCTTGCAAGCGTCGTGTGATGAACGTGCGTCCAGCGGATTGCGGTCTGCCACTGGTCGGCGGCAATTCATCGCTGGCTGATACGCGGCAAGGTCGTCATCACCGCTCGCGTGCGCAAGCTCTTGGTCATTCTCAGCGCGATGGTCCGCGATCGTCTGGCGTGGGACGAACTCAAACTGGCGCAAACATGTTGACTTTCGCCAGGGTCACTTTTTGGAGGGCGTTCAGGTCTGGGGCTGGGCCGTCGGCGGCTGATGGAAACACTGTTTGTGGTGAGTGAGAGTCAGCGCTGGCAGGCACAGGCTGCGATCTGGCCTTGCCGGAAAGAAATCTGATCGTTCGTCTACGCGATTCATTTCGTCGCTCGCTCAGCCCCTCCCACAAGCCCCGCCACCACTGCGATCAATTCGTGCGGGTCGATGGGCTTGGCCATGTGGGCTTGGAACCCTGCCACGAGCGCGCGGCGCTTGTCCTCGGGGGCGGCGAACGCCGTCATGGCCAGGGCGGGCAGGTCCTCCCCGCTCTTTTGCGTTCGCACGCGGCGAATCATCGAGTACCCATCCTCGCCCGGCATCCCGATGTCGCTTACAACGACCCGAGCCTCCGCCGCCTTACCCGTGCCATTCATCGCGAGTTGATATCCTTCTTCTGCCGACGTGGCGAGAAGCACAGTAGCCCCGGCCGTTTCGAGCACCCGCTTGGCTATCCCGCGAGAATCTTCCTCGTCGTCAACCACCAGCACCCGCACGCCGTCCAGCCGCGGCGGGTTGGCCGTAGAGATCGGCGTGTCCGATTGAGGCGGCGTCGCGGTCGGCGATATGGCCGGGAGTTCGAGTGTGAATGTCGCGCCCTTCCCCACACCTTGGCTCATTGCCAGCGCGGTGCCGCCGTGCGCTTCCATAATGTGCCGCACGACAGACAGCCCCAGCCCCAGCCCGCCGTAGGAGCGTGTGGCCCCCTCGCCCGCCTGCTTGAAGCGTTCAAAGACGCTGGGTAGAAACGCTGCGTCGATCCCCATGCCGGTGTCGGTGACCGTGATCCGCGCCGTGCCCGCGTCCGCACCCTTTACCTGCTCCACGCGCACCGCGACCCGCCCGCCGTCGGGCGTGAACTTGATGGCGTTGGTAAGCAGGTTGGAGACCGCCTGCTGGAGCCTCGACCAATCGCCGTTGACCCAGACACTTTGAGACCCACCCTCAACTCTGTTCCTGCCCCCGCCCGCTGCCCTCAGCTTCAAGCCCTTGCCCTTTGCCGCGGGCCGCACCGCGTCTACCGCCGCGAAGACCAGGCTCGTGAGGTCTAGAGGCCGCGAGTCGAGCATAAACTTGCCCGAGGTGATCCGGGCCACGTCCAGCACGTCCTCGATAAGTTTGCCCTGCACCCGCGCGTTGCGCTCGATGACCGCCAGCCCGCGGTCGATGTCAGCGTTGACCGGCTTGCCGTCCGCTTGCGTGGTGGTCCGCAGCAGCACCGCCCAGCCCAGGATGGCGTTGAGGGGCGTCCGTAGTTCGTGGCTGAGCGTGGCCAGGAACGTGTCCTTGCTGGCGTTGGCGGCCTCGGCCTGAGCACGCGAGGCTCGCTCCTGCGTTTCGCTTCTGCGCAGAGCTTCCTCTATCTTCTTCCGCGCGGTAAGGTCCGCCTGAAGTTGCTCGCTCAGCAATTCTGCTTTTTCCGTGAGTTCATGCTGGCGCACGGAAGCGACGATCAACTGCCCGTTCATCGTGATCATCTGCGCTTCCGTCTGCATGCGCGCGGTGATGTCTACCGCCGCCAGCACGCCCGTCACCGGGACGCGGATGCCAGCGACATCTCCAAACATCACCCGCTTCTTGACTGACAGCCAACGGATCGCGCCGTCGCGATGGACGACCCGGTGTTCCAGAACAAACCACCCGTCCCCGCGTGGGTCAAGAGATTGGTTCATGCGCCGAAAGATCTCGTCAGCGTCGTCGGGGTGGAAGGTTGCGTGGATGGCCGAGCGAGGCAACGCTGCCCCGGCTCGCAGCCCGAACAGCGCTGCCGCGACGGTGTCCAGAACAACCGTCTGCGTGCCGTAGTCGATCCGGCTCACCCCCAGACCCGACACCTCAACCGCCAACTGCAACTGCTGCTGACTGAACTGCAACGCCATCGCGCGAGCCTGTAGACCCCGGACCATTGTCCACCGCTCTGCCGCGTTCTCGACGGCTCGCGTCAGGCTCTGGGCCCCCATCCAGCCTTTGTCAAGAAAGTCCTGCGCCCCGGCTCGCACCATCGCGCGGCCGAGCTCTGAGTTGTCGCTGCCGGTCACCACGACAATCGGGCAGATGGTCGTCCCTTGCGAGCCAGCCAGCGCCGCCAGCACTTCCGCAGCACTCATGTCTGGCAGGAAGTAGTCGAGCAACACACAGTCGGGCGCAGCGGCGAGAGCCTCTCGCACCCCGGCCGCACCGTTCTCGGCCTCAATGAACTGATACCGCCGGCCCGACCCGTTCAGCAGAAGTCGCCGGATCTCCCGTCGATCCTCCGGGTTGTCGTCGATGATGACGATTTTCCAATCGTCACTTCTCATGAGCGGCTCGCTTCGCCCGCAGGCAGCATTACCCGGCTCAACCAATAGGTCAACACGTCGACGAGAACCGCGAGGTGTTGCGGGTATTGGACCGGCTTGACATGATAGGCGTTGGCGCCGGCGGCGTAGCAGAAGCCGATGTCTCTTTGATTGCCCGAGGTGGAAAGGACTACTACCGGGACGGACTTGAACGCCGGATCAGATTTGATCGCCGCGAGTGCCTCACGACCGTCGGTCCCGGGAGTATTAAGATCCATCAGCACCAGCGTCGGGCCGGTCGAGGCCTGCGCCCGCAGGACGGTCAGCCCGTCCACGCCGGTGGCCGCACGGAACACGTCGGCCGTGATTCCGGCCCGCTTGACGGCTTGCTTCACGGTGTCGAAGTCCTCGTCGGAGTCTTCGATGACGACCAGCGTGGCGGTGGCGTGCTTGGTTGGAGGCATGTCAGGCTTCTTCCTGGGCCGCGAGGGTGAAATAGAAGGTCGTTCCCATGCCCGGGGTCGACTCGAGCCATACACGACCGTGGTGGCGCTCGACCAGTTTCTGAACGATAGTAAGTCCGGCCCCGGTGCCGCCGCCGTATTCGTCCCGCCCGTGCAACCGTTTGAACATCTTGAAAACCTGCTCGAAGTACCGCGCCGGGATGCCGATGCCGTTATCGCGAACATAATAGATCGTAAGGTCGGCACACCCGCTGGGGCAGCTGGCGCGGGGGTGAACTTCGTGCGGCGCAATGAACCCGATCTCGACTCGTTTCTGCGGCTTGTCGTTGTACTTCAGAGCGTTGGACAGGAGGTTCACGAAGATCTCTCGGCACCGCACGCGGTCGCACCGGGCGTGCGGCAGGGGGCGGGGGACGGCGATCTCCGTCGGTCCCTCGGCACGTCGAGCGTCCACCATCTCGATGGACTCATTCACCAATTCGTTGAGGTCTGTATCCTCGGTTTGCAGCGCCGCCCGCCCGACGCGAGAGAAGTGCAGCAGCGAGTCGAGCAGGCTGTCCATTCGAACAGTCAACCGCATCAGCCCGTCGAGCTTCCGGCGTTGTTCCTTGTCCGTGATGGTCGCGTCTTCGAGCAGTTGGTGGGCGTATTTATGGATGCCTCGCAGCGGCTCTTTCAGGTCGTGCGACGCCACGTAGGCGAAGGCGTCGAGTTCTTCGTTAGACTGGGTCAGGTTGGCGTTCAAGTCGGCCAACCGCTGCGCACGGCTGACAACAACTTCCAACACCAGCATCCGCAGCCGGGCGGCGGCATCGAGTTCCACCGTCAGCCACGGCAACGAGCGCCCGCGCACTGATTCTTGGAACAGTTCGAAACTCGCTCGCGGCGTGAGCCGCGGGCCGTGCGGGCCGAGCACGGTCGGTTTCTCGTGTGGGTTGCCGCCCCAATTGACCGTCTGAGTTGTCTCCGGCCTGAACCAAAGTATCCAGTTCCGGTTGGCGCGCGAGAGCGGCACGGCCAGCAGCCCGCTGGCCACGTCCGCGAACGCAGCGGCTGGCGGGTAGGCTTGAGCAAGCGCGTTGGCCGAGTACAGGGGACGTGTCGCGGAGGCGAACTCCGGCCGGTCGTTCAGCCACTCGCTGAGAGCTTCGAGCTCGGCTTCCGTCGGCGTGTTGCCAACGCGCCACCAGCGGCCCCGATGGTACAACGCCGCCCCGCTGGCGCTAATGCCGTCGATCAGGTTTGGTGCGCCCTCGATCAGGGCCGCCAAGCCGTCTTCTCGCGTGGCCTGCGCGATGAGTTGCTGGTGCGTCTCGTCGAGCTTGAGCCGGTAGGCCATATGCTCGCGGTCTTCGGCCGCCTGATATTGCAGCGAGACCACTTGAGCCAGGAACTCGCAGGCCGCCCGCACCTGATACGGCACGTGCTTGGGCCCGGCGTAATGGTGGCAGGCGATCAGCCCCCAGAGTTCCCCGGCGCGCCGAATCGGCATGGTCAAGCCCGCCGTCACCGTCATGTTCTTGAGATAGTCGGTATACATGACCGATGCCCCGCGCAGGGCGCAGTAGGTCATGGTCAGCGGCCGCCCGGTGTCAGGGTTGGCCAGCGGGACAAGTTCGGCCAAGTCGCCCGCCACGTCTGGCGTCGGGCGGACCCAAATCTGTTTGAAGACCTCGCGGGCTGGCTGGGGGAAGTCTCCGGCCGGATAGTGCAGCCCCAGCCACGGGTCGAGGTCGGCTCGCTTGCTCTCGGCGACAACCTCGCCGTGACCATCTGCGTGAAACTTGTAGATCATCACTCGGTCTAGGCCGGTGAGGGTCCGAAACTCGTCGGCGGTCAGGTTGCAGAACTCTTGCAGAGTCTGAGCGGTCTGCAACCGCGCGACGGTCTTCTTGACCAGGGCGTAATAGTCTGGCTCGCCCGCCAGGGTGCGTCCGGTGGCCTCGAACTCGACCACCGCCACGCCGTCGATCGTGTGAGCCGTCACGTCCAGCGGCGGCACGCCATTGCGAGCCGGGAGGCTGAACACATGAAGCGGGTTGCGGTCGGTCGGCTCGGTCGCCAGAAACGCTTTCAGGCGCGCTTCCCCGTCTGGCCCGACGGCGGCCCGGACAGGCTTGTTCAAGAGCGTCTGGGCCGCGTGGCCGAGCAGCCGGTCGGTGTTCTCGCTCGCCTGCAGGATAGTCAGGTCTGTCGGCCGCAAGACCAGCAAGGCTCCGTGCGCCTGCACGCACCCGGGCGTCTGCACCGGCTCGTTGTCGCAGTTGGTGATGGTGACGCCGTGCCGCTTGACGCTGTAGGGCTGGCTGGCCCACGGTGGTGGAATGTCGGTGGTGTGAGTCATCGTGGATTACCCTCGGCAGATGCTATCTCCTGGGGCGAGCAGCCGCGCGAACGAGCCACCGTCTTGACGTCGGCACAAGGTTCGCAACGTGTGATGTACAGGCAAGGCTCTTCTCGCCGCGCGCCCTCTGGCAAGAGTTTGCAGACATCGAGCGGCCTGGCCGATGCCGAGACCACCCTGAACCAAGTCGAGGCGATTAGGGGAGAGGCCGCTCTCCGGGATGTAGTCCGATCCCGAGATGCTGGTGGTTGCGAGCGCGGTGTGCATGAGTCGTTGCTCGAAAGCGCCGCGCGCAGAGTGCCAATGCAGACCGTTGTCACGAGACGAGGCGGGCTCGAGGAGCTGGCGGCAGGCTCGGTTGACTTGCCCCACCAGACGCGTCAGGCTCTCGACGTGCGTCAGGGGCGCGACGGCGGCCACGAGCTGAGGCGACGTCTTGGCCAGAGATCGGTTGAGTTGCGCGAACTCTGGCGGATGATCCGACAGTGCGAGCACGGCTTGGAGAACCGTGGGCGGCGCGACGGAGAAAGCGGTGCTTTGGTTGGCTTTGGCGATGCGGTGACTCCTCCGGCCTGTCTCTAGGCTCGTGTGATGTTACCTCGCCAGACCGAGGCCGCGCCTCGCTCGAGATTTTACCACCCTCATCAACGCCAGAAAATCGCTCGATCGAGCCTCGAAAGTCGCCGCTCGGGCCGGAGAGTCTCGCGCGCGCGTTTGGAGCTCGCTCGCGCGCGCGAGAGACATTCTCGCGCGCGTTTGGAACTCTCACGCGCGCGCGAGAAACATTCTCGCTCGCGTTTCAGACTCTCTCGCGCGCGTTTAGGACTCGTTCGCGCGCGCGAGAGACATTCTCACGCGCGTTTGAGGTTCTCTCGCCCGGGAATGAGGTGCGTTGGCCCGAGAACCGCACCTTCTCGCCGTCGCCGCGCCCACCGCCGCGCCCACCGCCGCGTCAATGAGGGAAGTTTTCTCGCGCCGTTACCGGCCCTTGTTCAACTCTTCCATCGTCTCCGCGGCGCTCGCACGCCCTTGGTCCCACGGCCCAGGGACGCCGGTGGTCAGGCCGCGGTAGCCCTTCAGGCGCGCGCCGATCATGACGCCCTTGGCGGTGATCTCGTACTCGCGCAGGTCGATCGAGTGCTTGCCGCTGCGCATCTTGACGACCATAATCATCCGCCGCAATTGGCCGTTGATCGAGACGTAGCGCAGGCGGATGATGTCGTCGGAGAGGAAGGAGATGGCGAAGTTCGAGAGGCCCAGCGAGGTGAAGTCGTCCTCGATCTCCACCGTCGAGACGATGGTCACGCCCAGCCGCGTGAGCGCGCCGATCATGCGGTAGAGGCTCTCGCGAAAGTCGGTGCGAAAGCCGGGGGCCAGGGCCAGCTCGAAGCCCACCAAAGAGTCGATCACCAGCCGCTTGGCCCCGGTCCGCTTCACCGCGGCCACGATCTCGTGGACTGTCTCATCGACCGAGAGGTCGAGCGGGCGCAGGTAGATGATCTCTAGCGAGCCGTTTTTGAGAGCCTTGCTCATGTTCATGCCCAGCCCGGCGGCTCGAGACGCGTACTGCTGAGGCTGCTCCTCGAAGACCGCCACGATCCCCGGCTCGCCTTGCTTGATGCCCTCGGCGATGAAGTGAGTCGCGATGATCGACTTGCCCGAACCCGAGGGGCCGCCCAAGAGCAGGCTGTGCGCGTTGGGAATGCCCCCGCCCAACATCGTGTCTAGTTCGGGGATGCCGCAGGCGAGCCGGTGCGTGCCCTTCTTCTTGTCCACCGGCCCGGTGAGGCCGTAGGTGCGCGGGAAGACTTGGATCCCGTCGGCCGACATGCGAAAGGTGTGCATGCCGGGGACAGATTCCTGGCCGCGGAGCTTCATGACCTGCATCTTGCGCACCACCGAGTTGCGCTCCACGGCCTGGTAGAGCCAGAGGAGCCCGTCGGCGACGGTGAAGACAGGGTTGTCGCGCAGCTCAGCCTCGGAGTACTCGCCGATCAGGAACGTGGTGGCCTGCCAGCTGGTCAAGTGCAGGGCTAGCCGCTGCACGAAACCCTGCAGCTCGACCTCGCCCCCGCCGCCTCCCGCCTGAGCCTTGCGAACCACGGTGCGGAAAGAGTCCACCACGACGATGCCGGGGCTGACCTGCTCGACCGTCTTGATGATCTCGGCCAGCACCTCGCCTAGGTCCTTCTCCAAAACCATGTCGCTGAGGTTGACGAAGCGGACGGCGCCCTTGCCTTCCCCGCCGAGCTTGGCCTGATCGAAGAACGAGTACTGCTGCTGGTAGCGAAGCATCTTGATCGCGGGCTCGCCCAGCACCGTGAAGTAGAGCGCGGGCTTTCGCGGCGTGGCGTTGGCGAACATGATCTGGTGGGCCAGCGTGGTCTTGCCGCACCCTGGCGCGCCAGCGATGATGTTGAAGGAATACTCGGGGAGCCCGCCGAAGAGCACCTCGTCTAGGCCGGGGACGCCGGTCTTGAGCTTGCGGATCACGACGGTGTTGCGTGGTGAGACGGTGGGCTTGCCGGAGAGCGTGCCGAGCGTGCCGCGCCCGTTCTTTGAGATTGTCTTGCGTTTCATGATTTATCCTGGGTTCTCGAACGTATCTGAGTTGTTGGCAGGTCCGGCCATGCCTGCCTCACCAACTGGTGCATCAATCTCTCGCCAACGAACGTGACCAGCAGTTCCAGCAGTTGGGCCACAAGAACCTCTTCCCACGCCCGCGTCCTGCCCTTGTTGCTGACG
>Ga0209181_10001020_pt1 | contig 49933 bp, 3 predicted proteins | sample MAT05_FD_187208 | JGI IMG/M metagenome (GOLD analysis project Ga0209181, IMG submission 187208) | Freshwater microbial communities from Lake Fryxell liftoff mats and glacier meltwater in Antarctica - MAT-05 (SPAdes) (version 2) | ecosystem: Environmental > Aquatic > Freshwater > Ice > Liftoff... | reverse complement strand
GGTAAGCACCTTGGCCGTTCATGCTACATGGACAGTTAAAAACGTTAGGAGAAACCGCCGTGATACGGAGTACGTACGTCCGGTGGTGTGGGGGGACGGCGGCGAAAGCCGCCTCCTACCCTCTTAGAAGTGCCAAAATTGGAGTCCTGCGTGCCGTAGGTACGCTATCTACTGTGCGAAATAGCGTACCTACGGCACGCAGGACCGCCCATTCCTCTAATGCTACAAAGATGTTGCTCCGATGGAGCAGGGCGGCTGGATAGTTACCTTTGGTGACACGGCCAGCATTTGTGTCCAAAGTCTAAAACTTCTTGCCGGTAAATATAAACTTCCTCCCACAACGGCACTACTTTTGCCCCCATTCTCAAAAAACAGACTGTTGCAAATTGCTTGTCAACTGGATGTACGAACAAAGGTAATCCGGGCGTTGTACGGGCAAAACAGTTTATATCGTTCAAAAAAATACATCTCATGTCTCGTGTTGCTACTTTAATGGTGCTGGTATTCAGCCTAGTGTGCCTTGCAGCGCATCAGGCGGGGCATCCAGCGTTTGGCGACCAGCCTGTCCCGGTGAATTCTACGATTGCCCATTTTTTTCTGTCGGAATGGCGTAGTGTGCCCATAGAATCCGAATTTTTGCCCGGCAGTGACTCTTCCGTCAGCGCTCCCCGCATCCTGCTCCTCAACTACAGCACCTACGACAGTGCCTACGCCAATAAAATGCACCAGCTCATCCAGCGTCAAATGCCGGCCAGCTCGCTCACAGATTTTTGGGATGGCTCGTCGGATGACCTTACATCGGCCATCGTTGGACAGGACATCGTGGTCGTGGCATATCCGTCCAGTGGCAACGCGGCTGTCATCAAGTCGTACGGCAAAGTGCTGGCGCAATACGTCCGCCAGGGTGGGGCAGTGGTGATTACGGGGACACATGAATACGGCATGCTCCAGCAGTATGGCCTGTTTGATCTGGATTTTGGGTACTTCTGTGCCGATCCGGAAATTCACCACTCCAGTACATCTAAAACAGGAACGAACGATTCAGAAACACGGGAGTCCGCAACTTCTTCCCCGCATCCTGTGCTGGTGGGCACTACTACAGCCTTCAACCTGCGCAACTATGCGTATCCGCTGGATATATCAGACCCGAATTTTGTCACACTCGCTGACGTGCGCGGTTATCCTGTCATGGGTTATAAACTTTCGGGGGCTGGCAAAATCGTTTACCTCGGCCTGGAATATTACTATGACGAGGCGGAGCCCAATCAAATCCTGACCAACACGCTGCAATGGCTTACCCCTGTAAAGGTGCAGCCCTCGCCACCCACTGCTCCAGATATCAGTACCAGCCGTTTTGTCAAACAACGGCGCGAAGAAGTCCTGTTTGCCGGCAGCGGCACACACAAAAATGAAGTGTTTGACCTGCGGATTTATCCCAACCCCTACGTGAGCAAAGCCACGCTGGATATTGATCTGAACCGGGCGACGACGGTATCCGTAGAGATGACCAATGAGACGGGCCAGATCGTAGCAGTCGTGTTGCCACGCAAAAATCTGGTTCCGGGCATGTATCGCCTCGAACTTCCCAATCTTTTGCCCGGCGTTTATTTTGTACAGTGCCGAAGTGGTGAAAAAACAACGGTGAAAAAAGTAGTGAAAATGTCTTCTGAATAAAGTCGGAGGGAACCTGCCACCACAATGGCTTTTAGGTCGCAAATCGGCCAGGCAGACATCCAAACTGCCTGGCCGATTTTTGTTTTTTAAGGATTTGCCTTGAGTGCTCCCAAAAAAGCATAGGGGAAAACCCGGGAGCCATTCCAGGGTTTTCCACCAAAATCACTTGTAAATAAGTTAATAAGGATAGGAAAATACTTGTATGTGTTTTTTTGTTGAAAAAATTGAATAAAAAAACTTTGAGGAATGTGTGACATGGGTACTTTTGCGCTGTCTTAGAGCACAACATATTAATTGCAACCTTTTTGAAGTGCTTATTTGATGCTCATTTTAATCCCTGCTGTACGCTTATGAATGCAATTTCCCAAGAGCGGGCTTATGTGCTCGCTTTTACCAATCGCACAACTTTTTTGTGCAACTGGTACCTAATCTTCCCCCCACGCAGTCTTTAGAGGCATTTGTTTTTTAGGTAGACAAACCTCTCCATAATCTTTCCCTGACTATTTCGGGAAACGTTCTTCTTCTCTTGATTTTGATTTTTAGGTATCCTCCAGGTGGAGGCTTTCCTTCGTTTTGGTCTTTATTTAGGCTGATCCGAACGAGGATGTATGTTCGTGATACGTCACGACGTAAATGGAGTTAATTCAGTGTTTTCCAGCCATACATCTGGTATTGGGAACACTGGCAAAGAACAAACACTAAAATAATGAACAAACACTTACTCACCCACGCAGGGGAGGGGTGCACATACGTGTGCACTTCAACGATCTTTTCCAAGAAAAGAAATTTGAATTTCGCCTTTCCATTTGCTTTCGCAGCAATTACCGCTTGCTTTTTTCCAGGCAATATTTTGGGTCAGGCTGTAAAAACGGGCGCCTCCATTGATCATGAAGTAATTGCTTCAGTCATGGAAGCGCCCGTTTTTTGGGGTAGCACAAAGATTCAGGAACCTAACGCCCAAAGCAGGGGACAGGATGGCCTTGTGGCCGCTCTCGACAGGTTGGGTGGGGAAGTATATGAGCATTCAGACGCCGTCTCAGGTACGCCGGAAATAAAGACCGGTTCTGGGACCGGCGCCGGTGAAGGCGCCTGTGGAGGGGTGTCTCTGACAGGGATACGCTTTGAAAACCAGGTGGGTGGTAGCAATATCAGCATTACGAACGGTGGCAGTTATGCGCAATCTACCCTGCAGGATGATTATTTGCTGGAAGCCCTCGTCACCGGCACAGTTGGTAGCGTCGTTTTTACCGTTACCGGTGCAGAAACGGCTTCCAACACGGAAAATACGGCTCCATATAATTTCCCCGGTTCAGGTACTTCCTGGACACCCAATGTGGGTACCTACACAGTCAATGTGAAGGTGTATTCCGGTTCAGGGGGCACCGGGAGTATCTGCGCTCAATCCACCTACAACTTTACGATTACTGGTTGCAACAACGTAACCAATGGTGGCGCCATCGGTGATGACCAGAACATTGCCAGTGGCGGTGATCCGGTTGCATTTGTGAGTATCTCTGCTCCTTCAGGGGGAAGTGGTACGATCCAGTACCTCTGGCTGAAAAGCACGACCATCCCTTGCCCGCCGGTAGGGCATTCTTCCTGGCAGACCGTTTCAGGGGCTACTTCCGTCACCTACAACTCGGGTCCACTTACGCAGACTACCTGTTTTATGCGGTGCTCGCGTCGTTCCGGATGTGTTGATTACGATGGTGAATCGAATACTGTGACTGTCACCGTCGAGTTCTGCCCGAACAACCTGCTGGTCAATGGCAGTTTTGAAACCGGATCGCTCTCGCCCGGTTGGACGGAGACGCTGGCGGATGCTTCTGTCGGAAATGGTTTTCAGGTTGATGGCGACTACAATGCTTTTGTCAGCAATGGAGGTGGTTCTTACGGAGAAATTTCCCAGACCGTGACGGGCATGGTGGCGGGAGCCACTTACACCCTGAATTTTTATGGCGGTACGCACAACCCTTCTTTCTCGCACTACATGCGGCTGGAATTTTACAATGTCGGCAATACGCTGGTGGGGGCCTTCAATTCACCCGAAGCAGATCTGGATGTGGACATCCCGCCTTATACACTGGCCAACTATAACCTGGTTGCGATTGCGCCTCCGGGAACATCGTATGTCAAGGTAAAAGCCCGTGCCACCGGAGACTACCTCAAACTGGATGCGGTATGCCTCACCGGTCCGTTTTGCATATCCACGATTGTGCTGACCAAAACGGTTTCGGATGTATTGTGCAACGGCGCCTCTACCGGGGGCATCAACCTGAGCGTCAGTGGCGGTCAACCCAGCTACAGTTACAATTGGACGGGCGGCACGACCACACAGGACTTGAACAACAAGCCTGTTGGCACCTACACGGTCACCGTAACGGACGCTAATGGCTGTACGGCCACCACTTCGGCGACCATCAACCAGCCCCCGGTCATTGTAATTTCCACATCAGTTACCCATGTCAATTGTTTTGGCGCCTCCACGGGCGCCATCAACCTGACGGTATCGGGCGGAAAAAGTGGCTACACCTACAATTGGGGAAGCGGCATCACGACACAACACCGCACCAGCCTTGCTGCAGGTACCTATACGGTGACGGTCACCGACGGGAATGGTTGTACAAAAACAACTTCTGCGACTGTTACGCAGCCGACCACCGGTGTAAACCTCTCCACTTCCGTCACCAATATTCTGTGCAATGGCGCTGCAACGGGCGCGATTGACCTGACGGTTTCCGGGGGTACGCCGAACTACACCTATAACTGGGGTGTCGGCCAGCCGACCACGCAGGACCGGACGCTCCTGCTTCCAGGCACTTATACGGTCACGGTGACCGATGCGCTGGGTTGCACCAAAACCACTTCAGCGACCATAACGGTAGCACCGGCGCTCGTGCTGACCCGCACCATCACCAACGTCACTTGCTTCGGTGGCTCAAATGGTGCCATTGACCTAACGGTGACTGGCGGTACGCCTAATTTCACTTACAACTGGGGCAGCGGCCAACCCACCACCCAGGATCGGACCGGTCTCGCGGCGGGTACTTACACCGTCACTGTGACCGATGCCAACAGTTGCACGGCTACGATCTCGGCGACCGTCACCCAACCCGCAAGTTCACTTGCACTCACCAACACCCGCACCCATGTTTCCTGCAATGGCGGTTCGAATGGCGCCATTGATGTAACGGCCACCGGCGGCAGCGGGACCATTACCTACCTCTGGACACCGGGCGGGCAAACCACTCAGGACCGGACAGGTCTGACGGCCGGTACTTATACGGTGACGGCAACTGATGCAAACGGTTGTACCGCCACGACTTCGGCAACGATCAACCAGCCCACCGCCCTTTCCCTGAATCGCACGATTACCAATGTCAACTGCAATGGTGGCAACACCGGCGCCATTGACCTGAGCGTAGGAGGTGGTACACCCAATTATACGTACCTCTGGACACCCGGCGGTCAAACCTCCCAGGATCGTACCGGTCTGACGGCAGGTACCTACACCGTAACTGTTACGGATGCCAACAGTTGCACGGCGACCATCTCGGCCACTGTGACCCAACCCACAACGGTCACGGCTGACCTCGGCCCCAATGTCTCGGTTTGTAGTATTCAAGACTACACCGTCACGGCTACTGCGGGAGGTGGTACTCCAGGTTATACCTATTCATGGAATACAGGTACACCAAGTGGCAATACAACGGTTGTGAATGTAAACCAATCACCGATCACGGTGGCGGTTACTGTCACAGACTCGAAGGGTTGTACGGCTACGGACAACATCGTGCTGACCCCCGACCTCAATTTTGCGAATGGTGGCGAGATTGGTACCAGCCAAACCATCTGTCTGGGCCAGACGGCTGCTCCGTTCACCAGCATTTCACTTCCGTCAGGAGGCACTGGCACGGGGGCTACAGAGTATGTCTGGTTACAATCAACAGTATTGCCTTGCCCATCAACGCCACCACTACCTGGCGACCCGAACTGGACTGTTATCCCCGGAGCAACAGGACCTGCCTATGCGCCCGGAGTACTCACTCAATCTACTTGCTTCATCCGGTGCGCTCGTCGCGCAGGTTGTTCCTACTATATTGGTGAATCCAACATCATCAGCGTTGTCGTCAACCCAAGTGTTACCATCAGCCTCACGCCCACACAGCCCAAGTGCTTTGGTGGCAACAATGGTAAAATTACGGTAGACATCGTCTCGGGTACTACCCCGAACTACAGTTACAACTGGACAAAATCTGGCGGCGGCACTGGCAGTGGAAGCACTATCACTACTGAGCCCTTTGATATTACTGGTCTCACCGCTGGTACTTACTCCATCACCGTCACGAACGGCTCTGGTTGCACAGGTACAGCCTCTGTCACGATCAATGAGCCAACTGCGCTCAGCGTCAGCCGCACGATCACCAACGTTTCTTGCTTTGGCGGCAGCAATGGCGCCATAGACGTGACGGTTGGTGGCGGTACACCTAACTATGCCTACGTTTGGTTGCCGGGCGGGCAAACCAGTCAAGACCGCACCACCCTTGCGGCGGGAACTTACACGGTCACCGTAACAGATGCCAACCTTTGCACGGCAACAATTTCTGCCACTGTGACCCAGCCCGCACAGTTGACGCTTTCCCGCACCATCACCAATGTTTTATGCTTTGGCGGTTCCAACGGCGCGATTGATGTCACTGCAACAGGTGGTACTGGTACGATTGCTTATATCTGGTCACCGGGAGGCCAAACTACCCAGGATCGCACAAGTTTGACCGCAGGTGCCTACACCGTTACGGCCACGGATGCCAATAACTGTACGGCAACCATTTCTGCAACGGTGACGCAGCCGACTGCCTTGAATCCTTCCGTATCGGTCACCAACGTATTGTGCTTCGGCGGCTCGAACGGTGCGATTGACCTGACCGTTTCCGGCGGCACGCCGAACTACACGTACAACTGGGGCGGTGGCATCACCACGCAAGACCGAATGGGTCTCGTGGCGGGCGTTTACACCGTGACCATCACCGATGCCAACAACTGTACGGTGACGGTTTCTGCTACAGTAACCCAGCCGACTGCCCTGAATTTGAGCCGCACGATCACCAACGTGTTGTGTTTCGGCGGTTCGAACGGCGCGATTGACCTCACCGTTTCCGGTGGTACGCCGAACTATACCTATAACTGGGGCGGCGGCATTACCACACAAGACCGCTCCGGCCTGATCGCAGGAACGTACACCGTGACGGTAACAGACGCCAACAATTGCACGGCTACGATCTCTGCAACAGTGACGCAGCCGACGGTGTTAAATCCTTCGGTGTCTGTGAACAACGTTTCCTGCTTCGGCGGCTCGAACGGCGCGATTGATCTGACGGTAACTGGCGGTACCCCGAGCTATACCTATGCATGGACGGGAGGCGCAACTTCACAAGACCGTACGGGTCTTGTAGCGGGCGTTTACACGGTGACCATCACAGACACAAATAACTGTACAACAACAATTTCTGCAACAGTGACGCAGCCGACCGTGCTGAATCCTTCGGTGTCTGTGACCCACGTTTCCTGTTTCGGCGGTTCGAACGGCGCCATTGATCTGACCGTTTCCGGCGGTACGCCGAACTACACGTATAACTGGGGTGGCGGTGTCACAACACAAGACCGGACAGGCCTGGTGGCAGGTACTTATACGGTTACCATCACCGATTCCGCCCCTGGCGGATGTACCGCGACCATTTCTGCAACGGTGACGCAGCCGACTGCACTAAATCCTTCTGTTTCAACGACCCCGGTTTCCTGTTTCGGTGGTTCGAACGGTGCAATTGATCTGACCGTTTCGGGCGGCACGCCAAACTACACATACAACTGGGCGGGCGGTGTGACGACACAAGACCGGACAGGCCTGTTGGCAGGTGTTTACACCGTGACCATCACCGATGCCAACAACTGTACGGCAACGATTTCCGCAACGGTGACACAACCGACTGCCCTCAACCTGAGCCGCACGATCACCCACGTCAAATGCTTGGGCGGCAACGACGGTGCGATTGACTTGTCGGTTTCCGGCGGCACGCCCGGCTACACCTACAACTGGGGCGGCGGCGTGACCACGCAAGACCGCACAGGCCTCACAGCAGGCACTTACACCGTCACGGTGACGGACGCAAACAACTGTACGGCAACGATTTCCGCGACGGTGACCCAGCCGACCGTGCTGGTGCCTTCCGTTTCGGTGACCAACGTCAAATGCTTCGGCGGCAACGACGGTGCGATTGACTTGTCGGTTTCCGGCGGCACGCCCGGCTATACCTACAACTGGGGCAGCGGCATCACCACGCAAGACCGAACGGGCCTCACAGCAGGCACCTACACGGTGACCGTGACCGACGCAAACAACTGTACGGCAACGATTTCCGCAACGGTGACACAACCGACTGCCCTCAACCTGAGCCGCACGATCACCAACGTCAAATGCTTCGGCGGCAACGACGGCGCGATTGACCTGTCGGTTTCCGGCGGCACGCCCGGCTATACCTACAACTGGGGCAGCGGCATCACCACGCAAGACCGAACGGGCCTCACAGCAGGCACCTACACGGTAACTGTGACCGACGCAAACAACTGTACGGCAACGATTTCCGCAACGGTGACACAACCCGCTACCCTCAACCTGAGCCGCACCATCGTCAATGTCACCTGCTTTAGCGGAAGCGATGGCTCGATTGACCTGTCGGTTTCCGGCGGCACGCCCGGCTACACCTACAACTGGGGCGGCGGCGTGACCACGCAAGACCGCACGGGCCTCACGGCTGGCACTTACACCGTCACGGTGACGGATGCGAACAACTGTACGGCAACGATTTCCGCGACGGTGACACAACCTCCGGCAGTCGCCCTGACCCTCACCCCCACACCTGCGACTTGCAATGGCGCCAGCGATGGCAGCATCCTCGTAGATATCACCAATGGTGTAGCAAATTACACTTATACCTGGATAAAATCTGGCGGCGGTACGGGCACCGGCAGCAACATCTCGGTCGAGCCGTTCAGCGTAACAGGCTTGGCGGCAGGCACTTATACGTTCACCGTGACAGATTCGCGCGGTTGTACGGCGACGGCCTCCACGACCGTGATTCAACCTTCCATTTTAGTGGTCAGCGCGACCCCATCGCTCTGCAACCCGGCCAACAACCAGTACAGCGTGGACGTGGTCGTGACCTGGACCAATTCCCCGACCACCAGCATCACGGTGGTGACCGATCAGGGCGGCTCGGCTACAATGGCCGTCGCACCCGGCTCTTCGGGTACCCAGACCATCTCCATCACGGGCCTCACTTCCAACGGGGTGCAGAACATTGACGTGACGGCGCGATTCACCCTCGTTTGTTTCAACACAAAACCAGACGCTTACAACGCACCGCTGAACTGTACCCCTGCTTCCATCGGCAACTTCGTGTGGAATGACCTCGACGGCGACGGTATTCAGGATGCTGGCGAACCGGGTATCCCAGGCGTTTCGGTGCAATTGACGGGTACGGATCAACTGGGCGTTTCGGTCAATTTGACCCAAACCACCGGTGCCACCGGTCTTTATTTGTTCCAAAACCTCGTCCCAGGTACTTATAAACTGACTTTTACCAAACCGGCCCTCTACGTCACCACGACGAAAGATCAGGGCGGCAACGACGCGCTCGACAGCGATGCCGACCCAACCACCGGCATGACCGTCAACGAAATCCTTACCCCCGGTGAAAACAACCTCGACTATGATGCAGGGTACTGGTTGCCCGCTTCCATCGGCAACTTTGTGTGGGAAGATTTGAACGGCAACGGCCTGCAGGACAGCGGTGAACCGGGTATTCCGGGCGTGAGTGCGACGTTGAACGGTATTACCGGAACCGGTATTCCATTCACACAAATCGCGCTCACCGACGCCAACGGTTTTTACCTCCACCCCAACCTGCCGCCGGGATCCTATACCCTCGTATTCGGCAAACCTTCCGGCTACGTCACGACGCAGGCCAACACCGGCGCCAACGATGCCATCGACAGCGATGCCAATGAAACCACCGGTATTGCCGCCACGACGACGCTCGTTTCAGGTGAAAACGACCTGACTTGGGACGCAGGCTACTTCCGCCCCGCCAAACTCGGCGATTTCGTTTGGAACGACCTGAACGGCGACGGCAAACAAGATGCCGGCGAACCGGGTATTTCCGGCGTAGCCGTCAACCTGAGCGGTACCACGGGCGATGGTCAACCAGTCAATCTGAACACCACAACCGATGCTTCTGGCTTGTACCTGTTCACCAACCTGGAACCAGGTACTTATAAAGTAACTTTCACAAAACCAACCGGATATAGTGCTTCCGCAGCCAACCAGGGCGCGAATGACGCCGTAGACAGCGACGCGAGTGAAGTGACCGGCATGACCGGCAATTACACGCTCGTCTCCAACGATGACAACCGCACGGTGGACGCCGGCTTCTTCCAGCCCGCTTCGCTCGGCAACTATGTGTGGAACGACCTCGACGGCGATGGCCTTCAAGATGTGGGCGAACCCGGTATCCCCGGCGTTCAAGCGACCCTGACCGGCACCACCGGCGACGGCGCACCAGTCAATCAGTCGGTGAGCACCGACGCGGGCGGTCTGTACCTCTTCCCGAATCTGGAACCGGGTACCTATAAAGTCACTTTCTCTGTGCCAAGCGGCTACACGGTGACAGCGAAAGACCAGGGCCCCAACGATGCCGTGGACAGCGATATGGATCCTGTGACGTTTATGACCGTGAACACCAGCCTGATTTCGGGTGAAAATGACCTGACCTGGGACGCTGGTCTTTTCCAGCCCGCCCGCCTCGGCGATTTTGTATGGAATGATCTGGACGGCGACGGCGTACAGGATGCCGGCGAACCCGGTATTCCGGGCGTGACCGTCACCCTGAGCGGAACGACCGGCAACGGTACGGCTGTCAATCAATCAACGACCACCAACGCCAGCGGCATTTACGACTTCCCGAACCTCGTGCCCGGTACCTATAAAATCACCGTAACCGTCCCAAGTGGCTACTCGGTCAGCACCCCCGACCTCGGCGGAAACGACGCGACCGACAGCGACATCAGCAAGGCCACCAACATGAGCGGCAACTACACGCTTGTGTCGGGCCAAACCAACCTGACCGTGGACGCAGGTCTGTATCAGCCTGCCAAGATTGGCAACTTCGTGTGGGACGACACCGACGGCGACGGCCTTCAAGATGCTGGCGAACCCGGTATCCCCGGCGTAGCCGTGCAACTCAATGGCACGACCGGCGACGGCGACATCATCGTGCAAAACATGACCACCGACGCAGCAGGTCTCTACCTGTTCACCAACCTCGAACCGGGCACTTATAAAATAACGTTCACGAAACCAGCAAATTACAACCCCACTCCGAAAGATCAGGGCGGCAATGATGCCGTGGACAGCGACGCAGACCTGGTGACGGGCATGACGATCAACACCAACCTGATTTCGGGCGAAGACGATCGCACCTGGGATGCTGGCTACTATCGTCCGGCCAAACTGGGCGACTTCGTATGGAATGACCTCGACGGCGACGGCGTGCAAGATGCTGGCGAACCTGGCATCCCGAATGTCACCATCACCCTGACCGGCAACACCGGCAACGGAACTTCGGTAACGTTGACCACTACGACAGACGGTACAGGCTTTTATCAGTTCACCAACCTGCAGCCGGGTACCTACAAAATCACCTTGACCCTGCCTTCCGGCTACACCGTTTCACAAAACGACCTCGGCGGCAACGACGGCAAAGACAGCGATATCATCCCGGCTACCCTGATGAGCGGCAACTACACCTTGGTTTCGGGTCAGGATGAGCCGACCGTGGATGCAGGCTTGTTCATTCCTGCCAAACTGGGCGACTACGTCTGGAACGACAAAGACGGCGATGGCGTACAGGAAGCCGGTGAACCCGGCATCGCAGGCGTATCCGTCCTGCTCACGGGCACCACCGGCGATGGCCAGGCGGTCAACCTGACGGCCACCACGGATGCAAACGGCCTCTACCTGTTCAGCAACCTCGAACCGGGTACTTACAAGGTAACGTTCTCAAAACCAGCAGGTTATACCATCACCCTCAATGATCAGGGCGGCAACGACGCGACCGACAGCGACGCCGATCCGGTCACCTTGATGACCATCAATACGATCCTGATTTCCGGTGAAGACGACCGGACCTGGGATGCTGGCTTCTTCGTGCCGGCCAAACTGGGCGACTTCGTTTGGAACGACAAAGACGGCGACGGTGTACAGGACGCCGGCGAACCGGGCATCCCGAATGTAAACGTTCAACTCACGGGCACTACGGGCGACGGAACTCCCGTCAACCTGACCACGACCACCGACGCGAACGGCCTCTACCTGTTCAGCAACCTCGAACCGGGTACTTATAAAATCACCGTTACCCCTCCGGCCGGATACTCCGTTTCTACCCCCGATCTGGGCGGCGACGACGCAAAAGACAGCGACATCAGCAAAACAACCAACATGAGCGGCAACTATACGCTCGTGAGCGGCGACGACAACCGCACCGTGGATGCAGGCTTGTACCAGCCTGCCACACTCGGCAACTACGCATGGGACGACCTCGACGGCGACGGCATTCAGGATGCGGGCGAACCGGGTATTCCAGGCGTAGCCGTGCAACTCAATGGCACCACCGGCGACGGCGATGTCGTGGTGCAAAATACGACCACCGACGCAGGCGGTTTCTACCTGTTCCCGAACCTGGAACCAGGTACATATAAAGTAACCTTCACGAAACCAACGGGATACAGCGCAACTGCTGCCGATCAAGGTTCCAACGATGCACTCGACAGCGACGCCAACGAGGCGACCGGCATGACCATAAACACCGTGCTGGAAAGCGGCGAAACCGACCTGACCTGGGATGCTGGCTTCTTCAAACCGGCAGCCATCGGCGATTTCGTTTGGAATGACCTCGACGGCGACGGTACGCAGGATGTAGGCGAACCGGGTATTCCAAACGTGACGGTCGTGCTGACCGGCACCACCGGCGACGGTACCCCTGTCAATCAAACCACGACGACCGGCCCGAACGGTGAATACGCATTCACCGGCCTCGAACCTGGCACCTACAAACTGACCTTCACCAAACCCACCGGATATTCCACGACCACGTCCAACCTGGGCGGCGACCCGAACCTCGACAGTGATGCCAGCGTCGTGACAGGCATGACGGTGAATACAGTCCTGACTTCCGGCGAGACCGACAATTCCTGGGATGCCGGCTATTTCAAGCCCGCTTCTCTGGGTGATTTTGTTTGGAATGATAAAAACGCCAACGGCATTCAGGATGCGGGCGAACCGGGCATCGGCAACGTAGCGGTACAACTCACGGGTACCACTGGCGACGGTCAGGCTGTGACATTAAACACGACCACCGACGCGAATGGTGCCTACCTGTTCCCGAACCTGGAGCCAGGCACGTATAAAGTAACGTTCACAAAACCAAGTGGTTACAGCGCAACAGCCGCTAACCAGGGTGCTGATGACGCGAAAGACAGCGATGCAAGCGAAGCGACCGGCATGACCGGCAACTATACCCTGATTTCGGGTGAAAATAACTTGACGGTGGACGCAGGCTTCTTCCAGCCTGCTCGCCTCGGCGACTTCGTGTGGAATGATTTGGACGGTGACGGCGTACAAGACGCTGGCGAACCCGGTATCCCGGGCGTAACGGTCGTGCTAACCGGCACCACCGGCGACGCGGCATCGGTCAACCTCACAACGACGACCAACGCCAGCGGTATTTATGATTTCCCGAATCTGGAGCCCGGCACCTACAAGATCACGATCACGGTGCCGAGTGGCTACACCGTTTCGACGCCCGATTTGGGCGGCAACGACGCAACCGACAGCGATGTAAACCAGACCACCTTGATGAGCGGCAATTACACCCTCATCTCCGGCGAAACCAACCTGACCGTAGACGCAGGTCTGTTCAAACCCGCCAAACTGGGCGACTTTGTTTGGAATGACAAAGACGGCGACGGTATCCAGGATGCAGGCGAACCGGGCATTGCGGGCGTAACCGTTACCCTGAACGGTACTACGGGCGACGGCCAATCTGTCAACCTGACCCTCACTACGTTTGCCAACGGTGGCTACCTCTTCGATAACCTCGAACCAGGCACCTACAACGTAACCTTCACCAAGCCAGCGGGTTATTCCGCTACGGCACAGGACAAAGGCGCGAACGACGCCATTGACAGCGATGCCAGCGAAGTAACCGGTCAAACCATCAACACCGTCCTTATCAGCGGTGAGACCGACCTGACCTGGGACGCTGGTTTCTTCCAACCCGCCGCCCTCGGCGACTTCGTGTGGGACGATAAAAACGGCGATGGCAAACAGGATGTCGGCGAACCCGGCATCCTTGGCGTGATCGTCGTGCTGACCGGCACCACCGGCGACGGCACACCCGTCAACCAGACCACCACCACCGGCCCGAACGGCGAATATTCTTTCACCGGCCTTGAACCCGGCACCTATAAAATCACGATCACCCCGCCGAGCGGATACTCTGTGACCACGCCGGATCTGGGTGGCAACGACAATGTTGACAGCGATATCAACCCGGCTACGAACATGAGCGGCAACTACGTTCTGGAAAGTGGCGAGACTGACAATTCGGTGGACGCCGGTCTTTTCAAACCCGCTTCTTTGGGCGACTTCGTGTGGAACGACCTCGACGGCGACGGCATTCAGGATGCGGGCGAACCCGGTATTGGCGGTGTGGCGGTCAACCTGGCGGGCACGACCGGCGACGGTCAGGCCGTCAACTTGAACACCACCACCGACGCAAACGGTGCCTACCTGTTCCCGAATCTGGAACCTGGCACCTACAAAGTAACCTTCACAAAACCAACAGGTTATAGCGCATCTGCTCAAAACCAGGGTGGCAATGACGCAGTGGATAGCGATGCCAGCGAAGCCAACGGCATGACCGGCAATTATACCCTCGTTTCGGGCGAATACAACCCGACTGTGGACGCCGGTTTCTTCCAGCCCGCGGCACTCGGCAACTTCGTCTGGAATGACAAAGACGGCGACGGCGTGCAAGACGCCGGCGAACCGGGTATCCTGGGCGTAGTCATTGTGCTCACCGGTACCACCGGCGACGGCACTCCGATCAACCAGACGACCACGACCGGCCCGAATGGCGAATATGCCTTCACCGGCCTCGAACCCGGCACCTACAAAATCACGATCACCGTTCCGAGCGGATATTCGGTCACGGCGCCCGATCAGGGCGGCAACGACGGGCTCGACAGCGACATCAACCCGGCCACCAACATGAGCGGCAACTACGTCCTCGAAAGTGGGGAAACCGACAATACAGTGGATGCCGGTCTGCTGCTCCCCGCCAAAATCGGCAACTTCGTGTGGCTCGACAAAGATGCAGACGGCCTCCAGGATGCCGGCGAACCCGGTATTCCCAACGTGACCGTGCAACTCACCGGCACGACTGGCGACGGCGCTCCGGTCAACCAGACCACCACCACCGACGCAAATGGTCTCTACCTGTTCGACAACCTCGAACCGGGTACCTACAAACTGACGTTCACCAAACCGACCGGATATTCCGCCTCGGCAGCCAATATGGGCGTAAACGATGCTATTGATAGCGACGCAGACGAAGTGACGGGTATGACCACTCCGACCATCCTGGAAAGCGGCGAAGACGATCGCAGCTGGGATGCAGGCTTCTTCCAGCCTGCCGCTCTGGGCGATTTCGTTTGGGACGACAAAAACGGCGACGGCAAACAGGATGCCGGCGAACCGGGCATCTCCGGCGTGACGGTTGTCCTGACTGGCACCACCGGCGACGGTACCCCAGTGACCACCACTACAACCACCGGCCCGAATGGCGAATACTCCTTCACCGGCCTCGAACCCGGCACCTACAAAATCACGATCACGCCGCCGAGCGGTTACTCTGTGACCACGCCAGACCTCGCTGCTGACAACATTGACAGCGACATCAATCCGGCTACAAACATGAGTCCGACTACCGTGCTGGAAAGCGGAGAAACCGACAACACGCTTGACGCAGGTCTTTTCAAACCCGCTTCACTCGGCGATTTTGTCTGGAACGACCTCAATGGCGACGGCAAACAGGATGCTGGTGAACCGGGTATTCCCGGTGTGCCGGTCAACCTCACCGGAACCACCGGCGACGGACAAGCAGTGACGTTGAACACCACAACCAATGCTTCCGGCCTCTACCTGTTCCCGAACCTGGAGCCAGGTACCTATAAAGTAACTTTCACAAAACCAATAGGATACAGCGCATCTGCGGCCAATCAGGGCACTGATGACGCGAAAGACAGCGATGCGAGCGAAGTCAACGGAATGACTGGCAACTACACGCTTGTTTCAGGCGACAACAACCTGACGGTGGACGCAGGCTTCTTCCAGCCTGCTACGATCGGCAACTTCGTGTGGAATGACAAAGACGGCGACGGCAAACAAGATGTTGGCGAACCGGGCATCCCCGGCGTGACGGTCGTGCTGACCGGTACGACCGGCGACGGTACACCGGTTAATGTGAGCACCACCACCGGCCCGAACGGCGAATACACGTTTACCGGCCTCGAACCCGGCACTTATAAACTGACCTTTACCACACCTTCCGGATACTCCGTAACAACCCCCGATCAGGGCGGCGACGACGCACTCGACAGCGATGTAAACCCGGCGACGGGTATGACCGTAACTACGGTGCTGACTTCGGGCGAAACCGACAATACCTGGGATGCAGGTTTCTTCAAACTGGCCGAAATCGGCAACTTCGTATGGCATGACCTCGACGGCGACGGTATTCAGGATGCGGGCGAACCGGGTATTGGCAACGTAGCGGTCCAACTCACCGGTACCTCCGGCGATGGCGATGTAGTGAATTTGAGCACCACCACCGACGCGAACGGACTTTATCTGTTCCCGAACCTTGAACCGGGAACTTACAAACTGACCTTCACGAAACCAACGGGATACAGCACCACCGCCATTGACCGCGGCACCGACGCGACCGACAGCGATGTGGACGAAGTGACGGGCATGACCATCAACACCGTGCTCGAAAGCGGTGAAAGCGACCTGACCTGGGATGCCGGCTACTTCCAGCCCGCAGCCATCGGCGACTTCGTGTGGAACGACCTTGACGGTGACGGTACACAGGACGCAGGCGAACCGGGCATCCCCGGCGTGACGGTCGTGTTGACCGGCACCACGGGTGACGGCGCACCCGTTAACCTGACCACGACCACCAACGGGACGGGTGGTTACAACTTCACCGGCCTCGAACCGGGCACTTACAAACTGACCTTCACGACTCCGTCGGGCTATTCGGTGAGCACCCCCGACCTGGGTGGCAACGACGCACTCGACAGCGACGTGAACCCGGCGACGGGCATGACAATCAACACCATCCTGACCTCCGGCGAAACCGACAATACCTGGGATGCAGGTTACTTCCAACTGGCTTCTTTGGGCAACTATGTCTGGAACGACCTCAACGGCGATGGCAAACAAGATGGCGGCGAGCCAGGCATTGCAGGCGTTCTTGTCACCCTGCAAGGGTCTACCGGCGACGGTCAGGCCGTGACGTTGAATACGACCACCAACGCTTCCGGCTTCTACCTGTTCCCGAACCTGGAGCCAGGTATCTACAAAGTAACCTTCACAAAGCCAACAGGTTACAGCGCAACGGCGGCTGATCAGGGCGGCAACGACGCGCTCGACAGTGACGCAAATGAAGTGACCGGCATGACCGTGAATACGACGCTCATTTCAGGCGAAAACGACCTGACCTGGGATGCCGGTTACTTCCAGCCTGCTGCTTTGGGCGACTTCGTTTGGAGCGATAAAGACGCGGACGGCGTACAGGATGCAGGCGAACCCGGTATCCCGAACGCAACGGTTGTACTGACCGGTACCACCGGCGACGGCGCAACTGTCAATCAGACCACGACCACCGACGCAAACGGCAACTATCATTTCACCGGTCTCGAACCCGGCACGTATAAAATTACCATTTCCGTTCCTTCGGGCTACACCGTCAGCACGCCTGATCAGGGCAACGATGCGCTCGACAGCGACATCAACCCGGCTACGCTGATGAGCGGCAATTACACGCTCACGTCCGGTCAAACCAACAACACCGTAGACGCAGGTCTCTTCCAACTGGCCGAACTCGGCAACTTCGTTTGGAACGACCTGAACGGCGACGGCCTGCAAACGGCTGGAGAACCGGGTATTCCGAACGTGGCTGTTAACCTCAGCGGGACGACCGGCGACGGCGATGTGGTTAATTTGAATACCACGACCAATGCTTCGGGCCTTTACCTGTTCCCGAACCTGGAGCCAGGTACTTATAAAGTAACGTTTACCAAACCGACCGGATACAGCACGACGCAATCAAATACTGGCGTGAACGATGCACTCGACAGCGATGCGGACGAAGTGACGGGCATGACGGTAAACACCGTGCTGGAAAGCGGCGAAAGCGACCTGACCTGGGATGCCGGCTACTTCCAGCCCGCAGCGATTGGAGACTTCGTGTGGAACGACCTCGACGGCGACGGCACACAGGATGCAGGCGAACCAGGCATTCCGGGTGTGACGGTCGTATTGACCGGCACAACTGGCGACGGCCAGGCCGTCAACCTGACCACAACCACCAACGGTACGGGTGGCTACAACTTCACCGGCCTCGAACCAGGCACCTACAAACTGACTTTCACGGCTCCGTCGGGCTATTCGGTGAGCACCCCGGATTTGGGTGGCAACGACGCACTCGACAGCGATGTGAACCCGGCGACGGGCATGACGATCAATACCGTCCTGACCTCCGGTGAAACCGACAATACCTGGGATGCCGGTTATTTCCAACTGGCTTCTTTGGGCAACTTCGTCTGGAACGACCTCAACGGCGACGGCTTGCAAACGGTTGGCGAACCCGGTATTTCCGGCGTAGCCGTCAACCTGACGGGTACTACGGGCGACGGTCAGGCTGTGACGTTGAACACGACGACCAATGCCAGCGGCTTCTACCTGTTCCCAAATCTGGAACCGGGCACTTACAAAGTGACCTTCACCAAACCGACAGGCTTTAGCACGACGCAAGCCAATGTGGCTCCTGATGATGCCGCAGATAGTGACGCGGACGAAGTGACGGGCATGACGGTGAACACCACCCTCATTTCAGGTGAAAACGACCTGACCTGGGATGCTGGTTACTTCCAGCCTGCCGCGATCGGCGATTTTGTCTGGAACGACAAAGACGCGGACGGCGTACAGGATGCTGGCGAACCGGGTATTCCTGGCGTGACTGTGACCCTGACTGGTACGACCGGTGACGGTGCACCGGTTAACCAGAGCACGACCACCAATGCTTCAGGCAATTACAATTTCACGGGTCTCGAACCGGGCACTTACAAAATCACGATTTCCGTTCCTTCGGGTTATACCGTCAGCACGCCCGATCAGGGCGGCAACGACGCGCTCGACAGCGACGTGAATCCGGTGACGCTGATGACCACGCCTACGGTGCTGACTTCCGGTGAAACCGACAATACCTGGGACGCGGGTCTCTTTCAACCTGCCCAACTCGGCAACTATGTGTGGAATGACTTGAACGGCAATGGCCTGCAAACGGTCGGCGAACCGGGTATCCCGAATGTGGCGGTCAACCTCAGCGGCACAACTGGCGACGGCGATATAGTTAATTTGAACACGACCACCGATGCCAGCGGTCTCTACCTGTTCCCCAATCTGGAGCCAGGTACTTATAAAGTAACATTCACGAAACCAGCAGGTTACTCTGCCACACAAGCCAACACCGGCGTGAACGACGCGCTCGACAGCGATGCGGACGAAGTGACGGGCATGACGGTGAACACCGTTCTGGAAAGCGGCGAAAGCGACCTGACCTGGGATGCCGGCTTCTTCCAGCCTGCCAGCATCGGCGACTATGTGTGGAACGATCTCGACCTCGACGGTAAACAGGATGCGGGCGAACCGGGTATCTCCGGTGTGACTGTCACCCTGACCGGCACCACGGGCGATGGAGCGGCAGTCACCCTGACCACGACGACGAACGGCACAGGCTTCTACCTGTTCCAGAACCTCGAACCGGGGACCTACAAACTGACCTTTGGTACCCCGGCAGGCGGCTATTTGACAGCCTTGCAAGACCAGGGCGGTGATGACGCGAAAGACAGCGATGTAAATCCGGCCAACGGCATGACCATCAACACGGTGCTGATTTCCGGTGAAGACGATCGCACCTGGGATGCCGGCTTCTTCTTGCCCAATCCTTCTGTGAACATTGAAAAATACGTCAACGGACAGGACGCGGACAACTCGCCCGGCGTGATCGTGATCGTACCAAATACGCCACCGACGATGACTTTCACGTTCACGACCACCAACACAGGTAACCTCCCGCTGACGAACGTCGTGGTGACCGACAACGTCTACGGCGCAGTATGCACCATTCCGTTGCTCGCTCCGGGTGCTTCGCAAACCTGCACCATCACGGCGCCTGCTCAACGCGGGATGCACATGAACCTCGCGACGGTGACGGCGCAGCCGAAACTTCCGAACGACACGCCATTTGGCCCGCCGCTCGACGACGAAGACCCGGCGCACTACACGGGTGTGTTTATCAACATGGATAAATCAGCCGACAAGACGGAAGTCTGTGCGGGTGAAAACGTGACTTACACAATCATTACCCGCATGTTGGGTGGTGCACCCGGTATCCAGATCCGCAACATCATGGCTATGGATAACAATATGCCCGGCACTTTTGTCTGCAACGGCACCCATTGGGTGACCTGCGCACAAAACGGCGGCACGCTGTGCGACCTCAACGGCAACTGTATCCTCGACTTCACGGATGCCGACAACAACGGCGTGACAGAAGAGGAATTCAAATGGAAATACACCATCCCCATCAATGTGACCACCACCAACACGGCCAATGACATGGGCGAGGTATGGTATGTGGACCCGGTAACGGGTGTGGAAACGTTCATTGGCAACGTTGGAAACAACGATGAGGTGACGGTTACGGTGAATCCAAACCGCTGCGCGGAAATTGGCAACTACGTCTGGAACGACACCGATGCAGATGGCATTCAGGACAGCGGCGAACCCGGCATCCCCGGTGTAACAGTCGGGTTGACGGGCACTGATATAGACGGCGACGCGGTGAATCTCACCACCACGACCGATGGCACAGGCGGCTATTTGTTCAGCGGCCTCGTTCCGGGTACTTATCAAGTGACCTTCACGACTCCGGCAGGTTTTACCCCGACTGCACAAGATCAGGGTGTAAACGACGGCGTGGACAGCGACGCGAACCCGGCCAACGGCATGACCATCGCGACCGTACTGACTCCGGGCGAAAGCGACCTGACCTGGGACGCTGGCTTCTTCCAGCCCGCGCAACTCGGCGACTACGTCTGGAATGACCTCAACGGCAATGGCATTCAGGATGGCGGTGAACCCGGTATCCCCGGCGTGGCAGTCAACCTGACGGGCATCACTGGCGACGGCGCTTCGGTGAATTTGAATACTACGACAAATGCCACAGGCTTCTACGTGTTCCCGAATCTGGAACCCGGCACCTATAAAGTGACCTTTACCACACCGGCAGGCTTCACGCCGACGGCGCAAGATTTAGGTGGCAATGACCTGTTGGACAGCGACGCAAATCCAGCCAACGGCATGACCATCAATACGGTTCTTGTTTCCGGCGAAAGCGACCTGAGCTGGGATGCAGGCTTCTTCCAACCGGCTGCGATTGGCGACTATGTGTGGCACGACCTCGATGGCGACGGTACGCAGGATGGCGGCGAACCCGGCATCTCCGGCGTAACCGTCGTACTGACCGGCACCACCGGCGACGGCGCACCTGTCAACCTGACTACGACGACCAATGGAACGGGTTTCTACTCGTTCACCAACCTGGAGCCAGGCACCTACAAATTGACCTTCACGACTCCGGCTGGTTATACGCCGACCGCCCAAAACCTCGGTGGCAACCCCGGGGCCGATAGCGATCCGAACCCGGCTACAGGCATGACGGTCACAACCGTATTGACTTCCGGTGAAACGGACAATACCTGGGATGCCGGCTTCTTCCAACTGGCTCAACTGGGCGATTACGTTTGGAACGACCAAAACGGCGACGGCATCCAGACGGCTGGCGAACCCGGTATTTCCGGGGTTCTTGTCACCCTGCAAGGGTCTACTGGCGATGGCGCTTCGGTGAATCTGAATACGACGACCAATGCCTCGGGCTTCTACCTGTTCCCGAACCTGGAGCCAGGCACCTATAAAGTCACGTTCTCGACCCCGGCGGGCTTCAACCCGACCTATCAGGATCAGGGCGCGAACGATGCGGTGGACAGCGACGCCAACACGGCCAACGGCATGACCATCAATACCGTCCTTGTCTCCGGCGAAAGCGACCTGACCTGGGACGCTGGTTTCTACCAGCCCGCTGCTATTGGCAACTTCGTCTGGAATGATACAGATGGCGACGGCATACAGGATGGCGGCGAACCAGGCATCCCGAATGTGCCGGTCGTACTGACCGGCACGACCGGCAACGGCTCGTCCGTCAACTTGACCACGACCACCGACGGCACCGGCCTTTACGGGTTTACGAACCTCGTACCGGGTACTTATAAACTGACCTTCACCACGCCCGCCGGATTTACCCCGACAGCGCAGGATTTGGGTGGAAATGACAACACCGACAGCGATGCCAACCCGGCGAACGGCATGACCATCAACACCGTATTGGTGGGTGGCGAAACCGACCTGACCTGGGATGCCGGCTTCTTCCAGCCCGCTTCACTCGGCGACTTTGTGTGGAATGACCTCGACAAGGACGGTATTCAGGACAGCGGCGAACCGGGCTTGCCAGGTTTGAATGTCAACCTGACCGGCACGACCGGCGACGGCGCAGCGGTCAACCTGAACACCACGACCGGTGCGAACGGGGAATACCTGTTCCCGAACCTCGAGCCGGGTGTCTATAAAGTCACCTTTACTGCTCCCGGCTCGGCCTGGACGGTGACGCTGGCCAATGTTCCCCCCAACGATGCGGTGGACAGCGACATAGACCCGGTGACGAAAATGACGGGCAACTACACCCTCGTTTCGGGTCAAACTGACCTGACCGTGGATGCCGGCTTCTGGCAGTTCCCGACCATTGATCTGGCTGTGGACATTACCAATATCACCTGCTTCGGATACAACAACGGTATCCTGAACCTCACGGTGACGGGCGGTTCCGGTTCTTTCTCCTATGACTGGAGCAACAACGGCGCACAAAACCCGGATACTGACTCGCAGGATTTGAGCAACCTCGCACCGGGGACATATACCGTCACGGTTACTGACTTGATCAGCGGCCTGACGGCAACAACTTCGGCCACTGTGACACAGCCTAACCTGCTGGTAGCCACCACAACTGTGACCAACGTCTCCTGCTTCGGCGGCGCCGATGGCGCGATTGATGTGACAGTGACGGGCGGTACCGCTCCGTTTACTTATATCTGGAACGACGGCCCGACTACACAAGACCGCAGCGGTTTGTCCATCGGCACGTACACCCTTACGGTGACGGATGTGAACAACTGCACGACAACTGTTTCGGCGACCGTTACACAACCGCCGGTGCTCAACGCCACGGCAGTTCCGACCCACGTCACTTGCTTTGGCCTGGCCAATGGCGCAATTGACGCAACCGTAACCGGTGGCACTGCTCCGTTTACTTATGCCTGGACGAATGGCCAGACCACGCAGGACATCACCAACCTGATTGCAGGAACCTACACGGTGACGGTGACGGACTCGAAAGGTTGCACCAAAACGGTATCGGCTACAGTGACCGAACCGGCCTTGCTGACCATCAGCGCGACCACCACGCCTGCTACCACCTGTGGCGGTAGTCAGGGCACGATCACTGTGGACGCGACCGGCGGCATTGCCCCGTACACGTACGCCTGGTCGGGCGCAACTTCCGGTACGGGTAATTCCGCTACCGAGCCGTTCACAATCAACAACTTGCCTGCCGGTGCTTACACCGTCACATTGACCAACAGCAATGGCTGTACGGCAACTGCGACGGCGACCATCGCACCGCCGCCGGCTATGACTGCCGATCCAACCGCTATTCCGGTGTTGTGCCACGGCGGCAATACGGGTAAAATCAGGATTGACCTGACGAACGGCGTTCCGAATTTCACCTATAACTGGGTGAATGCCAACGCTCAAACAGGCACTGGTACTTCCGCTACGGAACCCTTCTTCGTCTCCGGCCTTGTGGCTGGCACCTACACCGTCACCATCACAGGCAGCAACGCCTGCTCTACGGTCGTTAGCAACATCGTCATCACCGAACCGCCTGTACTGGTGCTCAGCCGCACGATAGTAGATGTGACTTGTTTTGGTGGCAACAACGGCTCGATTGACTTGACAGTGACCGGCGGTACACCTGCTTACGGCTATTCCTGGAGTCATGGAACCAACACACAGGATGTAACCGGCCTTGCCGCTGGCATCTACACCGTGACGGTCTCCGACCAAAACGACTGTACGGCTTCCATTACGGCCACCGTAGGACAACCGCCGGTCCTTGTACCGACGACGACTGTGACCAACGTAAAATGTTTTGGCGGCAGCGACGGCGCGATTGATCTCTCGGTAACGGGGGGCACAGGCGCATACACTTACCTCTGGTCCGCCAACGCGGGCAGTGCCACTACGCAAGACGTTAGCAACCTCCCGATCGGCACTTACACGGTCACCATTACCGACGCAAACGGTTGTACCAAAACAACTTCCGCAACGGTGACGCAACCACCGGTCTTGAATCCAACCGCAGTAGCAACTCCGGTTGCTTGCAACGGCGGCTCCAACGGCGCCATTGATTTGACCGTTTCCGGCGGCACGCCGGGCTATACCTATCTGTGGAGCAACGCAAGCGGCTCGACGACGCAGGACATTAGCGGGCTCACGGCTGGAATTTACACGGTGACCATTACGGACTTAAACGGGTGTACCAAAACGACTTCTGCAACGGTGACCGAACCGACAGGTTTGACACTCTCGAGCACCGCTACGCCTGCACTTTGCAGTGGCGCTGCCAACGGTTCGATTGACCTGACAGTCAGTGGCGGCACACCGGGCTACACATATTTGTGGTCAAATGCTGCTGCTTCTACGACACAGGACATCAGCGGCCTGATCGCCGGTACCTACACGGTGACTGTTACGGACGCAAATGGTTGTACCAAAACAACTTCCGCAACAGTGACTCAACCCGATCCATTGGCTCCGAGCGTACAGCCGACTCCGGCTGCTTGCTTCGGCGGCTCGAACGGTGCGATTGACCTGACCGTAACCGGCGGTACACCGAATTACACCTACAACTGGGGCGGCGGCATCACAACGCAAGACCGTACTGGCCTGGTGGCTGGTATCTACACCGTGACCATCACGGATGCAAACGGTTGTACGGCCACCATTTCCGCCACCGTGACACAGCCGACGGCGTTGAACCCGAGCGTACAGGTGACTCCGGTCGCTTGCTTTGGCGGCAATACTGGCGCGATTGACCTGACGGTAACGGGCGGCACACCGGACTATTCCTACCTGTGGACGAACGGCATGACCTCCATGGATTTGAACAACCTGACGGCTGGCACGTACACGGTGACCATCTCGGACGCTAACGGTTGCACGGCAACAATTTCGGCTACAGTCACGGAACCGACTGCGTTGAATCCAAGTGTTCAGGTAACCAACGTGACCTGCAACGGCGGCTCGAACGGCTCGATTGATCTGACGGTTACGGGCGGAACGCAGGCTTACACCTACTTGTGGAACATGGGTCAAACGACCCAGGACCGCACAGGTCTCGTGGCTGGCACGTACACGGTGACCATCACCGACGCGAACGGTTGTACGGCTACCATTTCCGCCACGGTGACCCAACCGACCGCGCTGAATCCAACCGTCCAGGTGACTCCGGTTGCCTGCTTCGGCGGCTCGAACGGTGTCATTGACCTGACGGTAACCGGCGGTACTCCAACCTACACCTACAACTGGGGCGGCGGCATCACGACGCAAGACCGGACAGGTCTGGCGGCTGGTACTTATACGGTGACCATCACCGACGCAAACGCTTGTACGGCAACCATTTCTGCTACAGTCACGCAACCACCGGTCTTGAATCCGACCGTGCAAGCCACTCCGGTTTCCTGCTTCGGTGGTTCGAATGGCGCGATTGACCTGACAGTAACGGGTGGTACGCCGAATTACACCTACAACTGGGGCGGCGGCATCACCATGCAAGACCGCACCGGTCTGACGGCAGGCATCTACACGGTAACCATCACGGATGCCAACAATTGCACGGCCACGATTTCTGCCACAGTAACACAGCCTACGGTGCTCACCCCGGCGGTAACGGTGACCAACGTATCCTGCTTCGGCGGTGCAAGCGGTCAGATTGACCTGACGGTGACGGGTGGCACTCCCGGCTACACCTATGTTTGGAACAATACCGGCACCTCGCAGGATTTGCTGGGTCTGACGGCTGGCACCTACACGGTGACGATCACGGATGTCAACAACTGTACAGCAACAATTTCTGCCACAGTAACGCAACCGACCCAACTCACTCCGACGGTCCAGGTGACCCATGTTTCCTGCTTCGGTGGCTCGAACGGTGCGATTGATTTGACCGTAACGGGTGGTACACCGAATTACACTTACAACTGGGGCAGCGGTGTTACGACGCAAGACCGCATAGGTCTGACGGCTGGCACCTACACGGTGACCATCACGGACGCAAACGGTTGTACAGCAACAATTTCTGCCACGGTGACACAACCGATAGTGCTCAACCCGACGGTACAAGTAACCAACGTCTCCTGCTTCGGTGGCAACACCGGCGCGATTGACCTGACGGTAACGGGCGGTACGCCAGCCTATACCTACAACTGGGGCGGCGGCATCACAACGCAGGACCGCACCGGTCTCTCAACAGGCACCTACACGGTGACGATCACGGACTCCGCCCCTGGCGGATGCACGGCCACGATTTCTGCCACCGTGACACAACCACCCGCTTTGAATCCGACGGTACAAGTGACCAACGTATCCTGCTTCGGCGGCTCGAACGGCGCGATTGACCTGACGGTAACCGGTGGCACACCCGCCTACACCTACAATTGGGGCGGCGGCATTACGACGCAAGACCGCACCGGTCTGGTGGCTGGCACTTACACGGTGACCATCACAGACGCTAACGGCTGTACCGCGACGATCTCTGCCACGGTGACACAACCACCGGCTTTGAACCCGACGGTACAAGTAACGAACGTATCCTGCTTCGGCGGTTCGAACGGCGCGATTGACCTGACGGTCACAGGCGGCACACCCAACTACACCTACAACTGGGGCGGCGGCCTCCCGACGCAAGACCGCACCGGTTTGACGGCCGGTACCTACACGGTGACCATCACGGACTTAAACGGGTGTACAGCCACAATCTCTGCATCAGTAACACAACCGACTGTGCTCAACCCAACGGTAACCGTAACCAACGTGTCCTGCTTCGGCGGTCAGAACGGCGCCATTGATTTGACAGTAGCAGGCGGTACGCCGAACTACGGCTACAACTGGGGCGGCGGCATCACATCGCAGGACCGCAGCAACCTGGCGGCTGGTACCTACACGGTGACCATCACCGATGCCAATGGATGCACGGCTACGATCTCCGCAACGGTCACACAACCACCTGCATTGAACCCGACGGTACAAGTGACCAACGTGTCCTGCTTCGGCGGCTCGAACGGCGCGATTGACCTGACGGTAACGGGCGGTACACCGAATTACACCTACAACTGGGGCGGTGGTATTACGACGCAAGACCGCACCGGTCTGACGGCTGGCATCTACACAGTGACGATCACGGATGCCAACAACTGTACGGCTACCCTTTCTGCAACCGTGACACAACCACCTGCTTTGAATCCTTCCGTAACGGTGACGAACGTGTCTTGCTTCGGCGGCTCGAACGGCGCGATTGACCTGACGGTAACGGGTGGTACGCCCAACTATACCTACAACTGGGGTGGCGGTATCACAACGCAGGACCGCACCGGTCTGACTGCGGGTACCTACACGGTGACCATCACGGATGCCAATAACTGTACAGCAACAATTTCCGCCACAGTGACGCAACCAACTGCTTTGAACCCGACTGTACAAGTGACTCATGTTGCCTGCTTCGGCGGCAATACAGGTGCGATTGATCTGACGGTGACAGGTGGCACTCCTGGCTATGCGTACAATTGGGGCGGCGGCCTCCCGACGCAAGACCGCACCGGTTTGACGGCTGGTACTTACACGGTGACCATCACGGATGCCAACAATTGCACGGCAACGATCTCTGCAACGGTTACACAACCACAAGCATTGAACCCGACCGTACAAGTGACCAACGTTTCCTGCTTCGGCGGCTCGAACGGTGCCATTGACCTGACAGTCACCAGCGGTACACCCAACTACAGCTACAACTGGGGCGGTGGTATCACAACGCAAGACCGCACGGGTCTCACGGCTGGCACGTACACGGTGACGATCACGGATGCCAACAACTGTACGGCAACGATCTCCGCAACGGTGACACAACCGACTGTCTTGAATCCGATGGTGCAAGCCACTCCGGTTTCCTGCTTCGGCGGCTCAAACGGCGCGATTGACCTGACAGTCACCGGCGGTACGCCGAACTACATCTACAACTGGGGCGGTGGTATCACGACACAAGACCGCACGGGCTTGACGGCTGGTACCTACACGGTGACCATCACCGATGCCAACAACTGCACGGCTACGATCTCCGCAACGGTCACACAACCACCTGCATTGAACCCGACAGTCTTAGCCACCAACGTGTCCTGCTTCGGCGGCTCGAACGGTGCGATTGACCTAACGGTAACAGGCGGTACGCCGAACTACAGCTACAACTGGGGCAGCGGTATCACGACACAAGACCGCACGGGTCTGACGGCTGGTACCTACACGGTAACCATCACAGATGCCAACAACTGCACGGCTACGATCTCCGCAACGGTAACACAACCAACTGCATTGAACCCGACAGTCGCAGCGACGAACGTGTCCTGCTTCGGCGGCTCGAACGGCGCGATTGACCTGACGGTCACCGGCGGTACGCCGAACTACTCCTACAACTGGGGCGGTGGTATGACGACGCAAGACCGCACCGGCCTGACGGCTGGTACCTACACGGTGACCATCACGGATTCCAATAACTGTACGGCCACGATTTCGGCAACGGTAACACAACCACCGGCATTGAATCCGACAGTCGTAGCGACCAACGTGTCCTGCTTTGGCGGCTCGAATGGCGCGATTGACCTGACTGTAACGGGGGGTACGCCGAACTACACGTTTAACTGGGGCACCGTTACCACGGAAGACCGCACCGGTCTGACGGCTGGTACCTACACGGTGACCATCACAGATGCCAACAACTGTACGGCCACGATCTCTGCAACAGTGACGCAACCGCCTGCTTTGAACCCGACGGTAATAGCGACGAACGTGTCCTGCTTCGGTGGCTCGAACGGCGCGATTGACCTGACAGTAACGGGCGGTACGCCGAACTACTCCTACAACTGGGGCGGTGGTATCACGACGCAAGACCGCACGGGCCTGACCGAGGGTACCTACACGGTGACCATCACGGATGCCAATAACTGCACGGCCACGATCTCCGCAACGGTGACGCAACCGCCTGCTTTGAATCCGACCGTATCGGTAACCAACGTATCCTGCTTTGGCGGCTCGAACGGTGCGATTGACCTGACCGTAACGGGTGGCACGCCGAACTACAGCTACAACTGGGGCAGCGGGATCACCACGCAGGACCGCACGGGTCTCACAGTGGGTACCTACACGGTGACCATCACGGATGCCAATAATTGCACCGCAACAATTTCCGCAACGGTGGCTCAACCGCCTGCTTTGAATCCGACGGTAACAGTGACCAACGTTGTTTGCTTCGGCGGCAACACAGGTGCGATTGATTTGACGGTAACGGGCGGCACACCGGGTTACACCTACAACTGGGGCGGCGGCCTCCCGACGCAAGACCGCACTGGTTTGACGGCTGGCACTTACACCGTGACCATCACGGATGCCAACAACTGCACGGCCACGATTTCCGCGACCGTGACTCAACCGCCTGCTTTGAATCCAACGGTCGTAGCAACCAACGTGTCCTGCTTTGGCGGCTCGAATGGCGCCATTGACCTGACGGTAACGGGCGGTACGCCAAACTACACCTACAACTGGGGCGGCGGCCTCCCGACGCAAGACCGCACCGGTCTGGTAGCGGGCACTTACACGGTGACGATCACGGATGCAAACGGTTGTACGGCAACCATCTCTGCAACACTGACCCAACCAGCCGCACTCAACCCGACGGTGCAAGTGACCCATGTTGCCTGCTCCGGCAGCGCGACCGGCGCCATTGACCTGACGGTCACCGGCGGTACGCCAAATTACACCTACAACTGGGGTGGCGGTGTTACCACGCAAGACCGCACAGGCCTGACGGCGGGTACTTACACGGTGACCATCACCGATGCCAACAACTGTACGGCCACGATCTCTGCGACAGTAACACAACCGCCAGCTTTGACTCCGACGGTTCAGGTAACCAACGTTGCCTGCTTTGGCGGCTCGAACGGCGCGATTGATTTGACGGTAACCGGCGGTACGCCGAATTACACCTACAACTGGGGCGGCGGTGTCACAACACAAGATCGTACGGGTCTGGTAACAGGTACTTACACGGTGACAATCACGGACGCAAATGGTTGTACTGCAACGATTTCTGCAACCGTGACACAACCGGCTGCTTTGAATCCGACGGCACAAGTAACCCCTGTTGCCTGCTTCGGCGGTAACACGGGCGCGATTGACCTGACGGTAACCGGCGGAACTGCGGGCTATACCTACCTCTGGAATGACTCGAACACGTCGCAAGACCGCACGAACCTCGTGGCGGGCACTTACACGGTAGTCATTACGGACGCAAACGGTTGTACGGCAACGATTTCCGCAACGGTGACACAACCGACGGACCTCGTACTTTCGGCAACTGTTACCAACGTAATGTGCAACGGTGTGAATGACGGTACAATTGACCTGACGGTAAGCGGCGGCACACCGAACTACACCTATGCATGGGCAGACAGCCCGACCACGCAAGATCGCACAGGTCTTGGCGCAGGTACTTATACGGTGACGGTGACGGATGCAAACGGATGCACGAAGACCACTTCGGCTACTGTGACGCAACCCAACCAACTGCAACTCAGCAGCAATGTGACCAACGTAACCTGTTTCGGAGGCACCAACGGTGCAGTTGACTTGATTGTGACGGGTGGTATGGCTCCGTTCACCTACAACTGGGGCGCAGGCCAGCCGACTACACAAGACCGCAACAACCTCGCTGCGGGCACGTACTGTGTGACGGTATCCGACGCAAACGGATGTACGGCAACCACTTGTGCAACGGTAAATCAACCAGCCCAACTCACAGCCAGCGCAATCCCGACTCCGGTTTCCTGCTTCGGCGGTTCGAACGGCACGATTGACCTGACGGTATTGGGCGGTACCCCGGGTTACACCTACGGGTGGACAGGCGGGGCAACTTCCCAGGACCGTACCGGCTTAACCGCTGGCACTTACACGGTGACCATTACAGATGCAAACGGTTGTACGACAACGGCCTCAGCCGTCGTAACAGAACCAACGGCTTTGGTACTCAGCACAACGACGACACCCAACCAGTGCAGCGGCACTAACATCGGCGCCGTTGACCTGACGGTGACCGGTGGTACAGCCGCATACACGTACCTGTGGAACACCGGTGCAACGACTCAGGACCTCACCGGCCTGGCCGGTGGCACCTATACGGTGACAGTCACGGATGCCAACGGTTGCACGAAGACCACCACTGCAACCGTCGCACAACCAAACGCACTGGTGCTGGATAAATCCATCACCAACGTGACCTGCTTCGGCGGTTCGAACGGCGCGATTGATCTGACAGTAACCGGCGGTACCCTGCCATACACCTACGGGTGGACCGGCGGTGCAACGACGCAAGACCTGACCGGCCTGACGGCAAACACCTATACAGTGACGGTAACAGATGCAAACGGTTGTTCCGCAACCCTTTCTGCAACAGTGACACAGCCAGAAGCGATTAATCCAACGGTGGCAGCGACTCCGGTCTCCTGCTTCGGCGGCTCGAACGGCGCGATTGACCTGACAGTGACAGGCGGTACGCCGAACTACACCTACAACTGGGGCGGCGGCATTACCACGCAAGACCGCACGGGTCTGACGGCTGGTACTTATACCGTGACCATCACGGATGCAAATAACTGTACAGCAACCATCTCCGCAACGGTCACTCAACCAGCAGCCTTGCAGGCCAGCGCAATCGCTTCCAACGTTTCCTGCTTCGGCGGTAACAATGGTTCGATTGATCTGACGGTAAGCGGCGGCACACCTGGTTACACCTACGGGTGGACGGGCGGCTCAACTTCGCAAGACCTGCTGAACCTCGTCGCAGGCACCTACACGGTGACGATCACGGATGCGAACGGTTGCACGGCAACTGCTTCTGCTACGGTAGCGCAACCGACCGCACTGGCCCTGAGCACCACGCAAGTCAACCCGCCGTGCAATGGCAACCAGAACGGTTCGATTGATTTGATCGTTTCCGGTGGTACGCCAGCCTACACCTACTTGTGGAACAACGGCTTAACGACGCAAAACCTCACGGGTCTTACGAATGGTGTTTACACCGTTACCGTTACCGACGCAAACGGCTGTACGGCGACTGTTTCGGCCACCCTCACACAGCCGAATCCGATCGCGCCGAGTGTTGCAGTCACTCCGGTGACTTGTTTCAATGGTTCGAATGGTGCGATTGATCTGACCGTTTCCGGCGGTACGCCGAATTACACCTACAACTGGGGCGGTGGCATCACCACACAGGACCGCACCGGTCTGACGGCAGGTACCTACACGGTGACCATCACGGATGCAAACGGTTGTTCCGCAACCATTTCAGCAACAGTGACACAGCCGACAGCGATCAATCCAACGGTGGCAGCGACTCCGGTCTCCTGCTTCGGCGGCTCGAACGGTGCGATTGATCTGACGGTAACAGGCGGTACGCCGAACTACACCTACAACTGGGGCGGCGGCATCACCACACAGGACCGCACCGGTCTGACGGCTGGTACTTATACCGTGACCATCACGGATGCAAATAACTGTGCAGCAACGATCTCCGCGACAGTCACTCAACCAGCAGCCCTCCAGGCCAGCGCAATTGCTTCCAACGTTTCCTGCTTCGGCGGTAACAATGGTTCGATTGATCTGACGGTAAGTGGCGGCACGCCTGGTTACACCTACGGATGGACGGGCGGCTCAACTTCGCAAGACCTGCTGAATCTCGTCGCAGGAACCTACACGGTGACGATCACGGATGCGAACGGTTGCACGGCAACTGCTTCTGCTACGGTGGCGCAACCGACCGCACTGGGCCTGAGCACTACACAAGTCAACCCGTCGTGCAATGGCAACCAGAACGGTTCGATTGACCTGACGGTGACAGGCGGTACGCCAACCTACACCTACTTGTGGAGCAACGGTCTCACGACGCAGGACCTCAGCGGTCTCACGACCGGTGTGTACAACGTCACGGTAACCGACGCGAACGGATGCACGGCGACTGTTTCAGTCACCCTTTCCGAGCCGAACGCGCTCGTTCCGAGTGTGACGGTGACGAATGTTTCCTGCTTCGGCGGCTCGGATGCTGCGGTGGATTTGACCGTCACAGGCGGCACGGGTACTTACACGTATCTCTGGACCAGCGGCGCAACCACTCAAGACCTGACCAGCCTGGCGGCAAACACCTATACGGTGACCATCACGGACGCAAACGGCTGTTCTACAACGATCTCTGCAACAGTGACGCAACCGGCAGCCTTAAATTTGACCACAACACAGGCCAATATCAATTGCAACGGTGGCAACAACGGTTCGATTGACCTGACCGTGACAGGCGGCACACCGGCTTACTCCTATCTCTGGAGCAATGGCGAGACAACACAGGACATCAGCGGCCTGACTGCCGGTCAGTATTGCGTGACTGTAACGGATGCCAACGGTTGTACCAAAACTGTTTGTGCCACCATCACGCAACCGACGGTCATGGTGCTCGGCTCTGAATCGGTCAATGTGACCTGTCATGGCGGTACCGACGGCAAAGTATTCCTGACGGTCGTAGGCGGTACGCCTGCTTACACCTACCTGTGGAGCAATGGCGCGACGACGAAAGACATCCTCAATGTGGTTGCAGGTACTTACTGCGTCACGGTAACGGATGCCAACGGCTGCACGAAAACTTCTTGCGCAACCGTGCTCGAACCGCCCGCACTGGAGGCCACAACTGCTGTCACCCAGGTTTCCTGCAACGGCGGCTCAAACGGGGCAGTTGACCTGACGGTGACGGGTGGCACCCAGCCATACACCTACCTGTGGAGCAACGGACAAACGACGCAAGATATCAGCGGTCTGACCGTTGGCACGTATTGTGTGACGGTGACTGACCTGCGCGGCTGTACCAAAACGGTCTGCGCTACGATAAATCAACCCGCGCCGCTTCAACTCTCTGTCAGCACCACCAACCCGGCCTGCAACAACGCAGCAACGGGTGCGATTGACCTGACCGTGACCGGTGGTACTGCGACTTACACGTACAACTGGGACAATATCCCCGGTGCTAATAATCCGCAAGACCAGACTGGTTTGACGGCGGGCAACTACACGGTGACCGTGACGGATGCAAACGGATGTACGGCGACCCTTTCGGCTACGCTGACACAACCTGCCGCGCTTTCGCTCACGACGAGCACCACGCCGGTCGCTTGTTTCGGTGGAACGAATGGCAGCGCAACCGTCAGTGTTTCCGGCGGTACGCCAGCCTACATCTACGGGTGGACGGGCGGCCAAACCGGCACTATTGCAACGGGTCTGGCAGCAGGCACTTACACGGTGACGGTAACGGATGCTTCCGGATGCTCCGCAACTGCTACGGCAGTGGTGACGCAACCGACCGCCCTCGCCCTGAGCACAACGGTGACCAATACCGCCTGCAACGGCGCGAATACCGGTGCGATTGATCTGACGATAACGGGCGGCACACCTGCTTACACGTACCTCTGGAGCAACGGCGCGACCACGCAGGACATCAGCAATTTGGCCGCAGGCCAATACTGTGTCACGGTAACGGATGCGAACGGTTGCACCCAAACGGTGTGCGCCACGGTGATCCAGCCGAATGCACTTGTACTGACTACTTCTGTGACCAATGTTTCCTGCTTCGGCGGTAACAACGGCACTGCGACAGTCTCTGTGTCCGGCGGAACGCCGACATACACCTATGGGTGGACGGATGGCCAAACCGGTGCAACCGCTACTGGCCTGGCTGCCGGTACTTATACGGTGACGGTAAGCGATGCAAACGGCTGCTCGGCGACTGCTACGGCAGTGGTAACAGAACCTGCCACTCCGCTGGCGCTCAGCGTCAGTGTGACCGATGTGACCTGCTTCGGCGGCACCAACGGCGCGATTGACCTGACCGCAACGGGCGGCACACCGGGCTATTCCTACAACTGGGGCAATGGCCTGACGATGCAGGATCGAAACAACCTCGTCGCAGGCACTTACACGGCAACGGTAACGGACGCCAACGGATGTACGGCAACGATTTCTGCAACGGTGACACAACCAGCAGCGATCGCTTTGACAACTACCGCTACCAACGCGGTTTGCAACGGCACTACGGGCATCATCAACCTGACAGTTGCTGGCGGTACACCTGCTTACACTTACTTATGGAGCAATGCTGCAACGACCCAGAACCTGACGGCTTTGGCAGGCATCTACACCGTAACGGTAACGGATGCCAACGGATGCACGGCTACCACTTCGGCTACGATCAGTCAGCCTGCTCCGATGGTGCTGACTACTTCGACCACACCGGTTGCTTGCAACGGCAACAACAACGGTACTGCTACGGTGAATGCAACGGGCGGCACGCCGGGTTACACCTACAACTGGAGCGTCAACCAAACGACGCAGACGGCTACGGGTCTGACGGCCGGCACCTACACGGTGACGGTAACCGATGCTGCGGGTTGTACGGCTACCGCTACGGCAGTCGTCACTTCACCCAACCCGCTGGTGCTCGCGAAAGTGGTTACAAACGTGACTTGCAACGGCCTGAACAACGGCGCGATTGACCTCACCGTGACCGGTGGCACCCCGCCTGCTTCCTACTTGTGGAGCAACGGTGTAACCACGCAGGACATCGCTGACCTCGCACCCAACACCTACACCGTGACGGTGACCGATGTGAATGGTTGTACGGCTACAACGTCAGCAACGGTTACCGAACCAGCCCCGCTCGGTTTGACTACTATCATCACCAATGTGGGTTGCAACGGCTCCTCCAACGGCGCCATCAACCTGACGGTCACGGGTGGTACGACACCATACACCTACCTCTGGTCGTATCAGAACCGTACCACACAAGACCTGACCAACATCCCGGCCGGTGTCTACACGGTGACGGTAACGGATGCAAACGGATGTTCTGCAACAACTTCCGCAACGGTCGGTCAGCCGACGCCGGTTGCTGTAACGGGTATCGTGACCAACATCACGTGCTTCGGCGCAGCCAATGGCTCGATTGACATCACGGCTACGGGTGGGAACGGTGTTTATACCTACAACTGGAACCACCTGCCGGGCAACAACGACCCGCAGGATTTGACTAACCTGACACCTGGAACGTATTGTGTGACAGTCACAGACTTCCTGGGCTGTACCGGAACGGCTTGTTTCGCCATCTCGCAGCCTGCTGCAACGCTGGCATTGAGCCGTACCATCACCAATGTGTCCTGCTTCGGTGGCAACAACGGCGCCATTGACCTGACCATAACGGGTGGTACACCGGTTTACACCTATGTCTGGAGCGACGGTCCGACCACAACGCAAGATCGTACAAACCTCATTGCCGGTACTTACACGGTGACGGTAACGGACGCAAGCGGTTGTTCGGCAACGATTTCTGCAACGGTGACCGAACCGGCTGGCCTGAACCTGACAACAGTCGTAACCAACGCGGCCTGCGGCCAAACCAACGGCACCATTGACCTGACGGTGACGGGCGGTACACCACCGGCATCCTACCTGTGGAGCAATGGCCTCCCGACGCAAGACCTCGCCAACCTCGGCGGCGGAACTTACACCGTGACCGTGACGGATGCAAATGGTTGTACGGCCACCACGTCGGCAACAGTTACGCAACCTTCGAACATCGTGCTGTCAACGTCTGTAATCAACGTCAACTGCTTTGGTGGCAACACCGGTGCGATTGACCTGACGGTAACGGGTGGTACAGGCACATTGACCTACAACTGGGGCGCAGGCCAGCCGACCACACAAGACCGCACCAGCCTGATCGCAGGTACTTACTGCGTGACGGTCACGGACGGCGGCGGTTGCTCGGCGACCATTTGTGCAACGGTCACACAACCTGTTGCGCCGCTCGCAATCAGCGGCTTAGCAACCAACGTGACCTGCTTCGGCGGCTCGAACGGCTCGATCAACGTGACGGCCACCGGCGGTACCCCAGGCTATACCTTCCTGTGGAACAACGGGGTGACTACGGAAGACCGCACCGGTCTGACGGCAGGCATCTACACCGTAACAGCAACGGACTCGAAAGGCTGCACGGCAGCAACTTCGGTCACGGTGGCCCAACCGACCGCCCTCGTCGTGACGGCTACTGCGACCGACGCAACTTGTTTCGGTGGCAACACCGGCGCGATTGATGTAACGGTTTCCGGTGGAACGCCGAACTACTTCTACCTGTGGACGGGCGGCGCAACGGCTCAAGACCGCTCAGGTCTGACGGCAGGCACTTACACGGTGACCGTGGCAGACGCAACCGGCTGTACGGCAACGGTTTCTGCAACGGTCGGCCAACCGGCTGAGATGAACTTGACCACTTCTGTGACGAATGTTTCCTGCTTCGGTGGTACGAACGGTGCCATTGACCTGACAGCAACGGGCGGTACAGGAACTTATACCTACAACTGGTCGAACACGCCGGGCAGCAACGATCCGGAAGATTTGACCAACTTGTTTCCGAACACGTATACCGTGACAGTGACGGATGCGAACGGCTGCACGAAGACTGCTTCTGCCACCGTTACCCAACCGGCACCCATGCAAATCGCAGCAACGACAACGAGCGTTTCCGCTTGCGGTGCTGCCGATGGCACGATCACCGTGGATGTAACGACGGGCAATACGCCTGATTACACCTACAACTGGGTGAAAGGCACGGAAACGGGTTCAGGCGCCAGCGCAACGGAACCGTTCACCCTCACCAACCTGACCTCAGGCTTGTACCAGATCACGGTGACCAACGGCAACGGATGTACCGCGACCACGACAGCGGGTGTAGCGCAATCGGCACTCATGCAGGTCACAGCCGCCGTAACACCGGCAGGTTGTGGCACGAACACAGGCTCCATCACGCTGACGATGACAGGCGGTACGCCCAACTACGCTTACACCTGGACGAACAGCAACGGCCAAAACGGCGCGGCCAGCAACATTGGCGACAATCCATTCACGATCAGCAACCTGGCAGCCGGTACTTACACCGTAGTCGTCACCAGCAGCAACGGTTGTATCGGTACGGTCACCACCAGCATTCAGGGCGGCGGCAACCTCGGTCTCACTTCGATCGTGACCAACGCTTCCTGCTTCGGGGGTACAAACGGCGCGATCAACCTGACGGTAACGGGCGGCACGGCTCCGCTGACTTACATTTGGAGCAATGGCGCGACTACTCAGGACCTCAGCAATCTGGCCGCAGGCCAATATTGTGTGACGGTGACCGACGGTTCAGGCTGCTCCGGTACTCATTGCGCAACAGTGGGGCAACCTGCTTCGGCGCTGACGACGGGTATCGTTTCGGTGACCAATGTTTCCTGCTTCGGCGGAAACAATGGCGCGATTGACCTGAGCGTAACGGGCGGCACCGCACCTTACACGTACAACTGGGGTGCAGGCCAACCAACGACGCAAGACCGTACGAACCTCACCGCAGGTACCTATACCGTGACTGTTAGCGACTCAAATGGCTGTACGACAACGGCTTCCGTCAATGTCGCTCAGCCGGTATCCGGCCTGGCATTGACTTCTGCGGTGACCAATGCTTCCTGTGCGCTGAACAACGGGGCAATAGATTTGACCGTGCTGGGTGGAACGCCGGGCTTCACCTACAACTGGAGCCACTTGCCGGGCAGCAATGACCCGCAGGATGTTTCAAATCTTGCTGTCGGTACTTACACGGTGACGGTGACGGATGCAAACGGCTGTACGGCCACCACTTCCGCAACAGTCGGCTCCTCTGCGGGCCTTAACCTGACGACGCAAGTGACCAACGTGTCCTGCTTTGGCGGTTCGAACGGCTCCGTCAACCTGACGGTCACCGGCGGCACGGCTCCGTACACCTACAACTGGCAGCCCAACGGCTTCGCGGGTCAGGATCCGACCGGCCTTGCGGCGGGTACTTTCTGTGTGACGGTAACGGATGCTACCGGCTGCTCTGCCAGCACCTGCGCAACAGTCGGTCAACCGGCTCAAGCCATTTCGCTGACGACGACAGTGACCAACACCAGTTGCGGCTTGAACAATGGCTCCATTACAGTGAACATAACGGGCGGTACTCCAGGCTACAGCTACAACTGGCAGCCAGGCGGTCAAAAAACACAAACTGCTATGTTCCTCGCCGCTGATACCTACACGGTCACAGTGACAGACCAGAACGGTTGTACCGCTACCATTTCGGCGACGGTCACCGGTTCGCAAAGCCTTGGCGCAACGGCAACCGCTATGGCGGCTGGTTGTGGTGCTTCGACCGGCTCTATCACGGTGGACATCACTTCGGGCTTTGTGGCTCCGTACAACTACAACTGGGCAGGTACAAGCGGCACAGGCACTGGCAACAGCCAGACCGAACCGTTCACGATCCCGAACCTGCTGGCAGGCGCGTACAGCCTCACCGTCACCAACGGCAACGGCTGCTCGACAGTGCTGAGCGTGGTAGTGGCCCAATCGGGCGGCATCACTGCTTCAGCCATGGCCACAGCGACTACCTGCGGCGCGGCCAACGGCAGCATCACCGTGACGACCACCGGCGCACCGGGCTTCACCTACTCGTGGAGCAACGGCACGGCTACCGGCAGCGGCACAGGCGCGGCCAATCCGTTCAGCATCAATATCCTCGCGGCTGGCACTTACCAGATCACCGTGACGGATGCGAACGGTTGCGTGGCAGTAACATCGGCCACCGTCAGCGCTTCGACGGCTATGACGATCACGGCTACTGCTTCGGCGGCTGGCTGCGGTCTCTCCAATGGCTCCATCACAGTGGACGTAACGGCCGGCGGCACACCGACTTATACCTACGCTTGGGTGAAAAATGGCGGTGGAAACGGCACTGGCAACAGCGCGACCGAGCCGTTCACCATCTCGAACCTCGCGGCGGGTACTTACACGGTGACCGTGACGGGCGGCAACGGCTGTACTGCGACGACAATCGTCACAGTCGGTCAGACTTCGGCCATCACCGCTTCGGCCACCGGCTCGAACATCGCTTGCAACGCCACCAACGGCAGCGTCACCGTGACCGTCACGGGCGGCACCCTGCCGTTCACTTGGGTGAAAAACAACAGCGGGACTGGTAGCGCAACGGTCAATCCATTCGCCGTCAACGGTTTGTCGGCAGGTGTGCACACCTTCACCGTCACCGACGCGAATGGTTGCACGGCCACGGCTGCTGCTACAATCACCCAGTCTGGCAGCCTCACCGTAGCGGCCACCGCGACAGGCGGCTCTTGCACAGGCAACACGGGCGGCATCACGACGACCGTCATCGGCGGCACGGCACTCACTTACCAGTGGAGTGTCAACGCCAACGGCGCGGTCACGGCCAACCTGACCAACGTAGCACCTGGCACCTACACCGTCACGGTGACGGCGGCCAGCGGTTGCACCGGTACGGCTTCGGCAACCGTGAGCGCAAGCGGCGGTCTCCCCGTGACAGCCACCGCGACCGGCGGCTCTTGCACTGGCGGCGCGGCCACCATCACCACCACGGTGACGGGCGGCACGACACCGCTCATCTACAAGTGGAACAACGGCGCCATCACGGCCAACCTGACAAATGTAGCCCCCGGTACTTATACGGTCACAGTGACAGACGCCAACGGCTGCACAGGAACAGCAGTGGCTACTGTGAATGCGGGCGGTGGTCTTGTGCTCTCGACGGCAAACATCTGCGCCCCGGCTTGTGGCATGACGGATGGACGTTTCGTGCTGCTGGTCGCCAACGGCACGGCACCATACACCTACGTGTGGACGAAAGTTGGCACCAGCCAAACGGGTACAGGCAGCGGACCAGCGCCGTTCAATATCACGGGCCTCACAGCCGGTACCTACTCGGTGCAAGTCACCGACGCCAACGGTTGTATGGGGACGGTCGAAGTCGTCATTCCGAATCCTTCCGGCGTGGTACTCGACGGTCACCTGATCTGCGGCTCGACCTGCGGCGCGTCTGACGGTTGTGTTCAAATTACAGTGTTGTTCGGCTCGCCGAATTTCACCTACAACTGGACCAACGGCACGGCAACCGGAACGGGTACCTCCAGCAATCCGCAGTTCAGCATCAAAAACCTGGGTGGCGGCTCGTACGCCATCACGGTGATAGACGCCAACGGATGCCAGGGTGTGATCACGACCGTGGTGCCCAACCTGAGCGTACTGAATGCCACCGTCACGACGACCGGTGTTTCCTGCGCAGGCGCCAACGAAGGCTCGATTACGATCAACGTGGCAGGTGGCTCGCCGAATTATACCTACACCTGGGACAATGGCACGGCAACAGGCTCCGGCACCGGCACGTCTAACAACTTTACGATCAGCGGTTTGGCCGCAGGCCAATATGTTATCACGCTGACAGACGCAAGCGGCTGTCAGTCTATTGTGAACGCTTCGGTCGGCGGCAACCTCGGCGGTCTGGCCTTCAACGACTTCGAAACAGACGGTACGTTCGACGCGGACGACGCAGGTTTGGAAGGGGTGAAAGTCTACCTCTACGAGTGCAACAACCCGAACCCGGTAGATTCTACCGTCACGGATGCGAGCGGCAACTACTTGTTCACCGGGCTGAACCACTACCCGTACCGCGTTGAGTTCTCGGCGGCTGCGTTCCCGTGGCTCAAACCTTCGTTCCACGGCGCGGACAATGGCACAACGGTTCAGTTCATCAATTCGGCGGACTGCAACGTCAAAGTTGGATTCTACAATCCGGACGATTATTGCCAGAACAAACCAAACATCGCGTTCTCTGCCTTCGCACAAGGCCGCACGGACCTGGTGGACGGCACAGCAGTCGGCTTGTTCCCGTACGACGCACAAGATCGCTCGGAGATACACGACGAAGTGTTGGTGAAAGACAGCATCGGCTCCGTTTGGGGCCTGGCTTACGACCGCGCCAATGGCTATCTCTATGCTTCAGCATTCCTGAAACGCCACGTGGGTCTCGGCAAACTGGGCTTGGGCGGCATCTACCGCATTGACTATACGGGTGAAAACCCTGTTCTGAAAGGCATCTACACCGTTCCGAATGTCGGCGATGTGAACCGTCCGGCAGATCTCGGTGCGCCGGGTCAACCGAGCCAGGACAGCGAAGCCTTTGAAAAAGTGGGCAAGGTAGGTTTGGGTGACATTGACATCCTCAGCGATTACAACACGCTGTTTACCATCAACCTGAATACCCGCAACCTGGTCCGTGTGGACAACATTCGGAGCGGCAACCCGACTTCGGTAGAAATTCCGATCGCTTCTGCTCCGAACTGCGCCGGTGGTCTGTTCCGTCCGTTTGCGCTGAAAATTTACCAGGGCAAAGTGTACGTCGGTGGTGTATGCACAGGTGAAAACGGTGGTACGAGCAATGACCTGACGGCTTCGGTACATATCTACGATTTGACGACTGGCGAATGGGCGAAAGGTTTGGAATTTGACCTGCATCAACCTTCTTACAACCACGGCGACGTGGTGGGCAGTGTGAACTTCAACCTCGCACAATGCCGCGAGTGGGAGACCTGGGCCGACACCTACGTGGAGCGCAACCAGGTGGCCAACACGGGCATGGGCGAACCTTCCGGCAAATTCGACGGCAACTTCGAGATCATTGGCGGCGGCCCAACCGGCGCAGAGTTCCGTTGCCGCGCTCAAGCCATGGTTTCCGACATCGAAATCAACCGCGAAGGAATGATGGTGATCGCGCTGATGGACCGTACCGGCCACCAGTTTGGCTATCGCCAAATGCGTCCGAACACAACCGTCGGCAATCCGATCTCTGCGAGCGCAGGCGGCGACATCGTGGCAGCCTACCGCGTGAACGGTCAGTGGCGTTTGGAAAACAACGGCACGATCCCGGGCCTCAACCGCACCAGCGAATTTGGTGTGGGCATCAACGACGGTCCCGGCGGCGGCGAGTTCTTCTTCGACAACACCCGCCAACTCCACCAGGACGCGGATGCGGGCGGCCTGTTACACGTGCCGGGCACCCATGAAGTGCTGAGCGCGGTCGTCAACCCGAATACATCCGAGTACGGCTTCGGCGGCGGCGTGGTGTACTACGACCTCCTCACGGGGGCATCGTCCCGCACGGACCTCACCATCCTCGACCCGACCAATAACTCGGTCGGCCTCGGTATGGCAAACAGCATCGGTGACCTCGAAGCGCTCTGCGACGACGCTCCGATCCAGATCGGTAACTACGTATGGGACGACATCAATGGCGACGGCGTACAAGACCCGTGCGAAGATCCGATCCCGAACGTGCTGGTCAGCCTCTACAACACCATCGGTACGCTGCTGGCGACGACCAACACAAACGCAAAAGGAGAATACTACTTCACTGGCCTCGGTACGCAGGGTGAAAACTGGACCGCTACACCCGGATACGATAGTCTGACCGCTGGAACGCCTTACCAGATCGTATTTGGTAAAAACGGCCAGTGGAACGCTTCAACCGGCAAACTGACCGTGAACGCGAAGGATTTCAAACTGACTATCCCGAACAAAGGTGCGGGCGCCCGCCCGGACTGGAATGACTCGGATGCCCTCATCGGCTCCGGCATCAACCAGCCCTGGAACGGCTTCCCGACCATCGCCTACATCACGGGCATGGCTGGCTGCACAGATCACACGCTCGACGCAGGCTTCATTTCCGAAGGCGGCATCCTCGTAGCGTGCGAAACGACGCTGAACTCGAAACAAGGCGACTTCATCCTGACGCAAGCCAACTTGTACGCCGACCCGACCGGCACGGCCATTGTCACCTACCACCCGACGGCGGTAGATGCACAATCCGGCGCCAACGCGCTGCAAAGCCCGTACCTCGGCAACGACGGCCAGACCGTGTTTGCCCGGGTGCAAAAAGTCGGTCAACTGCCGAAAGTGGTGTCCATCACGCTTCAGGTCAAACCGCAGCCGGTGGCTTATGTCGCCGAACTGCACGTTTGCCCGGATGTATTCGACGGCCTCACCGGTACGTTCATGCTGCCAAATGCCGATGCACAAGCCAATGGCAACGTGGCGGGTCTTTCTGTGACTTACTACGCTTCGCAAACGGAAGCCGAACTGGGTATCAACCCGCTCTCGTCGCCATACATCTCCGTGACCAAAAACATCTGGTCGCGGGTGGCTGCCGGTGGCGAATGCTACGACGTTGACATCGTTCAACTGGTGGTGCTGCAAAGCCCCGGCGTGGTGCTCTTCCCGACGAAGACCACTTGCACCGGAGCGGCGGACGGCACCGTGAAAGCCATCATTTTTGATGGCCCGGCTGACTACACCTTCCAATGGAGCAACGGCACGACGGCTGGTCCGACTGCGCTGAAATCCGCGACGCTCAGCAACCTGGCTGCCGGTATCTTCACCGTCACAGTGACAGACGGCAACGGGTGCACGACCACCGCGTTTGAAGAAGTGAAAGACGGCATTCCGTTCATGATCATCCCGATCGCCGACCTCGGTCCGGTTTGCCCGAACACGCCGCTCGGTCCGATTGTGCTGCAAACCAACATCTGGGGTGCCGATTTCACCTGGAAGGGTGGGGGAGCGGCGGGTCTGGCCGACGGCGGCGCCAACGCGCTGAATCCGATCATCCCGACCTTCAACGCCTTCGGTGTGGCAACGGTGATCGTGACGGCTACGATGGGTGCTTGCAAAGACACGGAAGAGTTCACCGTGACAGCGGAGGACAAACTGGCGCCGAAATTCGCCAACTGCCCGACGACCCCTGTGATGGAAATGGCTGATCCGAACAACTGCTCGGCGAAAGTCAACTGGTCGGCTCCGGTCGCTACCGACAACTGCGGCATGGTCAACACCATCCAGAGCAGCGGTCCGGCTTCCGGCACGGCCATCCCGGTCGGCACGCACACGATCACGTACACGACCACCGACATGAGCGGCAACACCGCCACCTGCACCTTCACGGTCATGGTGATGGATGCGCAGGCGCCGAACGCGGTTTGTAAAAACATCGTGGTGGAACTTGGATCGAACGGTACGGTGACGATACAAGCCAGCCAACTCAATGGCGGCTCGACAGACAACTGCCCCGGTTCACTGACTTACTCCGCTTCGCAAACAACCTTCACGGCTGCGAATGTGGGTGTGAACGTGGTGACGCTCACCGTAACCGATGCAGGCGGCAACACCAGCACATGCACAGCAACGGTGACCATTCCGACCTTCTGCGCTGAAAGCGGCAACGAGTTCGCGCTGTGGAACCAGCCTGAATTCTTTGACAACCTGCACGAGTTGCAAAACCTGAGCGAGTCGAAAGCCGAGATCACCTGGGAACTGCCGTACCACTGCCCGAAAGGCAACCAGTATGTGCGCTACGAACTGTTCCTCGACCTCGACGGCGATGGCAAAACGGAAACAATGGTCACAAGCAAACCCGGTGTGGAATCGGCTGGTCTGGTGAACTTCGGCAACGAACACACACCAAACCATGAAGGCGGTACGATCGTATCGTTTGATGATCGCGCTTTGCCGACAGATCAGAAATACCGTTTCGATGTAGAAGTGACGGACAACGGCACTAAATACCTCGCAAAAGTGCGCTGGACCACCACTGCCGCTCCTGACCACTACATCGCACCGCAAATCCCGCTCGGCCTGCACCGCATCGTGTGGAGCATGCTCGACAGTTGCGAAGACAAGTTCGTGAAGGAAAATATCGTAGAACTCCGCGATTGCAGCAAGCCGAAAATGCTCTGCACCAGCAACATGACCGTTGCGCTTACCCGAGCTGCGAAAGTCACGGTGAAAGCCGAGGCGATGCTGCGCGCGGCCACCGATAACTGCACACCGTTTGATCAATTGGCGATCTCGCTCCGCCGCGAAGGCACCGGCACCGGTATGCCGCTCGTGAACGGCCAGCCTGTGTCTCAATTGACCTTCAATTGTGTGCATCTCGGCAACAACCCCGTGGAAGTCTGGATAGCCGATAAATCGGGCAATATGGAGTTCTGCAAAATGACCGTGACCGTGACCGATCCGATCGATGCTTGCTCGCCCAAGGTGACTGGCCCGGCCAATAACCGCAGCGACAGCGAACAGGGCGATTCGAACGATCAGTTCCAACTGTACCAAAACCAGCCGAACCCGTTTGAAGATCAGACGACGGTGCGTTTCTACCTGCCCGAGGCAGCGAGCGCCACCTTCACCCTCTTCGACGAAAGTGGTCGGATGCTGTACACCGAACAAGGCGATTATGCGAAAGGGGACAACTCGATCACCCTCACCGCACTCGAGTTGCAAGGGGCTTCCGGAACGCTGTACTACCGCCTCACAACGGCGACAGACAGCGCGACGCGGAAGATGATTTTGATGAAAAAGTAAGGCAGTAAGGGTGGATGCGGCCGGGGATTAAATGCCCCGGCCCATCGCCCTGAAAATGACGTGTTTATGGAGCAAGGGCCGCCCGGTAACGGAGCGGCCCTTGCTTGTGATTGACCAGACTTTGTCCTCCTGACGGGATCCGTCCACGTCGCTTTTGTCCTCCTGACGGGATCCGTCCACGTCTCGGTGTATAACCCAAAAAACCCTATTACATTTGTCGCTGAAAGCAACACAGTTCCGACCAAACAAAACAATCCATGACACTCGCCCGCCCGCTCTCCGTCCTCCGCCCCGAACTTCGCGAAACCGCCATAGCGGACCTCCCTACCGCGCTGCTCACCCTCGACGAACTGCTGCCCGACGGTTCGGAAAAGAAAGCCGTCGTCACCGCCTTGCGGGCGGCCCTCAACCAACTCAACAAAGACAGTTACCGGGGGGTGATTGACCAGAGCGCCTACGCCCTCCGGCTGGCACAGATCAATGCCAACTTCATAGACCTGCTGGATGCCCTCACAGAAGCCGACTTTGAAATGCCAGCCATCGCTAAAAGCGCCCCGTCCGGCCCCAAACGCGGCAGCGTGTTGTACAAGATACCCCGCCGGATGCCCCTTCGCAAGGTGTCGCTCTGCACCGTCCGGGTGGCTGTGGATGAAGAAGCCATTCTCGACGACCTCTTGCTCGACGATGGCGTACGGATTCGAAACCGGGTTGAAGTATCCGACATGATGAGCGCCGAACTGGTGGATATGGAAGGCCATGTATTCGACGTAGTGGCACTCAATACACCGCGCCAGCGGGTACGCGACACCGGCTATACCCAATGGCTTTTTCGGGTCGTCCCGCTCATTGAAGGCGAGCATCAACTCATGGTCAAGGTATCGCTCATGGAGTTCGACCCCAACATCCGCGAGTACGTGCCCCGCGAGGTGTCCATCCTGGAAACCGTCACCATCGTCACCGAAGCACCCGCACCGTCGGACATCCAAGACACGCCGTTGCGCGCCACTGGAGACCAGTTCTCCTTAAGCCCCGCAGAGAAAGGGGCCATAAGCAGTGACCAACTCCCGAACTTCGAACTCCCGAACTTCGAACTTCAAACTTTGAACGATCAACCTTCAACCGCTCAACCCCGAAGTTCAAGCCCCCTCCGCGCAGCAGCACTCTTCCTCGCTTTTCTGATGGTTGGCACCACCGCCACTTTTGCCTTCAGCCCAAAAGATACCAAAGACTGGCTCTGGGCGCGCTACATCCAGGACGATGAAACCGCTTACACAGATTTTATAGACAAGCATCCGCAAAGCAAATACGTTGAAGATGCAGCGTACCGCAGGACGCTGATAGCGCCCACAGTGAGCAACCTCCGCGTGGCCGAGACCTTCGTCCGCAACGAGCAACGCCGCGCCGCCGTGCTGGAGAAATTAAACAAAGTAGAAATCTCCGAACTGCAAACCCTGCGGGCCAACCCCACCTCAGAGCACCTGCAACAATTCCTGAAAGATTTCCCGCACAGCGAACAACTCGGAAAAGCCGTCGAGGCCGTCGCCGCCCACCCCGAACTCCGCGCCGCTGCCGAGACCCGCGCCTTCGAAGCCTTGCAGCAGCAGCCCACCGCCCGCAACATCGAGTTGTTCCGCACCGTATTCCCCGATTCACAGCGAAAAAACGAAGTGCAGCGGCTTTCTGAGAACGCGCAACTCCCCGCAACTTCTAAACTTCCCGTAAGTTCAGCCGAAGAACAAGACTGGCAAACCGCCCTCTCCGCCAATACCCTCGAAGCCTACGCCACCTTCGTGAACAAGTACAAAACCTCCTCCCATCGCCCCGAAGCCCGCCAGCGGGTGCTGGCTCTCCGCCCCGCCAGCCCCGACGAGCAAGCATGGACCGATGCTACGTTCGACAACAACGCGCCGGGCTACATTTATTTCGTGCAAAAATACCCGCAGAGCGCACACGCTTCCGAAGCGCGTCAGCGCATCAAAACATTCAGTCTCAACAAGAAACAGCGCCTCCGCCTCGAAGCCGCCGCCGCCGCCCGCATCAAAACCGAGCAAGCGAAGCCCAGTGATGGACTGACTTCAAGTGAGCCTATCACGAATCCCACACCCACAACCACACCTGCAATAACATCCTCGGCACCCGAGCCCGAAGCTCTCACCCCCTCGAATGGGGGGGCAGGGGGGGGCTCCTCCTCCCGCAAGTCCGGCATCCACGACGTGGTCTCCGTCACCGGCGGCACCTTCCTGATGGGCAGCCCGGACAGCGAAAAAGACCGAGCGATAGACGAATGCCAGCACACCGTCACCGTCAAAACCTTTTCCATCGGCAAATACGAAGTGACCCAGGCTGACTGGCGGGAGGTGATGGGCAGCGATCCGCCAGAATTGGAATTTAAAGGCTGCGACGACTGCCCGGTGGAAAGCGTCAGTTGGAACGACATCCAGGATTTCCTGAAAAAACTCAACACCAAATACCCGGGCAAAAAATACCGCCTGCCCACTGAAGCCGAGTGGGAGTACGCAGCAAGAGGCGGTGCTAAAAATGCGGCCATTGCTACCGGGGGCGGATTCCGGTATGCGGGTAGTGATGATATCAGCAAAGTGGCCTGGTACGACAATAATGCTGGCTCAAAAACGCATCCCGTTGGTGGTAAAAAAGCCAACGAATTGGGGATTTACGACATGAGCGGCAATGTTTATGAATGGTGCCAGGACAAATACGGGCCGTATCCAGGATGTACTGGCAGCGAGGGCGCGGGCCGCGTCCGTCGCGGCGGCGGTTGGGACGGCACCGCGCGGATCTGCCGCTCCGCGCGCCGCAGCGGCTGGCTACCGGCCGACCGCTACGGCCATATCGGCTTCCGCCTTGCCCTTGCTCCGCAGTGAGGTGGGGGTTATTCGGGCCTTCCTGTGAGCAAAGAGATACTCCGACTCTCCCCCAAAGGGAGAGGAG